>Ga0209700_103778_pt1 | contig 28424 bp, 13 predicted proteins | sample SiratroredBW_FD_187528 | JGI IMG/M metagenome (GOLD analysis project Ga0209700, IMG submission 187528) | Root nodule microbial communities of legume samples collected from California, USA - Siratro red BW (SPAdes) (version 2) | ecosystem: Host-associated > Plants > Roots > Nodule | place: USA... | reverse complement strand
TCACACTGTATAGCCTTCCTCCAACAGTCATATTTCACAGCTTCAGAATAAGTGTTTGGCTCAACATGTGAAGAAATAGACATAACAAAAGGTTTATAAGATGATGATAATTTATCATAAGACAAAACAGAATTCAAAGGATATTTAACTCTAGAAGATGTATTGGAAACATTGAGATTACAATGATAATCCTTTAGATACTCAGGTGGTCTTTTTGGTCTGGTACTCATTCGAATAGACTGTGTTGTTTCATGATTTTCATTAAGGTTTTGGTCTCTATGGGAACAAACTTCTTCAGGGATCTGAATGTCTGATTCATAGTCATCATTAACACTATTTTCAATATTATCACAAGGTGTAAAAATGACTTGTGATGGCTTATTCAAAATAGGTTGATCTTCTGTAAAAAAAATTGATCATGAATGTCTAGACTATCAGTTTCATTGCTAGTATCTTCAATCCTTTGATATGGAAAAACATGTTCATAAAAAACAACATCCCTAGACACAAAAATTTCTCTTGATTGAATATTCAATAAAATATATCCTTTTGTCCCCTTCTTAAAACCAATAAAAACACATTTTGATGCCCTTGGATCAAATTTACTTCTATTTGTTGACAAAGTGTTAGCATAACATAAAGACCCAAACACCTTTAATTGATTAAAATCTTGTGGAGTTTTGTAAAGCATTTCATGAGGAGAAAAATCATTTAAAACTGGTGTGGGAAGCATGTTTATAATATGTGCATCATGTATCACAGAATATGACCAATAAATTTTGTGTAAATGAGATTGTATCATGAGAGCTCTTGCTACATTTAACAAATGGCCATGTTTTCTTTCAACTATACTATTTTGTTGTGGAGTATTGACACATGAAGTTTGATGTATTATTCCTTTATTGCTAAAAAAATTAGTCATGAAAAATTCAGTTCCATTATCACTTCTTATTATTTTTATTCCTGTCTCAAATTGTGTTTGAATAAAAACAACAAAATCTTCCAAAATCTTAACAACTTCAGATTTTTGTTTTAAAGGAAAAACCCATGTGTACCTTGAATAATCATCAACTATGGTTAAAAAATATTTATGACCATGAATTGATGTAAATGAGTATGGTCCCCACACATCAACATGAATCAAATCAAAACATTTTTTAGATTTAGATGAACTAAGAGGAAAAAGGAGTTTTTTTTGCTTTGCAAAATGACAAATATCACAAATGAAAGATTTATTATATTTAACAAAAGGAAATTTATTTTTGATAACATCTAAAGATTTGTTTGAAACATGCCTTAACCGAAAATGTCAAAGGGTTTCGAGATCACTAGCAGTGAAATTGACAATATTGGTGATATGTGGAGATTTGACAGGTTTGATTTGAAGGCTTTGATAAGAAGGGACCCTGAGTATATAAAGTCTACCTTGCATCTCAGCTGATCCAATCATTTTCAAGGAGGTTTTGTCCTTAATATGACAACCATTAGAATAAAAAACAATCACACAAGACAAATTATCAATTAACTTTGCTACTGAAAGAAGGTTAAAAGTGAAGTTAGGAATATATAAAACATTATCTAAGACATGATCTTGATTGATAAAAACACTTCCAGAATAATTTGCAAAGACTTGATTTCCATTTGGTAATTTGACAGAGATAGGATTAATTTGATGATATGAAGTGAAATGACTCAAGGATGAACAAATATGATCAGTAGCACCACTATCAATAATCCAAGAACTAAAGGAAGAGAGAAATTTATTACCAATGTGTGTTGTTGTGTTGGAAGGAATATCAGAGATTTGATTAGAGACATTGTCACTGGATTTAGACTGTTGTAGAAGGGTTAACAATGTTTGATACTGTTATGGAGTAAAACTAATATGCTGAGAATGTACCTCTGACCTTAACTTGAACCTTCATGATTCTGCTGATTATTATTAAACTTGAACTGAGGTGGAAAACCATGCCTTCTATAGCACGTATCAATTACATGTCCTGTCTATCTATATCCTCTGAAAGAAGAAAAGAAAAAGAATGACAGGAGTTAGCGAAAACAATTTTAAATACGAGAAAAAAAGAAAATAAAAGAGATATAAAAAGAAATATAAAAGAAATGAGATTCAATCCAAATGAAAAATGCAAAAATCTACATATAGTTTAGAGACAATTCCACAATTTGATGTGCCCAGATAACAAACACATGTTTCACTTTCCTTTTACGGTTAAAGTTAAACTATTTTGTTTTGATTTTTTGTTCTCCCTGAATTTGTGGATATTATACATACAATCTCTTCTTTACATAAAATATTTTGTTTTCCTAAACTACTGCCACTAAACATAACTCCTTGGTCTCCTCCTTTCCATACATAAATTTCTTTTAAAAACACAACACATCCCCTCTGTTCTTGGTTCCAAAGTGAGTGTATATGTGGTTACGAGGATGAAAGATAAAAGGAAGTGTGAGAAAAGAAAAAGAAAGAAAGAAAAATGAAATAAAGTGAAATACTTATTTGATTGATGAGAAAACAAGGTGAAAAGTATATGAAAGTTGTCATTTTTAAGAATAATAAAAAGGTTAATTAAAATTAAGTAATTGCATAAATATAAAGTTATTTATATATTTATTAATTGAAGAGAAAGATAATTTTTAAAAATATCAATTTCCTTTATATTTTTCATTTTTTTTATATCTAAGTGAAAAATAAAACATGTAATACCCAATAAAAATTATGTATTTCTTTGTTAATTAAAATAAAAATGTTCTTTTAATTATTTTTCTACATCGGTCACTTTCTTTTTAAATAAACATACATTTAAAGATATTTAACGATGAATTCTTCAACCGACCTGATCTTGTAAATATCTAAAACATGAGACCAATATTTTCTTAAAGATATTTCATAGTAGATCTATGTCCTGGTTCTGCTTAAAGGAAACCTATAATATACTGATATTTAAAAGAAATTATATAAACATATTTAAATTTTAGTGAAACTTGACATACCTGTTTAAATTTTATAAAAATAAAAATAATAAATCTTCCAGAAGACATATTTACTATTTTGAGAATTTTAGAAAAAAAGAAGTATCTAAAAAATTTAGAGTGAAAAATAGATTATTTATTATTCACACTTTATACATAAGGTAAACCCATACCTCACTGTTATACCCAAAACCCTAACACTAAAACCCTTTGCCTCTCGACTCTCTCTGTTCACACGGAAATGACGATGTACGCAATGCTCCGCCGCGCCTCCTCCTCCGTATTGCCTCAGCTGGCGCGCCGCGCCACGGCATCATCTTCTTCTAGAACATTCCAGAATGTTCTCTCTGTTCTCCATAGAGAGGCAACGATTACTGTTGTACCCTCTCTACGCTTCGCAAACGCCTTCTCAACGAAGACTGGCGCAGACGAAAGACTCGTTCAAGTGCTTCAATCCGAGATCCAATGCGCCCTCGACGATCATGCTGAGCACCAGGTAATTTATTCTTTTTGACCTGTTATTACTGTTTTTGCAGACTACTTGTTTCCTTTCTCTATGTTTAACCTTTTTGTACTTTCTCCATGAATGTTTTTTTTTTCGGGGTCTGTAATAATATTGAATAGAATGTAGCTGTGCTATTGAATTTTCATCCGTTTGTTGTGACTTCAGTTGCAATAGAGGAAAACGACGTCGAATGTGGTATAAGGTTTGGTTTTCTATTGTAGTGGTGGTGAGATAGCCATATGTTCATTGTAAGGAGTAAAAGTTGTTTTCAAGTTACATTGGTTTAAGGGTATGATTGGATATACCTGTTCCTCCTACGCAATTTTAGGAGAAGAATGTAAGAAGAAAAAGATAAATAACAAATATTATAATTCGGATTTTTAAGAAACTAATTTGAGAGTTTAGAGAAATTTATTTTAATTTCTTTTGTTATTTTCTACTTTTAGAAGTGTAACATTTATGGACAAGTTTATCCTAAGTTGGTTGTTCGTTGAAGGGATTCCCGTGTTGAGTGAAGGTAGAAGATTATTGATAGGTGATGCTAATGAATTGGAATAGACGAGTGTTCGAATGGGGCGTATGTAATTTTGAGATACTTTTTCATAAATTAGTAAAACAACTTTGTGGTGGTGGTTTATGAACCCTGTGTTTCTATTCTAAGTTCTATACTATGCCACTTGGTTTTATTTGCTTAACTTGTTCAGTTTATGAGGGTGTCATATTTGGGGAAATTGTTTGGGACATAGTAACTGCTGCTGTTTTTATGTTTGCCTTGTTTGCCTTTAAGCATTTTTGTGATACTCATATGTTTTCAAATTGCTATATTTTGTTATCTATTTTATAATTCTAATCTTACTTTTCTAGGCTTTTTGTTGTAGTTTAATGGGGATTCCCTGTCTGAGTCTTTATTCATGTGTTTGAGTCAATGAAATTCTGCTGTTTTCAGTTTCTTACCAGTTACTAAACATGATTGGATTTGAGTGTCTTAATGTTTTAACAAAGTCTGCTGTATGACATGCCTGGATTGAGAAACATTTTTTCTAGAAGTTTTATATTGCTCATGCAAATTTTTAAGAGGCATCATGTGAAAACTAGATTAGAGATCAGTTGGTTTTCAAATGGGGTTTTATACTCTCTTGGTTTGTCTCCCTCCCACCATTTCCTATCATACTACCCAAATGTCTAAACCTATTAATTTAACTATTTTTCCTTTCTCTTTTTATTTCATATATGTGTCTACTATTGACTATTTATCTGTCAATGTTTTTAGTTTTATCACTAAATTTTATTCTAAGGGCGTATATATATGCTATAATTAGTGGGGTATCAGTATTGTGTGTCAAGATAAGCTTATTAGTTTGGTAAATATACTCTGAGGAGTTCTGTAAAGTGTATGTTGTAAGTATATTTCAATATTGAATGCAGTTTTTGTTGTTGGTGGTGAAACTGAAATGAAGTGTGTAACTATTTTTCTCATTGGAAATGTGTTTGCACAGGTTTATGAAAACATCATACTATTGTTAAATTGTTGAAGTATATTTGGTGTAAGAAAATGTACAGCAATGGTAGCTTTAAAGTCAATCTAATCTTCAAGGTTAAATTTCCAGAAACTTCAATGTCATTTTCTGATTTGCCTCAAACGTACTGTGTAGTTTAACAACTAAAATATAACATGGGAAAACATTTTCCTTGTCGAACCTTACCCGAAGCAGCTATGGTCCGGGATAGTTTGTTGTGGGAATGCCATTAATTGTTTTTGTTCTATAGAATTTCCTTTAGTATTTAAGTCATATTGGATTGGGTCATATATTGATTTCATTGTCTTTTTTGTATAAAGGTTGATATCCCAGATGATTTTCCTTTTGAGATTGAGGACAATCTTGGAGAAAGAACCATACAACTAAAAGGACAATATGGCGATGAAACTATCAGAGTTCAAGTTGACATCCCTAATGTAGCACCTGAAGAAAATGAGGATGACCAAAATGATGAGAAGAATGAGAGTGAATCTAGCATTCCTTTAGTCGTGAGTGTTTTCAAAGGAAATGGAGTGTCTCTGGAATTTGGCGTGACTGCTTTTCCCGATGAGATTTCCATTGATAGCTTGTCAATAAAGCAGTCGGAGGAATCCGAAGACCAGCTGGCATACGAGGGGCCTGAGTTCTTGTAAGTATATACTATTATCTATTTTTCTCATATTATCTCTCCCATGCGTTCTGACCATTTCTGCTCCATTCTTTTTTTAGGGATTTGGATGAAAATCTGCAAAAGGCTTTTCACAAGTATCTCGAGATCAGAGGGATCAAGCCCAGCACAACCAACTTTTTGCAGGAATACATGTTTGCTAAAGACAACAAGGAGTATTTAATGTGGTTGAAGAACCTGAAGAACTTCGTTGAGAAATGATTCTGGAAGAATGGTTAGTCAAAGATTATGAAATGTTGACAGAGGCCGTTATATTTTGGTGTACAATCATGTTCTAATCTGTATCATGATGAGAGTTACTGGTGGAGACTAATAAATTTAAAAAACTTGAATGCTTAAAAGATTGTTTAGGTGTACTTAACAATTTCACTATGCCCATTAATCAATATACTTTGGGTGGTTCTCCAATGCATTCTTTCACCTTTCTTTTCTATTATAAGTTCAAAATATTCACTGCTATTTTTAGATTAGGCAGATGAATATACAGTTCATCAGGGTTTTGCTGCATAATCATCTTGATTCATGCTCGTAATTCCTCTATAAACTTTTAGCAATATATGCGGTGCAATGCTCGAAACATAATCAAAAACAAAAAGTACTCATCTCATTTTGAAGATTGCGACCGGTTCGGTTTGAATGTTTAAGGAATGCTGTGTTTTTTATGAGATAATAATTATATTTAAAAATAAAATATGTTATAATATTAAAATACATGAAAATAGTATTTCTTATATGCCAAATCATTTTACAGAAAATTAAAATTAATTTTTTAATATAACTTAATTTTAAAATACGTATTTTAACTTCTAAGTTTAGTTATAACTATTTTTAGCTTTTTTATTTCTTAAATGGCTCAAAATAGTTTGTTAACTTATTGGTATTGTATATGTCGAATCAGTCTCCAAAGTTACAATTTATTTAGAGTACAAGTCATATTTATATAAATTTAATTCTCCGATTTTAATTAAATTTAAATGGAAGTAAAAATACCGACTACAAAGTTTAAGTTTATTTAATTTTCTTGATTAATTTTATGGAAGATGATAATCACTTTTGAATTCAACGAAAAAGAAAATTTAAACTATGAAATTAAACTGAATTTAACTAGTTCAATTTATTTATATTTTACTCTATTAATTATGGACATTTTTTTCGTTAAATAGTTTCATCAACAAATAACTTACTACTTAAGTAATTTATTTATGTAAGTATTCTACGGATAAATGTTAAATATATAACATTATTAATTATTAATATACCAGAGGCTAAAAAGAGAATTATAAAACACTCATTGATTAGAAGACGCAAATAATTACACCTAGTCCCCTATCTCAAACGCATATCCTCCGTTTTTCTCACATTTCATACATTGTAACTCCTGCATTTTGTCAAAACATTTCTGGCTTTTTTTATGCACCCCTTTATTACTAATTGCACCATCAAACGAAAAGACAAAAATACCCTTATCATTCACTGCACCTTTGTTCTCCACTACCTTCGTTCCGGAGAAAAATATATTCTCTGAAAAGGTCATTAAGAAAACATCATATATGTTTCAGAAGACTTATTTTAAAATTTCTGTTTTGAAAATTGAACATATTTCATAAGTTCTAGAGAAGTTTGTTATAGAAAGCTCATCTCAGAAAGTGGTTGGTTAGAAAAAACTCGTTTTAAAATATATTTTATCCGAAAATAATGTTCTAATAATTATTTTGAAAATCTTATCCTAAAAGTTTTGTTTTTTAATATGAAGATCTTATTCTGAAAAGTTCAAAAATAAATTATTTAAAAAAATTTCAGAACATTTCTGAAAATATAGTTCAGAAGTCACTGGCATTTTAAAAATTATGAGGTACAGTTCGAAATTATGAGGACGAGGGAGAAAAAGCCAACATTTCTTTTTTACACTATAAAACTACTCCCCGTCTCCATATATTAATTTGGATGATATCTTAAGTGTGTATCTTTTCTAATTCACCGTATTTTACCTTTACTTGTAAATTGACTTTTAATATATATTTCTTAATTGTTTTTCATAATTAAATAATTTTGTGAGACAATTTAAATTGGTCAGTGCAAATCTAAAATTTGATTTCACGTTAAAAATTATTTATTATGTATTTTTGTTATATAAAAATAAGTATTTATTCTATAAAATGCTTGATTGAAATATTAGTTAAAATTAACTTTTTAAAAGATTTCCACTCATACTTCTTATATATTCTTATTTTTTTCTTACAAAAATAATACTCGAGCGAATAATTTTGAATATTTTATTTTGAATTCTTTAACAAATGATCCTTGTAGAAAAACATTTCGCTTTTTTAATCAGCTAAATTGTAATTTGACTTCCTTTTCAAATTTTATCCGTAATGTTGGTTTTCTAACTTTCTGTTTTAGATTAAAAAAATAATATAGACTTAATATCATTTTTTAATTTATATTTTAATTAATTCAATTGTTTGTATGATATTTTGAATAAATATGTTACAACTAATGTTTAATTAAATAAAAAGTAAAATATATGTAAACGAATCCAAAATTATAAATATCATAAAAAGCGAGGAATAAAATAGAGAAAATAAAACAAAAGGGACAAGAATTACAAATCATAAATAAAAAAGATTAAAAGTGTAATCTAACTTTAAAACTAATATAAAATGCAATCTAGAACCTAGGAGAAACTGGGAAGGAGTTGCGTATGTGAGCCAATTATTGTTATGTTTGTTGGATTGAAGTTATCTTGCTTTGTCATGTATGAGCACGTGAATCCCCGTTGTTAATCAGTGACTTGGATAAGGGCTAATTCCTTTTCCATTGTTTTCATTGTTAAGAGTCATTTATCCACTGATCTAACTTTTCTGCCTAAACTTTTGGCTAATGAAAAATACCAAAACCATACACATAAATTTGCTTTGTCAATGTGAAGTTACTCTTCCCTGAGCAGCAGCGGTATATAATTAGGAGATAAAAAATTAAAAACAAAAATCTTAAGCAATTTGACTCCTAAGGGTATAGATTGCTGGCTTTGGGTTTCAAATCTGTTTATGTTTGTTAGTATAGTAATTATTATTTTTTTTCAAAGCTTAATCCTTAATCCTTTTGATTCTTATGCAGGACATTCATGGCCAAAGAAACCATAAAAGGGCCTCAATATTCTGAGCACTGTAGCAGTTGGTTTTGGAACATGGAAAGCAGCTCCATGTGTTGTGGGTGAAGATGCTATTGCTGCAGTCAAGGTGGTTTCTTTCTATTCAGTGTCTTAATTTCTTGGTTTAATTGAGATAGAGTTGGTAACAAGAGAAGCAGCTTCATCTGCTAATATCTGCTTTGGTTTAAATTGTTCTAAATTTCTGGGTGCAGGCCGGTTAAGGCATATAGATTGTGCTATGTTATATGATAATGAGAAAGAGGTAAATTTGTTTATTAATCCAGAATTCAACAAGCTTAGAATCCCTATCAACTTTTTGTCTGTTAATATTATTTTTTGAGGTTGGGGGTGAGGATAATTAATTGGTTTTGTTTGTTCTGGTTTTTTTTTTATGCCAGGAAGTTTGCATTTGATGTAGGTAGGGAGGCTCTGAAAACACTATTTTCTACTGGGGTTGTAAAGCGTAGTGAGATGTTCATCACATCAAAAGTTATGGTAAAAATTTGGACGCCTCAGATAAATTGACCTCACTTTTTTCTGGCAACTCTAATTTCGTGCATTATCAGTATAAAATTTTTATAAATAAATAACTAGACATCATTCTAATTTCAGAGTAATAAGTCAACAATCTTATGACAATCGATGATTGGAACACGTTACAAAATACCTTTTATTGTTAGTGAAGTCTAATTAAATTCTGATTTTGGCCTACCTGAGAGCACTTTAATAGTTAATACGTATTTCATTTACTGTTTGATTATAAAGAAAACTTTAGAATGCTAGAAAGGAAGATAAACCTAAAACTTCATTTGGTGTTGTATATTTCTGTTAGGAGTAATGAATTTCCACTGGTTGCCTTGAATTTTTTAAGCATACAGGACCAGTGACTGTGCTCCTGAAAGATGTCTCAAAAGGCACTGGCTAGAGGTTGGAATGCCTTTGAAATATACAAACTGTTCCTTTTTTTGCACAATACACATATTTGTATCCAAAATTAATTTTTTTTTTCAATCTATTTATTTATTTGTTATCTGATGCAGGAAAGGTTACTTCGAGGTGACTCTGCAGTCCATGAAATCTGTAGTCCTTACAAAAGTGTCGAAGAATTATGGGATGGAGAAATCTGAATGCAGATTATTTCTGATGAATCTCAGGATGTAATTTTACATTGAATTCCTGTTGCTGATAGAAATTGTTGGAATGTTTTCAAGTTTGTATTGTCCAAAGTCAATCACCCCTTTTCCTTAGGGTTGTATGTGATATGAACAGAGGAAAATTTGTGTCATTCTTTAATTGTGTGAGACCTTCTGCATACTTTTTACTTTTATTGAAATTATTCCTTTATTGGAAGCAAAACAAATAGAAAACAACTGCTCAAACTGGCAGTCAATTACAAAAGAAGATTATAACGAAGACATAACAGAAAAGAACATTTACTACATAGGTGTGGTGAGTTTGTGCTTAGCGCATTTCATTTTTGTTCAAGCACTCAGCCTGTAACCCTTTAGCAAGCACAATAAACTGTTTGAACGAAATCTGTTTGGCCCTTCGGAAAAAATTCCACTTAAATAACTTATCCGGATTCTAAAGATAAAATTATAACCAGAAAGAAAAGGTCTCGACTTTCTCTAGGAACCGATAGCAGAAATTTACAATTTGTTATCAACTAAGTACATATACGGTTAGAAATAGATAAACAAGCACAATGAAAATAGTGAAAAAGATTCTTCATTCTTTACTGTGTCAAGTACACATTGATAATTTATACAGCTGCACCCTAAAACATCAAACAAATCTAGAACGTTTTGTTGTTCTGTAGAACCCTAATTTTGTTGGGCTTGGACCTTTTGGGCCTCGTGGGCCTCTTCTGTCTTTGTTACCCCCACAAGCTGGAGGGTCAAATAAGTTTACCAGTCCCAGCTTGGATAGGAAAGTGCCAAAAAGTCGTGGAGGAAGAGCTTTAAATTGACTGGAAGATGAGACAGGAAGTAAGCGCATCAGGCCAGCTTGAGACTTTTCTTGAACCAAATGACAATCAATATCCACATGTTTGGTTCGTTCATGAAAAACAAGATTGCCAACGATGTATAGAGCACTTTGGTTGTCACAACAAAGAGCAGGTGGGCAAGAGCAAGGGACCTTTAAATCTTTGAGCAAATAAGTAACCCATTGTAACTCACAAGTGGTCGAGGCAAGAGCTCGATATTCTGCTTCAGAAGAAGATCTGGAAACTGTGTTCTGCTTCTTTGTCTTCCTCGAGATGAGATAGCTTCCAATAAAGAAACAGTAGCCTGTGATGGATCGTCGTGAATCAATGCAAGTGCCCCAATCAGCATCACTGAAACCAGTCAGTTGAATTTGAGAATCATAGGGAAAGAATAATCCATGTCCTGGATGACCTTTTAGATACTTTAAGACTCTCATAGCGGCGGCAAGGTGAGAACGAGTGGGTTTGGACATGAATTGGCTTAATTGTTGAGTTGCAAATGAAATATCTGGACGAGTGGTGGTCAGATATAACAAACGCCCAACCAATCGGCGATAGGAGAGAACATCAGTGAGTAATTCACTATCATCCTGATGTAGCATAAGAGAGTTATCCATGGGTATACAGCAAGGCTTGCAACCCGACAATCCTGAGTCACGAATGAGATCAAGACAATATTTGCGTTGGCAAAGATAGATACTAGTCTCTGAATGAGCAACTCTAATACCCAAGAAATACTTGAGTATGCCAAGATCTTTAATACGAAAATTGGAATGAAGCACATGCTTAATATGAGCCATCTCATCAGTTGAATTACCAGTCAAGATGATGTCATCAACATAGACAATAAGAACAGTGAAACTAGAATCAGCAGTTTTGACAAATAAACTATGATCAGCCTGAGCTTGCTGATACCCACAAGAGAGAAGTAGGATAGATAATTTTTCATACCATTTTTTGCTAGATTGTTTCAACCAATAGAGAGACTTGTGCAATTTGCAGCATTTGGGTGTACCGGAGACAGAAACACCTGGTGGAACAGTTATATAAACATCCTCTGAGAGGTCTCCATGTAAGAAGGCGATGAATGGAAGCAAGAGCAAGTACCACTCGGACAGTGGCCATCTTCACAACAGGAGAGAAAGTCTCAAAGTAATCCACACCCTCTGTTTGAGCAAAACCCTTTGCTACTAAACGAGCCTTGTACCTTTCCACTGAACCATCTGGGTGTCGCTTAATCTTGTAAACCCACTTGCAACCGATGGGTTTGACAATTGGGGGAACATGAACAATGGTCCAGGTATGGTTCAACTCTAATGCCTCTACCTCAGCTTTCATGGCTTCTTGCCAACAAACATGATGTTTAGCTTCCTGGTAGCTACTTGGTTCGGAATCCGTGGAGAGACATAAGGTAGTGAAGGTGAGGGGAAGGGAAGCGATTATATGAAAGAACAGAACTAAGAGGATGAGAACACTTTGAAGATGAACTGGTTGGTTCTGGAAGAAAGGAATTACAATAGTAGTAAGCAAGATGAGCAGGTGGTCGCGTTTCACGTTGTGATTGTCGTCGTGGAGGAAGTTGAGGAGTTGAGTTTAACGGTGGACTGGGTGATGGTGTTTCGAATGGGAGAGAAGGAGTTGTGGAATGAGAGGTTGAGGGAGAGTGGATAGTATGATGAATGGGTTGGTCAGCGGCTGGATGATGTCTATAAGCTGAAGGTAAAGTCATAGGCTCTATAGAAAATGGATCTGCTGAGGAGGTGATTGGGCCATGTGGGAGAGATAAGGTTGGTGGTGATGTTTGACCAGGATTTTTAAAGGGAAAGGTCATCTCATCAAATAGAACATTCCTGGAAACAAAAAACTCCTTTGTGTCGAAATAAAAAATAACATATCCTTTATTTCCAATTTGATGCGCAAGAAAAATACCACGTCTGGCTCATGGATCAAACTTGTGGCGATGAGACACATGCGTAGATGCATAGCACAAGCATCCAAAAACTTTGAGCATCGTGAAATCAAGTGATTGTTTAAGTAAAAGTTCAAAGGGAGTTTTGTTACCAATGATAGGAGAAGGAACCCGATTTATAAGATAAACAACATGTTTAATAGCATATGACCAAAAATGTGTGGGTAAATGAGATTGAAACATTAAAGCCCTTGCCACATTAAGAATATGTTGATGTTTACGTTCAACTCTCCCATTTTGTTGAGGAGTCTCAACGCAACTGGTTTGGTGCAAAATACCCTTTGAAGCCAGAAAAGATTTCAAAAAAAATTCAGGTCCATTATCAGAACGAATGCTTTTGACTTTAATTTCAAATTGAGTTTCAGCAAAATTGATGAAATGTTCCACCTTTGATTGGACCTCGACTTTGGATTTCAATAAAATTTTCCAAGTATAACGACTAAAATCATCAAGAATGGTTAAAAAATATTTATGACCATACACAGATTGTTTAGAATAAGGGCCCTAATATATCTAAATGGATCAACTCAAAAATTTTGGATGCTTTGTTCAAACTATGTAAATAAGATAATCTTCTTTGCTTAACTAAATGACAAACATCACATATTTCATCAACATGTCTTGAAATAAAAGGATAAGTTTGATACAAAATGTTCAATCTGTTTCCAGAAAGATGTCCTAATCTAAAATGCCAAAGGTTGGAGGTTGTAATAGGAGTGACAATAGTGTGGTTAACAACGACATTGTTGGATGATAAGTGAGTACTCATCTTGCTATCTGCTAAGTAATAGAGTCCCTTCCACAATTTAGCCAAACCAATCATCCTCAATGAGTTCACCTCCTGAATTTTGCAAGAATCAAAGGCAAAGGTGAGTGAATAACGAAGGGTAGAAACTAATTTGGAAATGGAAATTAAGTTAAAATGGAAGAATGATACATAGAGAACATTATGAAGGACAAAATATGGTGATAACTCAACAGTCCCAGAATGATGTGCAATTATAGTAGTCCCATTAGGGAGGTGTATGACAACAAGATATATTTTTGAGTGAGTTTTAAGCCAATGCAAAGATGAAGCCACATGGTCTGTAGCTCCGGAATCAATTATCCATGAACTAGTGTGTGATTTTTGTGAGTGTGTGTCAATGAATGAATGATTAACAAGATGTGAAGTGAATGCATGTTGGTGTATGTTACCAGGAGATGGACCAGAACTAGTATGCGGTCCATCTTGTGTTGAGTATGTCATGTTGACTTGATTGGGTTGAGGATTTTCCACGGATCCTGAAAAAGTAGAACCTGTCATGTTTTGCAGAATATCCATTAGGCTTTGGTATTGGGCTGGAGTGATCCCGAGACCCGACCCATCACTGTTGTTCTTTGGCCCTTGCGTTGTGACATTCTCGTGGTCTGGCTTGATGGCAACATGATTTATAAAAGCAGAATTCGAGGTTTGAGATCGAGAAACTCGGGGCTTACCAGGATACCGAGGATGACCAGGGGGATAGCCATGTTTGCCATAACAAACATCAATAGTGTACCCAGTTCGTCCACAAAAGGTACAAAGCTTGCTTAATGAGCCCCTACCACCACCTCCTGGAGCACCACCACGACCCCGTCTAAGTGATGCTCGGCGTTGACTGTCAGTAGCATTGATCAAGGTATTAGGCTCTCCAATGATTAGACTAGAACTCAAGTGTTGTCGCTCCTGTTGTATGACCATAGAGAAGACTTTGGTGATTGACGACAGAGGATCCATGAGAAGGATCTAAGAACGTACTATAGAGAATCTCTCATCAAGTCCCTTTAAAAATCGAATGATGAAATCTTGTTGGTGATATGTTCGTGCAGAACAATTGCAAGAGGATAAAGGACGATAATTGTCTAGTTCTTCCCATAAAGTCAAGATTGGTAAAATAATCTGTGACGTTTTGTCGACCCTGCTTAACAACATATATTTCTTCTTGAAGTTCAGTGATGCGAAGTAGATCACCTTGAGATAACCGTTCCCGAAGATCATTCCAAATATCAGTGGCAGAATTAAAATAAATGACATTCTAGGCTATGGATTGTGAAACAGAATTCAGCAACCATGAAATAATCAAGTTGTTGCAACGCTCCCACGGTGGATATAAGGGACTCTGTGTGTCTGGAACAGGAATGCTTCCAGTAATGAAGCCTATTTTATTTTTGGAGATGAGAGTCATTTTGAAAGATCTGAGCCAGGAATGATAATTGTTTCCGGCTAGGAGAGGTGTGACACTGATAGAAGAAGGAGTCTCACTGGGATGAATATAATAAGGGCTAGATGGTATTTGGGGATCATCAGTGGATGAGGTATATGTGTGGTCATTATCCATGGGTATTGTCTCGGAACAAAGAGGGTTTCCAAGGGTACTAGCAAGCAGCGGAGGCGTAACAGCAGAGACGCAGGAAGCAATGAAGGCATAGGCTGAAGCGGAGGTGCAGGCAGCAGCGAAGGCGTAGGCAAAAGCGAAGGTGCAGGCAGCGGCGACAACGCGAGTAGGTGCAGTGATGGCAAGCAGACAAGCGGTTACATGAACAGTGAGTGGGTATCAACAGAGCTCCTGGTTAGGAGCTCTGATACCATATTAGAAACAGATAAGCAAGCACAATGAAAATGGTGAAAAAGATTCTTCATTCTTTACTATCAAGTACACATTGATGGTTTATACAGCTACACCCTAAAACATCAAACAAATTCTAGAACGTTCTGTTGTTATGTAGAACCCTAATTTTGTTGGGCTTGGACCTTTTGGGCCTCGTGGGCCTCTTCTGTCTTTATTATATACCAATTATAGAATAATGTTTACCATTGAAAATACCTTTTTAGTGTTTACAAAAAGGATAAAACTGTAATAGAGTACTTTAAGGGTTTGTTTGATTTATGCTTTCAAGAACTTTTAGTTTTCAGATTACAACTAAAGAAGGTTGCTTAAATAGCTGGTGGATGGTAATGTGCAAAACAAAGAACAAAGTGCAGAGATTGGAAAATCGAGTGAAGACATAAGATGATGAGAAATATTTCTCAACTGTTTTTTGTTTTTCAAAACACTTTGTTTTGAAAATTGTTTTCAATATGAAATAGATTTGGGATAAGAAATTGATTTGGGATGAGAAATTGATTGTTGAGTAGACAAAAATTGATGAGAAAAAATCTCCCCACACTGTTTCTATTTCTTTAGGCTTTTAAAATAGGTAGGTATTTTGGAAACATTGCAAAATTTAAGAGTTATGAGAATTAAGATTATACCTATGATTTTATACCTATGATTTTATGCAAACTACCCACCTCCACTCACTAGGCTGAGCCTAGTATTTAGGACGAGAATTTGATAGTTGAGAAGTCTACAATTGTCTTAAAAAAAAAAATTAAGAAAGGAATTAAACACATCCAGAGTATTTCTGCAGTTCTATGGTCAAAATTATTGTTTTTACAATAATAATATACTTCTACCTTTGATGTTACTCTTTATTGTACTAATTATTGTTTGACCCTCGTGAATATATTTGTTTTTTTTATAACAATTTTGACGATTTTCTCTGCATGTCAATTTTATTAAAAATAATTATTGAGGAAATAAAATTCAATTTTGATTGAAAAACTACACCTCACACCTTTTATCTTTTAAAAATTAGATTCACATACCAAAAAGAATAACTTCCAATATTCAAAGCAAGGAGAAGTTTTACATTGGCTGTTTTTGGAGTTATCCCAGTATCAAATCACCACCCCACCGTAACGTTGTCAACTGACACATGGTTAATTCCCACAACTCTTTTCTTAGCAGCAATATAATTTCCAAATCTTTCCAAACTCTGATCTAACACGGTGCCATCAGATAATATCTAGCTAAAAAACACTAGTTCCATCCTCAATCTAACATATTATTGAGGGTTACTTTATATATTCTTCATTTCCATGTCTTATCTACGTTCATTGGATCGATATTTTCCTGATGCATAGTCGTTTAGAAATTGAGCTGAGTTGCATCTTTAAATTCATCCATAATGCAATCTAAACTTTGTAGTGAAGAACCCTTAAGTTACACCAGTGTTTATTAATAATGAAAGTTAGATTATCTAGAAGAATAGTAACTGTACGATCCCGAAGGATATGCATCGCATCAAAACAATAAATATATAATGCTATTTGTCACTGCATTGCTGTTTCAAAATCATCTCAAGCAGTACTTAAAAACAAATCCCGAATACATAGCCTAATCATTCGTGCAGTTATTTTATTTCCCCTGAGCATGTTCCAGTTAAGGAAAAAAAAATCTGGAAAGGGGTAAATGGAAGTTTAAATATACACTGCACGGACCGCAGCAGAAACTTCTGTACCAGAAAAATATAACAGAAAAATTGCTGCTGGTTTAATGAGGTGAATGACAATAATCCTCACCAATCTCTGGCTGCATATTTATGCTTTTATCGGTAGATTCTTATACGTATATGTGATATCTCGATCACCATTTACCACATGCCCGCTTCCTCTTAATATCCTGCATTATAGTGTATGATTTAGTCTAGCTTAACTTAATGCGGTAGAAAATTAATGAAGAAAGAATCTTGAAAGAGTACAGGTTTTAAAACTATATTTCTAGAAATATGAACATACAAAAATGTTCAAGAATAATTTCTAGCAAATTCATGAATGATTGAAAATGTTTGTTCAGTTGATGTGTGTATTTTCTTAGAATAGAAGAAAAAAGATAAGGCATTGAAGAATTCCGTACCATCTATTTGTTAACAACCCTTCAACCCCGACAGGACCTCTGGCATGAATTCGGCTTGTGCTTATTCCAACCTGATCAACAATAAAACCAGGAATACATGAGAAAATATGAATGACTATGCCGCTATTGTTAGAGTATGCTTATGGAAAGTACATTACCTCTGCACCAAGGCCAAATCGAGCTCCATCACAAAACCTTGTACTTGCATTGTGGAACACAGCAGCACTGTTCGTGCACCAGGCAAAAATACATATTCCTAAGTCAGCAACATCAAGTGTATAACTAGACTAATTCATAATTCACAGAATAGTTATGCATAGAAACACAATGAAGCATTAATTCTATTTACTGTTAAAGGAATTATGTCCAAATGAAATATGACAAGTGACCTCAATGCACGGTAGAAGCAAAACTGAAAAATTTCAAGAAGCTAGTTTGGTAGGGACACGGGTATTATTCAGTGCCTAATATATATATATATATATATATATATATATATATATTTATACACACACACTAGTATTGGATACTCGATGGGACACTTTAGTTTGGTATCAAGTGTTTGAATGTTCCTCAATTGATGTCAAATTTGGTTGTCATCTACGTACGATCTAGAAAGGCTGAGTATAAAAGTGCAGTCAAAGGGGACTAGACAAGAGTGGTTTTTTCTTCTCTCCCACAGACATTACTCCAACCTTCTTCCTAATGATCTCTCGTATTTGATCACATGCATCATGACGACGTGATCAAAACTGTTAGGAATTTAAGTTGTAAGTTCTACATTGAGTACAAATGGACAAGAAGAATAGTATTTTAGGAGAAAAGACTCACAAACTCATGATTTGTAAGATTTTGAGTTAAAATTAATGTCATGATCTTTTATAAAAATTTGTTTATGACTCGTTAGTATTGAGTTTTCTCCTCCAATATGAGAGATTGTCCGTGTTCAGTGGCTTGTAGAGAATTCACCAATTTGTCACTGGTATCTTGAAGAAGTTTTTGTTCCCTTCTAGAGAGGAGATTGTTGATTCAAACCTTTCAAGAAGACAAACTAAGAATTTTTCCACAGACATTGATCACTCAGTTCTTCTCCAAACAACCTTAAGTTGATCAGGGAACTCTTTAACATATTCACTATCATTTATTCTGACAACTTTAAACCCTCTTCCCAAATTTAGGATCTCTTTCCTCTTCATTCTATCACTCCTTTTAGACTTCTTGCTCAACTAATCCTAAGCTTCCTTTGTCATCATGTAACAATCTTGATGAAAATATCATCATCTAAAGCTATTTGTATGGTCACAAGTGATTTTTCTTCCTTCGTCATTTCCTCACTGGCTTTTTAATTGTGCTATTATGAGGTTTTCAAAAAAAGCAATGGAGTTTGAATACTCCATTTTCCACTTTCCACTATGTCCCATAACCTTTGAACTCTCAATTAAGTCCTCATCTTTGCAACACATCACGGAAAAAAAATGGAAGGTGTAAAGAATTGTTGGAAGTCATTTTTGTTTTAGAGGTTTTTTTTGTGTGGTTTTGCTCTTTAACCTTTCGGCAAGTCATTTTTCTTTCTCTCAAAGTCCCTCAAAGAACATTTAAACTCTTATACCATGTTAAAGTGTTAAACAATGGAGGAGATTATCAGAGTAAATACCAAATAAATTTTAGTGGAATATAGGTGAGACAAAAATGGAGAAGAGAATGTTTTGTATATTATCATAAGAGAATGTCTTACGATCACAATAAATACAACTCATACAAACTAATTCCAAGAGCTGTTTTTGTAGGCATATCTCATTGTGTAAAAAAGTAATAATTAGAAGTGTTCAAATTTACTTGGTAAACAAAACAGAGTAATACATTATCAGAAGCAACCTGGTTTAATTAAATGAGAAATAAACGACAGAAAAACCCATTAGAGGGTAAGAATCATTCCCACATTCTAACTTCTACTATCAATCTATAGAACACATTATTGGATCAGAAACCAGAAAAATAGAAGTAGATCAAAAGTGAGGTAGAAATATTCATCACATGCTTATTACACTAATATTAACATTTCTCCGAATACAAATGAAACAACAAGCCACAACTAAACTGCCTCTTTAACTAGAAGAAGCCACAAATTCTGTTCCTTTAGTGGTTGAAGCACATATGTTTGCATTAATAAATTATTCGTTTCTTTTTCTTTTGTATCACAGAAAAATAGATGTCGAGCAAAAGTGAGGTATAGATATCCATAACATGCTTATTACATTAATATTAACATTTCTACGAATACAGATGAAACAACAAGCTACAACTAAACTACCTTTGTAATGAGAAGACGTTCCATTGTTTTAAAAAAGGAGACTTTATACCAAACTTTTATAGAATATATGGATGGAACTTAAAAACATCATCAAATATGAAGAACTATTCGTCTGGACAAATTTAATATCCAATATAGCTGACACATTGAAATTTTAGAAAGTGAAGAGCTTAGTGGTTCAGACAAATTACTGCAGGCATTGGAATAAAACTACCACACGATTCACAATAGTATTCCTTGGAATTTCGCACTGCAAGCAAAGGACCAACAAGCCCGAAAAAAAAAATATTTACCTGTCAACCTGACTTAAGAAAGCTTCAGCAACTTCAGAGTCTTCTGCAACAATGCATTCAGTATGTGCACTGCAGAGACAGGAAAGAAAGAAATAGATTTTTAACAAGGTTTATGATATGCGAATCAAAATGTAGATCTTCCAGGGGAACCCTGAATTTACCTTCCATGTTGATGTATGTGTTCAATAGCAGCAAATACATCATCAACAATTTCAACTGTACAAGCTAGTGAGCTATACTCGGTATGGTAAGAGTTTGCTACGGCAATATTTAACAAGGCACTGGCTCTTGGTCCACCATATATTTCAACACCTGCAGATTGATTAAATCCAAGCAGTCATGTTATTGTGCATGTGTTCCAGTTTAACAGCAAAATCCATGTAATCCTTTTAGGAAAAAAAAATATTTAAATAAACAGAATGAAATTAATTTTTCATAAACTTGAAACTCATACCTCAGAACTCGTAACAAAATGATCAGCTTTGATATATATGACAACAGTTTACCTTTTACTTGAAGTTTTCTTTTAATGTTTCTTTTAATTAATCATTATACGTATTTTCTCGTTCGATTTTAAATGCATTCTCTCTAACCTAAGAAAAATTAGAGAAGAAGAAGCATTTATAATATCGAAATTTCAAAGTGTAAAGGATGTTGAAAAAGAAGCCAAGGTGCGTTTAAAAAAGAAAATATAAAATTCTAACTTGAATGTGCATGTTTTGTTCATCATAAATTTATTCACAACAACCAAGGTCAAACCTTCGCGATGGAGTTCAGCAACAAGTTCAACAAGTCCACCATTCTTTGACAGATCTTCGTGTACAAGAAGGGTTTCCTAAGAACATCAGCACAGAATATTGTAATGAGCAGAGTGAGTAGATCAATTTACATAATGAATGGCAAATGAAGAAAACTCTAACGGAAATAATGAGGCAGATAAACATGCATTCGAGGGGACATTCCAGGGAATGCAAACTGTAATTACCATTGCATTGCAAGCAGCAGGGTAATCAGTCTTTGCATCCTTAATAATCTGCTTTGCCATATCCATATTTGCTGATTTGTCAACATATACATGACATATTCCATCTGCATTTCAAAAATAACAACTTGATAAAATCGTACATTGAAACATTAATCAAAGATAGGAAACGTAAAAACATATATTACCAGCATGACCAAGAACAGGAATCTTTGTTGCATCCTTGATTTGACAAACAAGCTTATTACTGCCTCTTGGGACCACTAGATCTATCACGTCATCAAGCTGTGGCAAAGTTAATTAGTAGAAATTCATTTCAGACAAATGAATTTAGGAATTTTACTTGCCTTGAGCAGATCTGGAATATCTTCTCTTGAAGTCACAAGCCCAATGAGTGTCGCACCCACTGTATCTGGAATAGCTGAAGTAATAACCTACAATAATGATGAAGTTGAATATATAAACATTATAAACTAAAAATTATGGAGAAATACTTGTTGAAAAGTCGTCTTAATTGCAGTCATCTCTAGCTTGCTTCAGTTGTTGCCCCTTTGGGTTTGTCTTAATTGGAACCTTAAATTTACTAGAGATGTTGCTTAAATAGAACCAAAAAGCTTGAACAACAAATATAATCTTATAAGTCAGCTAGACATCTCTGCATTTGCAAATTGCAGCGCACCAAGTAGGTAGCCTTAGTTGGAAAGTCTTAATTGGATCACTTTAGTCTCTCATCTACTAGAAATATGACTTAAATAAAACATAGAGAACTAAGCCCTGATCTTAAATTCTAAGAATACTAGATAATAATTGGGTTAACTCTCACATTCACTATAAATATGATTTAAACAGAACTCATTAAACTTGGTCAATCCTTACCTTAGGATCCCTTTTGTGGAGTTAACTTAAGTTCTAAGTTAAAAATCTCCTAGTGAAGTGGACAATTATTATTAGCATCGATCAGATAAAAAAGGTCTATGATAATAAGTTGCACAAACCTTGTGTAAGATTGCATTTGATCGTTTGGCTTCCTTTCCTCCTTTAAGAAGTAAACCATTTCCACTTCGAATTGCCAATGCAGCTATCTATTAATCCATTTCAACAAAGATCAACATTCAATGCAGGAAACAAAAAAATTTATCTCTGCCATTTTTATGTAAGAAGAATTAGAATTGAGAAGGAACAGGGTCTCCTAACCTGAACAAGGGCATCCGGGCGAGATTCAAATATAACCAGGAGAACACCTAAAGGACATGATATTTTTTCCAGGATGAGTTTGTCTGCAAGCTGGACACAGAGAAGTTATCAGAATTGCAAAAGTGAATGTTGAGCTGTAGGATGCATGTTCTAATAACATTTTTCAGAATTTGCTATTGAACAATTACGAAAGTTAACTGTTGGAAAGATGATACGTCTAAAAGGAAATAACTGTTGAATATTAAATCAATACAACCAATTTCATGTTGTTACACTTATATACTGTATTAAAGCAATTATACGGGGCTTTGACCTCAGTTCTCTTCAAAATCTGACCAATGGGTTCTTCCATGTCAGCCAGCATGCGAACAGACTTCACAAGACTAGAGATCTGAAAAAACCAAAATCCAAGGTCAAACAAAATCATGTTCTATCAAAGAGAAAACTTCACAAAATCTGATTTTTCTGACACTAACAAAAAGCTGCGCAAGTTTTCTTTCAACTTTTCAATTCAGTATGAAGTTCCTTACCTTCTCGGGTCTCAGGGTTAAACGTGATATGAGTGATTTCTCATATCCAATCTCCTCTGCATCAGCAACATCAGCTCCATTCTCAAGCCTTATAGTATCTACATTATTCTCTAATGCATCAGCTATTGCCAGCAATATTTTGCTTCTTTCTTCAGAAGTTAGGAGCTGAAACCAGAAGCACCAATTATGTAATACAACAAGACTACCAAAATGCGTTCATTTTCTAGGCAATAACCAAAAAGAAATTAGTATAGGGTAAATTGCTACGTAAAGAAACTCATGAAAGTGAACCTGCCCTTCACATTTTATATATGTAACTTCACTCACCTGAAGTCGTCTAGAACTATCTCGTGCTGCAACTCCCATTTCATGAGCGCTCACTTCCTTTATACTGGTCCACAAATGAGCATCTTTATGGAAGATAGTACCAATTCTTTCTCCTCGAAGCACTCTTATGATATTGTCTGTGGCATAGCCACTTCCATGACGGTTGAAATGCAATTTGAGGTCAGCAAAAACGCAAAATTACATACGCATGCTTGTGCGTAGGTGATCCATGAATGCGTATTTCATATATATATCGGTAAAAGAATGAAAATTACTCACAGTATACATATGATATATTTTCCACACTTGAACTTGAAAGTAACAATGTATGTTTTTTTCTTTTCGTATTTAACAAACTAGGGAAATGAGTATGGAATGGACTTCATCACATGAAATAAGGAGCATCTGGTATTTCCAAATCAACTTGATGGATATTCATAATGCAGTTTCACAACCAAGAAAGGATAATAATTCTTTACAAGCCAGTTTGTATGAGATTCTAATTCATACCGTTTTAATCCTATGCTTTGTTCATAATTTTCTGAAAAGTAATTAGTTTTTGTGTCCCTATTTTCTTATGTCAGTAAAATCGAAGGTACCTAGTAATAATCACAGGAGTGCCAGCAAAAGCAGCACAAAGAGCCGCGTTAACTTTGGCAGTCATGCCCCCTCTTCCGTGTGTTGACTTTTCTCCAAAAGTAACTTCAGTTTGATGCTTTTCTTTTACATATGTGTGAATTAACTTTGACTTAGGGTCAGATGGAGGGCCACTATAAAGACCCTCAACATCACTCAATAGAACAAGGAGGTCAGCTTTAAGTTCTAGAGCCAACAGACCTGCCAAACTGTCATTGTCCCAGAAGACACCAGAAGAATCCTGCAGACAGTTCTTGCCCTTAAAGGTAATCAAGCACACAAGACCAAGAAAATCAAACTACTGTTTTTAAGGAAAAAAGAGTAAGTTTCCAGAAGGCAAATTAGTGTAAGGTAAAGCAGCATACCTCGTACGACGCCTTCCTAGTACTAACGGCATCGTTTTCGTTGAAAATGGGGATAATCCTTAAATCTAGTAATGCGCTCACAGTGTCTGACAACTGTTTTCTGAAAGCTGTATCCCTAAAAAACCCATCGTTCACAAGAAGTTGGGATGAAGTTACATCAAGCTGCACCAGGCAAATGACATGTCACCATCAATTTAGAGGAAACAGTTCTGTTAATGTATTATGCCAAAACATGCAATTTAATCTTGTGCCCACCTGACTAAACATGATATCGTAAAGAGCCATGAGACTACTCTGCCCAACAGCTGCACATGCTTTCCCATCAAGATCTCCTTGTGGATTTTGAAGATCCGAAAAGCTGCATAATAAATAAACCCTTTATTTCATGCTCATGTTTTTCTCCCCGGTCTCTCAAACTCTACCTAGTTCGTATTGATAGAAACATGAAAAAGTTTGCTGAAGTTCCTTCTCAATGCTATACTGATCTAATGCCATGTAGCATTTATAAAAAGAACAAACTACAGAAGGAAGGATGCTGGGAGTGAGCCATGAAAAGGATGGATTACTTCTTCAAACAGAAATTTTTAGAAATATAGAGCAACATTTTTGTTTTGTTTAGAAGATACGTCAACCCAAATACTTTGGAGACATAAAAATAAGACTAATTTGTCAATGCAAAACCTCGTCTTATAAATAGATTTTGGAACACAAAATTAAGCTTAAAGTTTGTCTTAAAATGATATTAGAACTTATAATAATTAGGAGATTTATTGGACCTATTATATGTATTCACTAACAGCAAAAGAGAAATTACAAAAACCTGCTATTGACCAATCTGCGATATCTTAGTCTTTGTCGGCCAAGACCAACTGCACCTGAAGTCACCAATATAACCTCATAATCCTTGTCATTTAGCTCTTTAAGCTGCAGGAAACTTAGGTTTCAGTTACAACAAAAACTATATGATCACTGAATAACATCAAATATATGTAGACTTTGTTAGTCCTGATACCCTTATTAGAAGAAACGGAACAAGGATTTAACCAGCTTCACTCCATCCATTCACCATCTTCCTTAATTCATGTAATTTATCATATTCAAATACACTAACGTACGCTAGAAGCTGGCACCTTGGGAATGGATTTGGAATAAAATATTGGAATATTTTGCTGGATTTGGAAATGCTATTTTGTTTAGGTTTAAACAACTTTCGGTCCCTGAATTATGTGACTAATATTTTAACTTAAAACACATGTAAATATGTGGTGACTAAAATTGATGGAGATAATACATAGATACTTAAATAAATAAAAAATTTCAACTTATGAGCTATCCAATTTGTAGAAATAATTTATTCAGTACTCAATAAAAAATAGTTATGTATTGAGAATTAATGGATTTTAGTTATTTTGATATAAATTATACAAATTTAATTTATGCTTAAATATGTTTTTACCTAAAATATTTGATTAATTATTGCAAAAAAAAAAAAAATCTTTGCATTTAGTACCTCTCTAAAATTGAAAACACGTGTTCTGCAATATTATGTGTCACTAGTATAAGTGTTGAACCAAAATATTTATTCTAAAAAATCACTCATTTCACATCCATATATTAAAACCATTTAATTTATATACACCATTTTTTTGTTTACAATAGTACAATTTGTCATATATGTTTAAATTATTAAATTCTGCATTTAAAATTTTAAAAGTCTGTTTTAGTACGTAGGAGGTTAATTTCCACACACAAAAAAAAAATAAAAAATGAGACGATAATTGAAGTGCATAGAAATTAAATTCAAATTATGTAAATCTTATTCTGGTTTGACAGTATGGCGAATGTTAACCTGTTCGCAGAGAGCTCCAATCCTTCCCAATGCTAATCTTCCATCACCACGAGTAACCACCGCTGTTCCAACCTTATAAAAGAACCCAAAAAAATTATATATTAATTAATTAACAAAAAAGCTAACCAATACTTTACTGGTTAAAATATCAAAAATAGATTTACATCCTTATTAGATTTCTAATGCAATGCTAACCTAATTTATAATAAAAAAATTTTATCTATTGATCTCTTAATCAGTGATCAGAAGAACAATTAATTAACAACACACATGTATGCTCTCCAAAATAGCTGCAATAAAGCTTGTCGATCTCGTCTTTTTCTATATGAACATAACATTGGCATTACAATCGATCCTCGCATGCATGCATAGCGACACAGACTAGAAAGCAAGATTTTTTTAGGTTTTCTTCATTTCATGCATGCGAAACAGATTAGATGAAGAGTGAACGTTGTTGTTGTTGTGAAATATGCGATTAAACAGAGAGAGTAAGAGAAACCTTGACGATAACACGCTTGACACTTTTCACAAAAGCTCTGGTGGGATCCATTGAGCAGAAATGACGAAGAGGATCGAAAGAGTGAATGTGTTAGTGGAGGAGGAGAGAGGACAAAGAAGAGGCTTGTGGTGATGTTTTTGTGATGGATGAAGTTGTTATTGTTAGAGTGGGAGTCTAGGGATGAATTTTAAAGAGAATAAGGAGGTGAGTTAGTACTGTCCAACAGAAAAAGTAATTAATTTTATTATTTTTTAAAATTAAATATTAGTTTTATTATATTAAAATTAAAATCAAAATTTATATATGTTTTTAAAATAATTTCAATTTATTTTAAAAAAGTATATATATATTTATGTATTAAAATTAATATTTATATACAAAAATGTAATTATTTATTGTAAGTTTACATGTCCTTACGCAACACACCAAATGTCACCTGTTAGGTTTTTATTTGAGTGCAATCACGGATTCTCTTTTGTTGGAGTGACACAAAATCCGTGAAGATGGTGTTCCCAATAAACAAAACGACACTTGGTTGGATAGATTTATTGTTCGTTATTTTAGTAGCACCTTCCAATAAAGCATAAACATAAATTATTATTATAATAATAATAATAGCATAGATGTAAACGATACATCAATCTTGATAAAAACGTAGAACACCAAATTAATATATATATATATATATATATATATATATATATATATATATATATATATATATATATATATAAATATTACCAATGCCATTTTATATTTTTTTAATCACCAAATAAATAAACTAAGAAGTTAACGATGCATATAAAATGAAATTGATTGAGAATTTCAAAATTAAAAAATTGTAAAATCTATACACAGAAATTTTCTTATACTTTTCCATTTATTATACTCAATTTTCCTTAAGGGAGGACTATTTCTAAGTTGAGATTAGATCAAATACTTAAGATCTTGCATATATATTTAAATATTTATAACATTAATGATTATTTAATAAACTAATAAATTGGAACTATGTAAAAAATAAAATAAAATCTTAATCAGGTAATAAAGTTAAAAAAGAAAAAATATTAAAGTCATTTTTAACGAGTACACGGTACCTAAAATCAACTAACAACATAATTATGGAAAAATATTATTATTATTATTATATATTTATTTAATAAATGTATTTATTATTTGATTTTATATTAAAGAATTTAACCGTAAATAATGTTTTATGTGAAATATTTTTATATTTTTTCGTTGCAAAATAATATAAATAAAATATAATTTAAGTGGTTGCAATTTAGTTAAACTGAAAAGATATGATTGGTCAGTTAGAGTAGTTTTCATTCTCACACAATTATCCAATAAAGGTAACAACATCTTAAATATAACCCTAAGTTATCAAATGCTAAATGATACATCACATTATCAAAGCATAAAAGATATACGATAAACAACGATCAATCTTCCATTTATTTAAAAAAAAAAATCTCCCTCATTATATAAATACAAATTCCACATGCAAAGCTCGTTGATAAGAAGAGAAGAGATCATAATTGTTTTTTTTCTCTGTGCTTGTTAGAAATATGTCACAGTTTAACTATCGTTCGCAGTTTAATTATAAAAAAACATAGTATAGAGAAATGGATTTGTTTATAATAATGTAAGAAAAACTACATATTCAACATCAATAATAAGTTACTATTTAATCTCAATGACAAAAAAATTTTAAATTTATTTTTTATGCATATGAAGTTGATAATAAAGGTTATTATCAACATGAATACATATAAAATTTTTATTAGCATATATATATATATATATATATATATATATATATATATATATATATATATATATATATATATATATATATATATATATATAT
>Ga0209700_103776_pt1 | contig 28444 bp, 19 predicted proteins | sample SiratroredBW_FD_187528 | JGI IMG/M metagenome (GOLD analysis project Ga0209700, IMG submission 187528) | Root nodule microbial communities of legume samples collected from California, USA - Siratro red BW (SPAdes) (version 2) | ecosystem: Host-associated > Plants > Roots > Nodule | place: USA... | reverse complement strand
CTTTTTTTTTTTTTTTTCTGGATTCTTGGTGTTATTCTACACTAATTTTGATATATGAAACAAGTTTTAATATTCTATCAATAAAAAAAAGTAAAAAATATATATTATGCATCTCATAATTTAATAAATTTAACTCAAATTTAATCTTTTAATCACTATAAAGTATTGATGTATAAAATAAATATTCATTTAAAATATTTATTAACAATAGGATTTATAATAGACAAACAAAAAATTAATTAAGTTTATAATATATTATATATACTTTTTAGAAGATTTTTTTTTAAATTATAAGAAAATAATGTATTATATATTATTTCAAACCATTTTATGTGGTTTTTCACTAGCATCATAAATAAATTTACTTCATATATTGTATAAAATTATCAATAATAATTTTGTATCTTTGATGATATATATTTTTAAATACTAAAGACAAAGAGATATTTTGTGTGTCTATGTTTAAAAAAAATGATAATTAGATAAAAATAATTAACAGTTTGAATTATGTTGTTGAAAGATTTTAAGAGGATGATTAATGAAGGATGTGAGGAGATTGATGGAGGTATAGCTTCAATTGGGGAAATTTAAAGTTCATTTTGAAAAGCAATTTCTTTAACATGTGCTTTAGTTGGACATGAGTGTGTTCTGTATTTGTGTTTGGATATACTTCTTAACAAATGCTTACATGAAATTGAGATTTTTAGATGCATTGCTACAAAAAATGCCTACAACATACTACGTCATATTGAAAGCTAAAAAAGTCATAATTAAAGATAACTACTTTAAATATTAACTGAATGTATAATATAACCTTATCTATCTCAAAAATATTATAAAAAACACCTAACCACACTTTACATATTTTTGTTTTCAAAACAGAAAATTAAGTGTCACAATTTTTAAAAAAGTATGTCAGACAGGTAATTCACCATTCATCTCTGCCAACAATTTTAAAAATAAAATATGATAAAAGTATACATACACTCACATATTTGATAATATTAAACTTATAAAAAATAACCATTTCATACCACTACAGATTTAAACTTATTAGCAATGTATAAAAAATATTAAACTATTTAACTAAACTAGGTTTTTAGAGAAAGAAAAAACGTACAAAAATATACAAAATTAGTAGTTAACAGATTATTTTGGATCGAAGTTCATATTTATTTTAGTTTGGACAAAGAAATAAAAAAAAATAGTGTGAGGTTTGAAATAAAAGATAAAAATCTTATGACTCATGAGAGAGTTAGAACAAATTACAAAAGATAAAGATGGATTGGTATGCATAGGAGATCAGTGCATCTTGTCAATCATCCTCCCACTAGCTCCCTCAAATCTAGCATTGATGGTTATGATAATGCTAAACAAATTTTTTATAATTTTCATCTAAAAGATCTTTTATCATATGCAGTTGTGAATGTAACGATTAAATAAACTGAATTGAATTTGTTTAAAAAATAATATCACATTGATGTGTTTATATTATAACTCTTAAACAGAATTAGGGTTAGGGTTAGTGCAGTTTTGAGAAGTCCGTTAGCACTTCATATAATCAGGTTATATATAACCATTCTGTTTGTAAAAAGGTTAATGAGAAGTTTAGTCTAAAAGTTTAATCTTGTGTACCTGCGGGAGAGGATCACCGGAGTGAGTGGCATCCGGTGGTCGGTGTTGAGGGTGCGAGCGAGCAGGAAGAACACAGAGCTGTGAGAGTGAGAGAGAAGAGTCACGGTGAGAGTGAGAAGTTTACGGTTTTTTTAACAGTTTTCCTATTTAGTTACGGAAGTGATAAGTTACTGTAATCTAACAGTATGCAATGTGTGCCTGCACCTTAGAAGAACTCTCTATCTAAAACCCTTATTACGGTTCTACCCTTCTAGTTTGATGGTGCATTATTGCACCCTCCTCTTCCTTTGTAAATTAATCTCACAAGATCTTTTCGGCTCGTGCATCTCATGGAGATATATTATTAAAATAAGATATAAACAGACATAAAAAGTTTCATAAAAATAAAAACGAAATTCCAATTTTTAAACACAGTTGACGTAGACTGATATATTGAACAAAGTTAAAGAAATAAACATTTGTTACGCCAAAAGGTTCTCTCCTCAAAATTTTGCACAGATTATGTTTAGGAATTGTTGATCATCGGATAGATTGAGGCTGAAGAGAGAGAAGAGTGAAAAACAGGGAGGGAATCTATGGGGATGGACTACTATGGGATTTTGGAGGTTGACAAGAATGCCTCAGATGAAGAATTGAAGAAAGCCTACAGAAAGCTCGCAATGAAATGGCACCCTGATAAGAACCCAACCAATAAAAAAGAGGCTGAGATTAGATTCAAACAGATATCTGAAGCCTACGAGGTAATATCATCAATGGTCCTTGATTTGTTGTGTCGGTGTGCTAAAGATGTTAGATTTAGATCCTATGTTTGATTTTCCCATCTTCAGCCCCTTGTCCATGATATTGATCCCTCCTTTCAGTTAATGGACAAACCTTGACCTTGATTTTATGGTCAAACCTTGGTCATGGTTTAACTGCACTTCGATGATACTGTTCCTAGTTTGGCTTCAGTTTTTGTTCATCGGTTTCTAGTTTTGGTCATGATTCAATTTTCTTCCCAATTTTATTTGTTGTATTTTGCAGTCGGTTATGATGGTTCATCGATCATCTGAATTGTATTTTTTTTTTCACGCTTTTATGCATCCTCTAGATTTGAGGGGCTCTTACAATCGAGTACGGTTAAAGTTTTATATAGATAAGTTTGCTGACTCGGTTAATTGTTTGCCACATAGTTACTTTTGTTTGTTCTACCTACGTAACTCTTGACGCTTGTTCACATACGAAGTTGTGGAATCCTTATGTTTGTTTCAATTATTCATCTCTCTCCTTATGTGAATGGGTATATGGGTTTCGTAACTTGGTTTGATGCAGGTTCTAAGTGATCCCCAGAAGAGAGAAATTTATGATAGGTATGGAGAAGGTGGCCTTAAAGGTGGAGTGCCAACAGCGGATGAAGGTATGGCTTCCTTCTTCCGAACTGGGCATGGACCAGCACCATTTAGGTTCAATCCCAGAAATGCAAACAACATTTTTGCAGAAGTGTTTGGGAGTTCACACCCATTTGCGGGAATGGGAATGGGGTTTGGGTGTGGTGGGAGAGGCAGAGGCATGGGCATGAGGGGGGGATCGTGGGTATCAAGGTCGTTTGGTGGAATGTTTGGCAATGACATGTTCAGAGAAGGCAGGCCAATGAATGAAGGTCCACGCCGAAAGGCTCCTCCCATCGAAAATACATTGCTTTGCAGCCTTGAGGAGCTGTACAAGGGGAATACCAGAAAGATGAAAATCTCAAGGGAAATTGTACATGCAAGCGGGTAAGTTTTCTTTGCATGTAATTTCCATTTACAACAATTTATACTTGAACCTTCTCTTAACTGAATGTCATGAACCGAATGAGTTCTGTTGTTGGGTTTCTTAGAACTGAAATTTTGTTATGTTTTTGACATTTTTATCCAAGCCAAAAAAACATGTGATTGCGACTTTAGATAGTTGTCTGTTAGATGTCTTGATTTGTTGTAAAAGGTGGTCAATGATTTTGACTTTCAATTTATCACTCAACTGTGCAAAGTGTGCATAACAGACTCCCTCAGCTACTCTTTCTTCTGTTTGAGCTCAATGAGAAGAAACAAAAGCTTATTCTTTTACTTGTTGTGTGTGCCTATATAAGCACAGTCACATTGATATAATTTCCCTCGTATCTACATTTATGTTTGCAGGAGAGTTTTTCCTGTGGAGGAAATATTGAACATTGAAATCCAACCGGGGTGGAAGAAGGGAACTAAAATCACTTTCCCAGAGAAAGGAAATGAGCAGGCAAATGTCATTGCAGCTGATCTTGTGTTTATTATTGATGAGAAACCTCACAGTATATTTACAAGAGTTGGTAATGATTTGGTTGTGACACAAAAGATATCACTTACTGAAGGTGAAGCTCTACCAGGCCACACCGTCCAACTTACAACTCTAGATGGCAGGGATCTGAACATCGCCATAAACAACGCCACTGATCCAGATTACGAAGAAGTCATCACCGGGGAAGGCATGCCAATTTCCAAAGATCCTTCCAAGAGGGGTAACCTTAGGATCAAATTCAACATCGAAATCCCAGACATAGTTGGTGCCTGAGGGGAAAGGCAGAGTTAAGAAACTTCTGGCATCACAAGAGTGCCAACTGTTTCAGAGTGTATTTAGTGTATAATAATAATAGTCTTTAGCGTTCACATTCTTCTCTTCTTTTTTCATCTTCTTTTAGATGGTATGTGACTGATGAAGTTTGTGAAATGCGTCGCAATTAACACCCGGCATATTAGATTGAGGTATAATATTTTGTAAATTATGGGTGACAGAGTACTTCAATTGTTTAGCATCAACGTCTGTTAAATTAATCTAAAAAGCTGTGATTCGAAAAATGATTATGAAATAGGTGTTAGAAAAAGACACAAACATAATGTAAAATGAGGTTTGCGGATCAGACGACCTGTGGTGTATTAAAACACACCACTACAGGGTTACGTACCTGTTAAAGTGGTTGATATATTTTAGATTTGATTTTTAATTTCTTCATATTTCGGAGTGAACAATAATTTCAGTTCAAAATAGTCCAAACAATAAGATATAATAAAAATTTATTAATTAATGAGTGTCTATTACAAAGAGGGGAGAAAAAATTACAAAAACAAAATGAGGTCGGCTACTACTAAGCCCTCTGCTTCAAGATTCTTAAAAATACAAGGCTCCATTTTGCATGGATAATATACACTAAATCTACTCTACCATAAACTCTTCAAGCCATGACATTACTTGGAGCTCAGGTGTTTGTAAAGCTGCAATATAAAAAATGTAACGCAGCCTTCAGGTGCAACCCTTCATTGAGAAATTAAAAACGGATGTTCTAATCGGAAGAATCTTCAGACAAAGCTGAGTATGAGCCTCCAACGTTTACTACCCTATTTCCCATCCCATCTGAACCCTCACTCATAACATCTGCTTCTGAATCCTCATCTTCATTCTCAATTCCATTGTCATTGTCATTGTCATCTTCAGACGCATCCACATCTTCGTCACTCATTCCAACCAAATCCCTACTCCATCTGTTCGGGGGAACACCGTTAAAACCTACCTCCCAGTTCCCTTGATCATATTCCACAGCTTGAGCATGGTCATAATCAGATTCTACCTCTTCAGCACTATTACTAACGTCAGCAGCAACGCCAATGTGCACTGGAGTCATTGGACTTGCCTTTTCTCTATCCCATTCCTCATCCAAGTTTTTCAATGGTTCTCTATCAATCTTGGAGCTACGACTGGCTGTCGTATGGCCCAGCAACAAATCTTCAACAGCTCGCTTTCCCACTCTCCGCTTTCTTACTGTTCGGCGACCTCGCCCAGCACCTTGTCCTTGTGGTCCTCGTGCCTGCTGTTTTAATTTGTGACTCAGATTGACAGTGACCTTAGCATTCTTCCGACCACCATCTCGTTTGGAATTGTACACTCTTTTCGCCAGTTTTTTGCCCCGTCCTGGTTCAGTAGTCCCTCGACTACGTTTATTGCCATTTCGTACAATTTTCTTAGGAACAGATTTATCTTTAGTGAATTCATCATGGTCAAATTCTGGTGGTTCAACCTCCCTGTTAGATTTCAAGTGAGTGTATCTTGATGGAAACCTCTGCCAAAAGTAAAGTTAAATACAATTTGTCATCACAATGTCATGAAAATTTTACAGATAAAAAGATCCAGACACTCGAAATACGACAAAAGGAAGACAAATTTAGGGGAACTTGACACCCAATCTGTTTCTAGTCTGTCGCACACAATAGCTCAGCCTCAGCGTTCAGATAAAAATGAAAAGCTGCAGCTCAGCTTATGCATAGAAAACATTCATGATGACATCAATCCTGTCACATAAGGCTAAAAAGCAATATACTAAAAAGGAAAAATTGAGACTCACTATGTATTCTCTTGCTTCTTTTTCCTCAGAAGGCTCAAGTCTTTCAGGCTTTACATAGCTGATCGATGAATCCATCTCAAAAAGTCTGAGAGACAAAGCTGCAGTCGTTAGTGGAACCCATGGGAGAACAGCAACAGATTCAGGATCAGTTGAAGCCTCTGACATACTGCTTGATCCCAACAATTCATCTGTTGTAGAGAAGTTAGATGACAGAAAATCTCGCCGTAGTGCTCTCTCAAATAGGGTCAATATCTGCAGAATATTGGTTAATTCATACATGTCTGAGTAGGCATATAATTCCGATCTACAGAAGCTAGAAATTTAAGAATTGAAAGGGCACCTGTATAAGTTCCTCAACAGAAGATGATTTGCTCAACTTTACACCCCAGTGCTTCCTGATATCATCGGTCCAATCTGCTCCAAATGCTTCAGATAGAACAGATACCTGTAAATAAAATGTGAATACAGTATACTCCTCAAAGTCAAACTAGCAGGACAAAATAAGAAGGCACAAAATAACAGCTTATAACTTAATAGAAAACAGGGTTCAAGATGAAAGCAGAGTTACCATTAACTCACCTCCATACAAGCCAACAGGACCTTAAGCAATCTTGTCCGCAAGGGAAGAGAGTATTCCAAAGTACAATTATCTTTGGATAACTTGTCTCGACATTGAAATGCATGCTTAGAAAAATTAAATCCATTATTTGAGGGAAAAGTGCGGTGGCAGGAACTGCAATGCGAGTCTTCAACAAAACAAAGATCGAGACAGATATCACAAATGTCCATCTGAGGTTTGCATCTCTTTATCCCATATTTCATTGCACATAAAACCGATGAATTATAGCATTCTTTCCACAACCACTTCTGAAAATCTTGATACCTTCTCAAGGCAGCTTTCTTCTCACTGTCACTTTTCCCAAGCTCAATTTTGAAGGATGATGAAGTTTCAGATGTATCAGTATTCAAGTCATGGAGGGTACTGCTAGGACTGTCAGATCCAGCATTGTGGTCAGGGATGGAATATGGTTCATTAGCTTCAACTTTAATAGAAACTTCACCTCTGCTTCCATTTTTGGCACAATGTGCATTCCTCTTTCGAACATTTTCTTTAAAGGAATTCTCAATTTTTTGCAACATTAAGCGCAAATGAGATTCCCTGAGCCCACGTGAATCCAATGATATCAAAAGAGAATCAAAGGCCTGCATATTAACAGTAGAATAAAAAACATGGTAACTAAAACAAAGAATAATAAAGGCATAACATTTTCAACAAAATTGGCCCCTCAAGATCTAAATGAATCACACATTCAAATAATATTTCCATGGCCGCGTCAACAAATTTATAGTAACGGAAAAATGAAACTTTGATAAGAGAGATACAACATAATTACCATGAATAAAACAACTGGCAAGCAGATGTTTAAATTTCAAAGGCTATCCTCATTTAGTCCAGTCGCTAATGATCAGATATTGATGGGTTTGGGGGAATATAAACTTAGAGGGAATGTCTTGTAGGATGTCTAAAAGGAGACTTGCTGTGTCCTAAGTCCTAACATACATGTCATTAAAAGCATGCAATGGAATATAATAAACATGTCAAAATCAATTTACAATTTAGTTTATCAGCAAAGTACATATCATGTCACGGAAAATACAGAAGTTACCTCTTCCGAATCAATAAGCCACCACTTGCCATCATGACATTCAACAAAGATCCTGCCAGAACCGGGATCACTGCTAGAAGCAGATGCAACAAACTGCCAATATCGATTCCGTCTCCGATCTTGCCCAAGGGGTAAAGACCTGTAGACATACATCTCCTCTGCTAGGTGGGCAAAATAAGATTTCAACTGTGAACGTGATCTTTTCGAATATTGTGCAGGTACTTGAGTCTGAGGGATGTCAGCACCAGTACCAGTGCCAAAATCTTGAATTGATGAGGACTTCTCCATAGGCATGCTCAGTGCAACAGGAGCTCCTTTTTGGTTTTCTGCAGTGCTGGGTGATGCTTCATTATTGTTAATATTAATGTCAAGCATCATCGGGCTTTGGTTTCCCTCCACAGCTGGATATGTGTATTGTGTTTCAACTTTATTCCCAGTAACAGATGGAAAATCTAATTTACTAATATTATCATCTTTCAGACGAACTTTATCTATCTGTGCATCCGCCCACATTTGTTTCTTCAGAGCATTTGCTGATTCCAGTCGATCCTAAAAACTCGCCATGTCAACTTAAAAAGTATAGAAAAATAAACTTAAAGTACACTTTTGAGAGAAAAGATATTACCTCAAGGACAACACGGATTGAATTTCCTTCGTTTGCCACACCAACCAAAGCAACAAGAGCATTTAGACGCTCCTCTACGCTGAGATCAGAATATTCTCCTTCTGCAAGCCCTAGAATCCAGGACTCTCCAGATATGCTTTCATCAATTTCCATATTATCTTGATCAAGATTGCCAGCATTTAAATCTCCACAAGCAACAGGTCTGGTGACAGAACTGGGACAATCAGCATCCGTGGAACCATTCTTGGGAAAACAGGGTAGATCTGTATCAAAATCATTTTGAATAAGATCTATGTTGTGACCCAAATTTTCTTTTCCATTTGATGAGCAAATGTTTGCGTCATCATACTGTTCAGAATTTTGGTTCGCACTTGAAGGATTTACTAAATCATCATCTTCAGGATCCTCATCAACTTCATCACTTTCCGACTCCTCTTCTCTTTCAACATCATCAGCATCTTCACCAGCTAGAAACCCATTTTCAAATATCTGAATTTTCTTTCTTGCTTCTGAAAGAATGGAGTCAGCATCAGCAGGATCCTTTCTGAACGCATCTCGTACACAATAAGTTGATGGAGCTATTCTTTCAAACAATTTAGTGTCTCTTGTCAAAGCAACAGAAATTGATGCTTCAGGTGTCTTGCTGGTTGTTAGGTCCCGAAGACCAGATTTCTGACAGGAAATGAAACATAAGAACAAAATTGACAGTTTTAAAAAGAGCACTTGATAAAAAGATAGACAGTTCACCTGAATTTTTTCTGCAAGCTCTAGAACTGTCAAACCCTTACCACCCTCCAGTGAAAGAACATGAAATGCTGCAAATTTAACTGTTCCAGGAGTTAACCGGTGCCTTGATCTTCGGGGAGCTAACAAACCTCTCTCTTGCATTTTGGCCACAGCACTTTCAGCTGCTGAACCATTACGAAGGGTAGAAATGATATCTACACAGCTTTTCCCCTGGAATATCAAATACATTTTGAACCACTTAATCGATCAGAGTAAAGTAAGACAAATAAATCCACTGCCTAAAACAATTGCAAAATAATGAATGACCAGTGAACTGAAACAATAATACAAATGTTTCAGCCCTGCGGCACTAAAATAACGCAGCATTCATTTAACATAAGATCTCAATCTAAATATTTATATGCAAATAGAGTGAACCTCGTCTTTATCAATTGCGTATGACCATGCAATACTTCTTTTCTTCAGATGCGGTCCTAATCCTGCAGATAGTGCTAACTGTCGGAAAATTTCTGGCCATGTCAACTGATTCAAGTTCTTCTGCCAATTTCGTATGTCAAAGCCCCATGCATATGCCTAAACCATATTAAAGACGAATTTGTCTGAGTCAACAGTCTCAGGCAAAACTAGTATGTCTCAAAAGGAAAAGTAAATTTAAGATATATTTCAACTTACTCCTTCAACAATCTCTGGATGGCCACCTCCAGGATTAGCAGCTCCGTTCTGATTCATCCCCAATCCTGTAGAAGGTGTCCGAGCAACATCTTCAATGTCCTTTATTATCACCTTGAGAAGAGCAACATGTATCTCGCCCAACAATCTAGAATCCTGCAATCAAATGGTTTGAACGGAACACACATAATAATCAAGAAGGGCACAAAATTCAGTTCATCTGCAGTACAAAATCAGTAGCAAAGGTCAGATTTACTCACGTAGTCATGAAATGCCTGTACAAACTCATCAAGGGTAAAAGGCCATAAATCAAGAACATCTGCAAAAGTAATCAAGAATCTCCAAACCTGAAATAGAGCAATAGACCACAGCTTTCATACTTTAAATTCAGAATCCTCAATTTTTAAGCTTAAAAACAATAAAGAACAACATGAATGATCTCAGAAAAACGTATATGCAATCTTAATATAAATAACCTTCACTATCATATACAGATGGATGAGCAAATTTAACCAAACATTTCAAATCATGGACTAATATAAACCAATGTCAGAAACTGAGAAAGAGTAACATTCCCCTTCCCCCTATGGGCAATACCAGAGCAAGAGATAACTGGATCAGAGCAGCATTAACATACACTACCATAAAATGATGAACGAGTGGAAATACAAACATACCATGAGAAGGTTGCCAACATTCTGTTCTGAGTTGCTCCAAGGTTGGATAGCAAATGGTTTTCTCAGCTTTACACTCTTGGGTGGAAATACACACAATGAATCTACAGTACAACATAAATTAGTAATAGAACCCAATTACGTAACATTACATAGAGCAACATCAAGATAATTGCTCACCCCTAAATGATTCAAGGTTTTGCAAAGTATCAAGATCAATATGAATAATAGAGGAAAGCCCCTTGCTGGCAGCAGCCAACTCCATCAATTCCAGTTGTTCATCCTCAATAAGCTCCATAGATTCTTTAGCTATTCTCCGAGCATTTGCCTTCTCAAGGGCAGCTTTCCTCCTCTCTTCCTCTTTCTCTTTGCGGATCTCTTCTTTTTGCCTCCTTTTCTCAGCCTTTTTTTTTTTTTACAAAAGACAGCAAGAAAAAAGAGCAATGTACAATAAAAATCCAGACGTTTGAATATTTGCCAATGGATTATAACCAATAGGGTTTAAAAAAATTACTCTCAAATGTTCTTTCAACAAAAATTTTTCCCTTCGCTCCATTTCCCGCCTTTGCTCACGTTTTGATCTTTCCTCTTCTCGCTGTTTCTCACGCAACAACCTCTCTTCTTCCTTCCTTCTCTCACGATCTTGCCTTTCCATTTCCTTCTTCATTCTTTCTTCACTCTGAAAGGGAGAGGGGAAGTATAGGGTTAGCTAAAGAGACCTTTTAAGCTCTATAACATGTGCGGTGACAGCAAAATTTGTTTTAATGAAACATTAACCTTTCGTCTGAGGTTATCTTGTTTCTCAAGCTCTTTCCGCATCCTCATTTCATAGGCTTCAACTTCCTTTGCAACTCTAGCTTCATCAATCTACATAAACAATGTTAAAAATATATATCTTCCTCCACAAGAAATATTGTTTTAACCTAGCCACGGAAAATGACAAAACAATACTTAACAAAAAAATTACAAATTCAATTAATACCTTCCGTTTCCTCTCCATCCTCAATACTGCATCATTATGGGATACTTGCCCACCAGGTAAAGCATATGGAATTTCTTGTCCAACAATTGGGTGATCAGTAGTATAGTGGGAGTTCATTCCAGTATTAGTTATGTTTATGTGAGGTTCCCTTTTGGGAACAATATCATCTTCTCTAGGGGGAGATGGATAGGGAATGACTTGCTTGTCCTGTGGTTGAGACAAAAGACGAACACGAGCAGAATGACTTTGGGGAGCATGAATTCTAGGTTGTTGTTCATTTCCAAGGGGAAAAGGAGTTCTTGCCGGACCCTCCATTGGTTCATGTAAATGGGGTAGGTTTATTTGTCCAAAAACATCAGATCTAATGCCAGACTGGGTCGGAAGAAAGGGATATTCATGGAATGTCCTTGCTATTGCCTGAAATGGATTGCATTTAAAACAAAAACATCATATTAACAACCAAAGAGAAAGAGTTGACAGTAAATATAACCAAACTATGAATAAATAAAAGTATTTTTTATTCTCAAACATAAGTACACTGAGGAAAGACTATTGAGAGCATTTCAAAACATTATGTGAATGAAAGCATTCAAATAAACATAGCCCTGACTAAAATAAAGAATAAACAGCATACGAAGGGAATACCTAACTACAATGTGCATTAAATTTATTTATTCCTTTCACACAAATAAAATCCAAATAAATGATAGAGGTTAAAGTACTAATATGCCCAATATCACAATTCAAGCTGATGGTACCAACATGCCATTACGAAAAAGGTGAAAAACTAAACACCAAATAGTGCAGGAAATAAAGGAATACCATTACGTATAAAGACGAAGGAAAAACATTTAAAAAATGTGCCAATCTTAATAACTAAATCACACAATCATAATTAAAAAAAGGGTTTTCTTTTAACACGTACCTCAATCATAGTTATCAATTTCAGACGGCTGTTTGTAACAACACAAAAAATGCTCTAGGATAGAGTATAGCAGGATGAAAGCCATTTAAAATTTTTATAAATGTATACATCTATACTTACATACATATATATATACATATATATATATATATATATATATATATATATATATATATATATATATATATATATAAAATCAATACTAAGTACAATACATAGTTAACTATAAAATGCTCCAAAAATTCCCAAATTTCATGGCATATTCAGAATTATCTAAAAAATCATAGATCTTGAGCAAGACATGCAAGTAAATAACACAAGTGAACAAAAAGTAGCAGAAGGCAGTAACAGGTACAGAAAAGTAAACAGGCTAACAGAGAACAGACATGGCCTACTCTTTTCATAAAAGAAGGCTGGACCGCACTGGCAGTGGCCTGAGATGCAGTGATCTATGGCAAAGATGAAATGGAAGATTAGGGTTTTACCTTTCTAGATCTGACCAAGGCTAAATGTCATATTTATACTAGAGCACAAGCAACATTGGGTTTTCATCCCCCATCAAGATTGCACCACTGTTGCGTGCAACAGAACTGCAATTTGGATGCCATGACCATAACAACAAACACACTTCGAAATGACCACTCCACGCAAGATTGCACATGATTAATAACCGAGAGCTTGGTACAAGACTAATTTGATGGGATACTGGAGGTTGGGCTTAAGCCCAATTATTGGGATGAAAAGGACAAGAATCAATTATTGGATTCAAGTTGAATGAAACCAATGATCTGGAAGGTTTATTCCAGAAGCCATAAAAAAGATAGACTGGGAGGAAGTTAGGAAGAACACTGAGGTGCCAAGTTTGCTTGCCACTGAAGGAGGGTTATGGGGTGTTGAACGGACAGTACTATTTTAGAGCAATGTTGTTATTTGAGAGCCTTGAACTCTGGTTGATGACACATGAGCTTGAACTGAACTTCAATTTTCAGTCAATTCCAGTGGTAATATACAATTGCTTCCGTTTCTGAATATTCTGTTTCCTACCATAACTTTACAGGCTAAAACACAAGAAAGTTATAGCATAACGAAAACCAACCTTATTTGTCCTAACATCATGTCTTTCATACATTTTATTGTCATAGGCAAGACTAGGCCGCTTTTGAGGATCTGTAACAGCTGCACCAAAAGAAAGTACTAGAAGTATAAGTAGTCAAACAAGGCACATGCACCCATCACAAACAATTATTCATCAAGTAAACCCTCACTTTAATATCTAATAATATTGCATGCATTTGTACTTTTAGTTGCTTTACTAAAACTTCACACTGGTTCCAAAATTTGGAAACATTCATCCTTGTCCATAAAAATGTAATGTCCAATGTGAATGGTGTACCACAAATATAGCAACTAAAGTGGAGATTAACCAAAGTTATCAATGACCAACAGATACTTGTCAGATTAAAATGAGAGTTCATTCATCAAGCATCGCCAACTTATAACATAAAAGTAATGCTTCTTAAAATTCTGAAGGTTCAAAAAACAGCCAGAAAGATGACAAGCAAAGCAAAATAAGAACACTAAACCCCTCTTCTGATGCTACACTTAAACAGAACACCCAAGAAACTAGGTTATCCCATTACCGCATAACAAAATAAAAGCCACATACATATCAAAATTTAAACTCCGTAGTTAACATCAATATCATGAAACCTAAGTACTAACATACAATGAAAACCCAATAAACAAAGCATGCAAGACAAGTTCGGTAAACAGTTGAATTGCATATCCCATAAAACCCCAATAAATAGAAAAACATATATACATGAGATAAAATGAAAACACATTATCATACATTGATAGCGTTCACTAAATTCAACCCAAATACACAGCCATTTACCCAGTCAAAGAACCAAAGACCATACCTAAGGGTGCCCCAAATGCATCTGGTGGCAATGGATCAAACTCCACTCCAAGAATAGGTCCATCTTCCCTCAGAGGCTCTCCCAACTGAGCCTCCACACAAGCAATTGCTCTAAGCTCCATTATAGTCTGTGGCGACTCATAGTACCCCCGAGGCACAACATTCCTCAACTCCGAACGGGTAAACGGACTGGACCCTGAACCCGACCCGGATCCGTATTCAGCACCCACTTCAGAAGCCAGCTTGGGCTCCTCAACCGGAGAATCAGGTAACGCCGCCTTACGCGGCTTTTTCGACGGCAAGTCCTTCTTGTCCTTCAACCGCCGGTGACAGAACCACATCTGCAACTGCCGATCCGACAAGCCCAACTTCTCAGACAACTCTGCCCTCATCATCTCGGACGGGTAATTCTCCACTAACCAAAAGTAAAAAATTAAAAAAAATAAAATAAAAAAATCAGTGAACAATAAACCTAAAAATTAAACAAGAAAAAAGAAAGGTTAACGAGCAGGAACCAGCATAAGCTTTCTCGAGCGTTTCAAGCTGAAACGGCGTCTTCATCTGACGCTTGGGCTTGCTCTGACCCTCACTCGAATTTCCAAATTTGCTGTTACTTTCATTGTTGTTGTTGTTGTCATTGCTGTTTTCTTCCCTCTTCACCTCGTTGTTCTCTGCCTCAGCCTCAGCCTCCATGGATCGAGATCGAACCACTTTTCCCCTTCAAACCCTAAGAATCCACAACGAAGCCACAAAAAGAAACACAACCACGCAGCACAGAGAGGAAAGGGAAAAAATAATTAGGGCAACTGAATGGAATCGATTTTAGAGTTTCTTTGTTTTTATTTATTTTTGTCATCTCTTTTTCTCTTTGGAAATCAAAAATTCCGTGATAGTCAAGGAATGGAAAGGCACAGAATTATTATCCTTTGATGAAAAATAAATAAATAGCAACACGATAATTTAAATTGGAAAGATAAAAAGAAAAGCAGCGTGTAATAAGAGATTGAAAAGATAGAACAATGAAGATGAAGAAATAAAGAACAAAATCCAAAACAAATAATAAAGCAATATTAATAAAAAGAGTGATAATCCATAAACAAAAATAATAACCCAACAACAACAGTTCCTCTTCTTGACTACTATAACTCTTCTGCCACCTTTCATAATAATTTCTCCTAATTATAAATTACAATTACAATAATAATAATCTCAATCTGTTTTTCTTTTTTATTATGAACGAACGGTGCGATCCTCTGATGCTCGTGTCAAACAGGAGGGCCAGCTAAAAAACAAAACCAAACCCGAAGAAAGAAGAGTATCCTTTTTTTTTTCTTTTCTTTATGTTTCTAAATTGCGTTTTTTGTTTATTGACCAAAATGAAATGTTTCTCTCTCACTGCGTGTGTTTGTGTGCATCACTTTCTCTCCCCCACGTTGTTTTAATTCGACGAACTTTTTATTCTGAGGTTCTTTCTTGTCTCGGGTTTGATTTTTCGATCGTTGAATTTTCTTTTGGTTTTGTTTTCCTTTTTTTCGTACTACTTTAGTTTCGGATTTAACTTTGGTCAATTGGTTAAGTGCGTCAGGGAATTGGAGAGAGAAGAATTACTGAATGTGTGCTTTGTTCAAGTTGGGGCGTTGGATTGGTTCTTTACAAAGATGATTTTGTTTTCAAGGCTCAGTTTTGGCGATTCGGTATCTTCGGCGTGCTATGATCGAATCGATGTTTAAGGTTTGTGTTTTTGTGGGGCCCGTTCTGGTTCCTGTGCCTGCCACGCATCATTAAATTGGGCTTCGTTTTGGGCTTCCAGTGCTTTTGGGCCTACCAGATAAGATTCTGCAGTCATCAAACCGTTGCTCTTTTCCATTGACCAAAACAAAAACCATTTTTTCTTCTTAGAGGAAAAAGAGAAAAACAGTTCATTTACAGTAAGTACAATCTTGAACCCAAAACAGTAATTAAAGTAAAGAATCAGATACAGTTTCTGGATGTGTATACTTTTACAACATTGCATAGTTTCCCTCTCAATATGCAGTTCAAAATTATATTTTTTTTAGTCTTGCATTATGAGTTAATGACAATATCACACATGTTGGTTGGTATGTGAAGGACTCTTTCTAAGTTCTTGAAATTTGTTGAACTAATGGTTATACGTCATATAGTGGAAATATTCAACTAATGGTCACAGAAATTCATAAAAAAAAAAAAAACAGAAACTAATGGTCAAAGGGAAAAAAGGGTTCAACTAACAAAACTTTGACAATGATTATTAGTGTGGATGGTCAAGTCAAACGGAACAACCTTACAATTAGGGGTGAGTGAAAAACTCTAAACCTTATTCAGGCAAAAATTTTCCTTTTATTATTGTAATCTTGGTAAAATATAAACGACAACCTTAATCTTACCAAATAACTAACATGTGACTGTTTTAATTAGTACATGTGTTGTTCTTTTCAAGAAGCATCTTAAGTTCAGATTTTATTTGTAAAAAGAAAAATCTCAGTGGGAGAGTTAACGTTACTGCAAAATTATCTCCCGAGAGTCTCCAATAGTCCCTCACATACATGCTTCTACTCTAAACATTTAAACTAAATCTTACCAAACAGAAAATGACATATCAAGAGAACAATTAAAAAAATACTAACCGGGTCTAAAACAAAAAAGATATTCTATAAAAGCTGAATTTCAAAATAGTGTCAGTCCTCTAATTTTAAGAATGTTCATGTTTAATCTTTATGAATTTAATTTCATAATAGATACTTTAATTTTCTAAAATGAAGTATTTTTAGTAAATGGCTGATATGTTTTTGAGCCGTTAATACAAAATTTTAATAAATACGTCAAAATATTATGTATGAAATTTTGTTATTACACCTTATTATTAATACGTAAATGAGTAATTAACACTATAATCACTTTATATATTTTTGTTAATAATTAAATAACATATTTACAATACTTAAATCTATAATTAAAAGTTTACAAAACCCGAAATTACATATTCACAAAAATTATATGCATTTTTTAAGCATTGTTTAGAATTCTTTTTAGGAAACTAATAAATTATGTTAACTTCATTAAAAAATGTATAAAACTCTCTATTTTATCATCTTCATCTATGCATTATAATAAATATATTTATAATCTAATTAATGTTATGTTCAAATTTTGAAAATAACAGCTCAATATAAATAAAAAAATAAATGCAACAATTAGAAAAGAGATAATGAATGATAATAATTCATTCATTTGACAACAATTTTAAACCTGTCAACCTGAACCAGCTCTCACTTTAATAGAATCCACCTTTGGTTGTGTTGTATAACTGAAAAATATAATAAAAATCCATCTTCTTGCCAACATTATCATGTTGAGACAATAGAAATAGGGTAAAATGTACTATTGGCTGCATGGCTGAATCTTTCGTTGAATGTTTATGTTTTTGAATTATTTTAAATGTTATGTTTCAACTTATTGTAGTTGCTCAATAAGATTAAAAAAAGTGTTAGTTCATTGATTAGATACTATCGAACCTTAATGGTTTCAACAACAAAATAACATTCTATAACAATCAAAATAGTGTTTATCATAATGCAGTATCTCTTGAATAATTTTAATCCAACCTAATGCATTTAAGCTGTATCTGCACATTGTGTACTTGCTAGGTGGACTCATTGTTTTTTTTTGTAAAACACGACATTACTAAATTATTTTTGCAGAGATCATGGGCCAGTTTGGTTATACTCAAAAGAACCGTTTTTTAAATAAACAATTTTTAAATTAATCACTTATTTAAGAAATATATAGGGTTTGTTTAATAAAAAACAAGTATAAAAAAACTTAAAAAAATAACAAAAATTTAAAAATATATAGTCAAAAAATGCTTATTTTATTAAGAAAAATAAGCCAGTATAGTGACTTCAAAAGATAAACACTTCTTTAAAAAGCATCTCTCAGATTCAAAACTACAGTGATAGAATCAGAGAATAATGGGAGAAAAAGGGGATATTTTGCTATAATATAAGAATGCAGGGTCAAAGCTCTGAAAAAAAACCAATACTCTAGCAACATATTAGAATAAAGAACAAAGTTTTGTTGTATTTCATAATTGTACATAATGGTTTTATCAGACGAAAAAGAAAGCTACCTAGATTAGGCCTAACAAAATTTGTATTGCCGCAATAAAAAGAAGACAAATGTATGAAGAAAGGGAGGTAGCAGAGAAACAAAGAAAAGGACAGTGGAAAACTGCATAAGAAAATAACAAAAAAACAAACAGAATTGGTGATATGTCATCTTCCTTTCAGAAGTTTGTTGAGTACACATCCTTTCATAGGTAGATTACTCCAACTTTTTGAATAACCACTCTTGAATATTTACAAATTTTGACTGAACACGGTCAAGATTTTCTGGCTGTATACTTCCAAATCTTAATTAAGCAATGAATCCTTGTTATCAGATATAACACCATTGAAGGAAGACATAATTTGATCCAGACAAGACCAAATCCTTCCAATTAAACTATAGAAAATGGGTAACAAAGTTGAAGGTAAAGATAAAAGATTATTAATTTGTTGAAAGGGGGAAGCCAATTCCATGTCTCTGTGTAGGAAACGCAACAAAGAACATGCTGCCCATAACGCCAATTCCCACTGGCAATGCTGTGAGGATTTCCTGTATCTGAGTTGAAGGTGCCGGAAAGAAGCAATTCACCACATTCTGATCAAACAACGCAATTGCTGAAAACACCAAAACTGACATCACTGCATGCATAACATCTATGAATTTCAGGCAATATTTTGCAGCAAGTTGGGGTGGAAGGGTGGTGGATCCATCAATGACCCACAAGCCTCTGAGGGTGGCAAACCCATAGCAGATGTTCCCCTTGTTGTCTCTGAAGCTATCAGTTAAACATAAGAGGAAGCACGAGGCACCACAGAGAGACACAAGTGCAGCAGTCATGGCCTTGCTGACAGAGTCACAGTTGCCAACATTTGTGAAGATCGGAGACAGAAGTTGGAAAGCAAGAACTGTGCCCGTTGGTAAAAGGTTGGCCAAATGGGCAGTGCTCTGAAATGTCTGACTAATGGCTTTCTGAATCAGGTTCCTTTCTGCTTCGGGCACCTCACTGCTTCTCAGGAGTGGTAGCCTTTCTTCATCCTCATGTTTCCTAGAATCATCACTTTCTAATTTGATGTCCATTTCTTGTTGATCCTTTTAGCACCCTCTAATGTTTCTGTTTTGCTCACTCAACATAGATTTGATGAAAATGCGTGTATTTATATAGCTCAGCATGTATTAGAGTGACGCCAAAGAGAGGGAAAGTAAAGGAAGGGAAGGAAGGTTTGTGATTACTTGCAAGGAACACAAACTAAACTTGATAGAACAGCTTTCACGAGATTCCTGGAAGGGTGTTAGTTAGAAATAACATATGGTTATTAGTTAAACCTTTGCAGAAACAAAAATCAGGATAAGGTTACTGTTTCATGGGATCTTCTTTAATGGGTGACTGCACACTGCCCCAACTTACACGTTAGTTGCAATCTCTTCCCACAATTCATATACTTAGAATCAAATTTAAAAATATTTCCCTCTCTTATCCTCTACACATTTTTATTACACACATGATCATGATAAAAATTCGACGGCATCAATATTCCAAATAACTTAAGGAACTAAACAATTTCTATTTAAACTCCGTACACGGTACATTATACTGACATATGATTTGCGTGGTCTTCTTTTCCATCATTAATGACTCACTAATAGACTCAATTAATAATCATTAATCAATAAAGTGATTTTGTTTATCTTTTACCTTGATAATATATAATTTTTAACTCAAAAAGAAAATCCTTAAACATACAGTTTAATCTTGTCAGAAAGAAATCTTCTACTCTCTCTTATTCTTTTCCTCTTTGAATAGCTTCTCTATTTTTTAATTAACAGAGTTTTTACTAGTAATTTTTTAACCCACTTGATAGTTTTCTCCGAACTGGAGAATGAAAAGATAGAGATTTGATTCATATATTTCCGGATTAAAATTTTGTTTGTCTTCTTTAAGAAAAAATAGGTTCATAAGAATCCATTATTCGAACTCTGACACCACAGACGTAAAAGAGAAAAGGAAATTGCTTCCTGCACCCCCACAATTGCTTCTTGCACCTCATCACTTTTATGTAATGCCAAAAGTGTCTTTGGCAGAATATACTAAAGGGCAGTGAGTAGTGGTGATGATAGATTTTCCGGTGAGCATAGTAGTAGAGGGTGTTGTAACAATCTTCTCCTGCAACCTTCTCTTGCAGTGTTGAACTAAGTAAATTATTTTGTTTTGCTTGGTTTAGGCATGATGTAGATGTGTAGGATTATAGAAAACGAAATCCATAATAGAATATGGATGAGTTAAATACATTATGGAAAACATTTTTCGTAGAAGATTATTGTGTTACGAAAACTGTTTTCCTTAAGTGGGGATGTGAGATGAGTGTCTACGGACACTGTTTTCTGTAAGAGAAGAAAGTAAGTACGGAAAAAATTTTTCATAAGAGAAATTTGTTGTTACGGAAGACGTTTTCATTCAGTTTATGGAAAACTTTTTCCATAGAAAGAGGAGTGCATTATGGAAAACAATTTTCGTAAGAGACTTTTTGTTCCTCTTATGGAAATCGTTTTCCATTATGCACTTCTCCTTCTATGGAAAAAGTTTTCCATAAATTGAATGTCCTCTTATGAAAAACGTTTTCCGTAACAAACAATTTCTTTTATGGAAAACTTTTTCCATAATTATTTTCTCCTCTTATGGAAAGCAGTTTCCGTAGGCACTCATCTCACACCCCCTTACTTACGAAAAATAATTTTCGTAACACAATAATTTTCTACGAAAAATGTTTTCCGTAACGTATTTGACCCACCTACATTTTATTATGGATTTCGTTTTCCGTAATTGTTAAATGAAAAATCGAATCCTGCACCTCTACACCACGCCTAAACCAAGCAAAATAAAATAACTTACTACATTCAAGCTACAAGAGAAGGTTGCAGAAAAAGATTGTTGTAACACTCTCTACCACTGTACTCGCCGGAAAATCTACCATCACCACCACTCAATGAACCACTTTGCCCTTTAGTATATTCTGTTAAGGGCACTTTTGGTATTACATAAAAGTGATGGGATGCAGGAAGCAATTGCGGAGAGAAAACAGATTGGACTCATGTAAAGGCCCACCTGAGAAGGCAGACTTCACTATTTCTTCCTGCACCTCCAGGGTTTCATGCTGCATCCCCTATAGGGGACGTGAAAATACTGATTTACCCTCTTACACCCCTTCTTCGTCTTCATCTGTGATAATACCATGGTTCTGTGAATTGCAGTAATAGAAACAGTGCTCACTTGCTTCTTCTGCGGCAGAGTCCCACCCACGCCCAAATTGGGGCCTGCTGCAACTCACCACTTCCCTTGTTACAATGCTTCCACCCGTACGTTCTCCCTTTCCTTTTCCTTTTCCTCCTTCGTTTCGACCCTATCGCCTAATTCCAAACGTTACTAATATCACCCAAACCAAGGTTTCCACCAACTCTAAAGCAGAAGTAAGAAAAGAAGTTTCGAAATGCAACAAGTATATTATAGAATGAATATTTAAAATACAAAAATTATACAATTTATGGTACAATTTTTATATTATAAATTGTATAATTAAAATTCCAAAGATATATTTTATATTATATAATATGAAATATCATTTCTTTATTCTAGATTCTATAATATAAATAATTACAAATTTAATTTTTAAATTCTATAATCTAAAATATTTGGAATTCGACATTTCAAAATTGTTTTAGAAGAATATTTTTAATACTTTTATAAATATGGAGTGCAGGAGGAAACTATAGAGACGCAGGAAGAAACAGCCCACACACTTTGTCCAACTCCTTTTTTAAAGGCCCTTACAACCTGCACGCCCATAATTTCAACCTGCACCTCATGCGATGATGAAATGACTATTTTGTCATTATCTTCTCCACTTTATTTTTTTTTCTTCCTCCTCCACCAGCCCTGCATATCGTCAGTTTTTTCCATATCAGGATCTATCAAGCTCATAGTTTGGTCATGGGATGAGTTCTTTGAAGATCTCTACAAATTAAGTGCAATCCATCACCACTCCCAAGAATTTCAAACTATCTTTTTCATCTACTTTCCCCTGTGCTGCTTCTTGTGCAAGGCTAACACAATATAAAAGATATAATTTTGTAAACAATTACATAATGATAATTAAAGCTTTTCTAATTTAAAAATTAATATCCCATTTAAACAATTTAACTATAAAAACGTGAAAATTGATATTATGTTTTTAAAATATAATTAAGGCGTATTATGTTCAAATTCAAATAAATGTTTTTTTGATCCCATAAAAATAAAGATAAGCTTGTCATAACTTGTATAATTAACTTCCAAACTTAGTCCAAATCAAATTTAAAATCCAAACAACAATTTGCTTCCTATTTTATAATTCGAACTCATTGGGTGATAAGGTGACAAATGCATAGTAGAAAAAGACAAAGACGAAAAACAATATAGATATAACTTATAATAAAAACTGATAACACTAAAAGTAAATGATGGTAGTGATATTATAATATAATATCGTGGTGTTATAATAGCTATTACTGTGGTAGCCAGAATGATTGGTGCGTAATAATAAATTTAATTGATTGGTAAGCAGTAACTATAATAACTATACTATTAACAGTGTTACTAATATATAATAATAATTGAAGTAAATGCCTTGTTCTTGAAAGTTGACATTTTAGTTTTTGAATCTAAGAAAAAATCAAATAAGTTATAGAAATATTTTATTATTTCATTTAAGTTTTATTTATTTTTATTTTGATTCCTAAGAATATACTTAAATCCTTATCCCAGAAACAAAAATGAAGCATTAATTTTAAGTACTTAAATGAAAATTTAAATATTTTGAGTGATTTATTCAAGTTTTTTTCTAATAAACTCATATGATAGAAAGTATATTTTAAAAAAAAATTCAGTTGTATACTCTAATAGTTTTTTACGGGAAATCGATAAATATTAGTAATTAATATTTTGATTTTACAAATTAAAAATGAAAACAATTTAAAAAAATAAAATTATTTTAAAGTAAAAATCAATTTAACTTCGTTTTAATTGAACACGTTTTATTTTAAATATACATTTTTTTTAAATGTAAGTCGAAACTAACCCAAATAAAGGTTAACGTGTATGTTTATGCCAAATAGTAGTGTTTTTGTCGTTAATTTAGGAAGCTAGAGTTTGTGCCAATAGTTATATAACGTGTGTTTATCATAATAAATGGCATTATCTCGAAAATTCCTTAAAAAAACAAAATTAGTCGCACTTCAATCAGTTAGTGTCGTAGATTATTGTACGCAGCAAGTCAATAAAAATTCAATGTTCCACTTCGATATTCTAGATTAATTTGCCATCATGCTATTAATAATCATGAACATTTTCAAGACCTGAATCTGTTTTGTTGTTGGGCATGCACGAACCATACTGGATTGGATTATGCCGCTAATGGTTGGAGTGATTAGGAATATATTATAAATTAAAGCATTTTCATAGCAATTTGAATTTGATTAGAGAGCATAATAATGACATGTTTAACATATTATGATAATAGTGATTAGGAATATATTGTAAATTAAATGCTACACGATAACATCTTGTAAACAGTATCAATAAATATAGCACTATTTTAAAACTACTACCATGACCTTTTTTCGCCTAAGATTAACTTCATATGGTTGACGCAACTAACCACCTACAAGTCTTTATACAGTATAAACATATCATTATAAAAAAAAATCAATTAAGAAACTAAAACATTTGTTTTATTAACCAGTGACTAACTTGATCAATCTAAGTGGACTATGACTAGGTTGTGTGCAACATATAAGAATTATGATACATTTGAAAGCAACGTTATCATCTAGAAGTTATGTGAATTTCTCTGAGAAAACTAAGACTATTTTTTTTTTCAAGAAACATAATTTGTATATCTTTATTTTTGGTGGATAGTTGATGAAAAATGGACAATGAAATTGAAATATCATCATGATTGCAATCCTTAAAAACTACTCTAAAATTATTTCTTTTTTATGTCTTGAAGATTATGAAAGTCCTGGGCCAGTGGACCCTTGTGAATTATTGGAGTAATTGAGTCAATAACAGCAGTAAACACTCATTTGAATCACAGGGAAGGCAGCAGCATGCAAATCACTCTGATAAAGATGTCATCAATCACTTTATAAGCCACGTTTCAACTTCAATTCTTTTAATCATATAGAGAGTGATGATGAGTTGCATGGACTGTGAAAGTTCACCACTCTTTTACGCCACAGAGCATAAATAAAGAAACAAATATATAAATCTTCAGCACAAACAAGTATGTTGATAGAGCAATAGCCCATCAAAATCATGAAGGCAAAATCTTTTCCCCTCCCTAATAATTGACACCCTCAACTTTTTGTTAAATCGGTTCAGCTTTCTGTTTCTAGTACTAATTCATTTGTTCATGACCTTTTTCCCTCAATTTTAGGAACTGGAGGGCCAAGAATCCACATTGATAATGCATCCATGATGCTGCTACATGGGATGCACTCCACAATACATAACATGATCTGAGTGAAACTGAGTATTGCTAATGACTCATGATGATATCAACCTCTTGCAAGAAATTTACTTTCTTTTTGTCTTTCTATTGAGATGTACCTTTCATAGAAATCAATTTTTACTAACCAAATATAGTGAGGAAAATATAAGTTCACATGCTGTGCTTTTACACCTTTTTAGTCTACTCAATAATATCAGTATGCACCACTGAGTTTCTGTATAAAGGGTCTACACAAGCACAGCACAGCACTGCATTATCATCTCAAGAACTTGTCCAAAATGTGTGGACCCCATTACTCAACATGGGTGTATGTATGTCAAATGGAAATGACATGAAGGAATGAATCCCATAACCCTCTGAAGGCCTTCCATTTGTCTGTGTTTCCTCCATTATTAATTTTGATTTTATTTTTATACTGAAATAAGTAAGACATTAAACCTTGGGCTATAACATTAGATGAAAAGTTCCAACAACATGGTTTTGTACTATAGTGCTTCGAATTGTCCAATTGGCATGCCTCCTCCTCCACCCAATTCCACTTTACCTCATTCTTCCAAACACATGTGACGGGATGGATGATACATAGTTGCAATTCGCAAGGACCAAGACACATGCCTTGGGTATCCCTCCACCAATCACTTCCCCATCTTGGCATGTTGTCTCTTATTGAATATTTCAAGTTTCCATCATGAAATTATGATGAGTACTTGTAAAAGTTCGTCCAAAATAGTAATTACGGATAAAAAACGAGAAGAAAATACAAAGAGAAAAAAGTGAACAACACGATAAGTGATATTTCTTCGAGTAGATCTATATTAAGCTCTATTCAAGAAGTTTATATATCTTTTAATCAATGTGATTTTTACACACACAAATTTAGAATTGAACCTATGGTAACATGTGTAAAAAATAAGGTTGTCTTTCAATTAGGTCGTATCATATTCAAAAAAAAAAAAAAAAAACAGATAGAAGAGAGTGTGGGTGTAGGGTAAATATTTTCCCAAGATTATATCTCTAATTAAGTGTCTTTTAATGTCCAAAAGGCCTTTTTGGGTAGAAGGAAAGATAAACCTATAGGTGTACCCCTCCCATCGTTTTTCGGAGGTGTCCCTATATGCCTATATTTAGGACAATGCTATCATATTTAATGATTAAATTTTGATTTAATGTAAGAGTTGCATTTATTGAGAGGTAAGTTGGATATCATGCATACTTTGACTTCACCAGTGCCAAGTGGTGTTTTAGTTGAGATTCTAATTATATTAATGAAAATTATCATCTGAACCATCTTTTTTTCTTACTTCAATTTTATAATCCTTTTAATAATAAAATATTATATTTAACTAATAAAAATAACTATAAACAAAATTTTGAAAGAAAATAATAGTATTCATTTTTAAAGAATAATAGTACCAATATCCCCAACCCGATATATCCAAGTCACAAAGCACATTCAGGCATATATTATTCTATATGTTAATGCTATAATCAATGGAGGTGATGAAGAGGGTTTTCTTTCTATTCGTTTCTTATTATCCCTAAACAACTAAACAAAATCACGTGATAGAAGATTACAAGAAATGAGAATTGTACAATAATATGCATAATGTTGCAATCCAACTAAACTTTTTTTCTGGACCCTAGAATTGGATACTAGGTATGCAGTTTATACATATAAATGGTATTATTCTGCAATATACTGAAATATGAATTATTTGACCATGTTATTATTTCTGACGTTATCATATAAAATTTGATAAAAGACAAAGTTATAACTCAATTTTTTCCATATATGTTCCCTTCACCCTCCAACTCCGAGTCCATTCAAAGTGCTTCAAATGTGTAGCAAATTCGAATCAGCCAATTGAAATTGTTTTCTTCATTTTACACTTGTCAAAAAGATTCCTAATTGATATGTGAAGGAATCATGAATCATGAAAAGGAAGCAAAAACTAAAGTGATGAAGGGTTGGTGTGCGTTCAATTTTGATGGCACAACCTTTCGATTATACAAGTGGTATAGAATATGCATGTTTTTCTTTCTGTGAACCCTGATTTATTTTTAAACCAACACACAAAGAGATCATGCTTGGAATATATATATACACACAGCTAACATTGTACTAATATTCTACAAAGAATGTGCTTTAAACACGTGTTGTATGTTAAACAATGTAGATAAAAGGAATAAGCATCCACAGGGATCTTCTCCAAATCTCCTTTAATTCACTAATCATGCACAGAAGTTGGCAACAAGAGGTTCTTACCAAAAGAAGAGAAAGCCACACCAAAATGGGGAAAAAGAATTGCACACAGTGGTTGCAAAGTACCACTATTAAACAGAAAAAAAAAAAAAAAAAAAAAAAAGTGGGTTTGCAATGTGGTAGACTTGAAATATAAGACGATAATAATGTATGTGACTGGAACAGGCTCAAATGGGTTGGAAGTTGGATCCACCATTACCTTTTAGTAGCCTTTTGTATCTTTGTCTAGCTTAATATAATGGACCAGGGCCATAACCATGCCTCAAAGTTTGTAAAAGCTTTGATTTTAGGCCCCACAGATTTTCCCCTGGGGCTCCACCGTATATCTTTCAATGTGAACCTCACTGTGGTGTACTCTTCTAAAAGGTTTTGCTTTTAAAGTGTCTTATAATTGTTGTGTTTTGTAATGCATTATAGTAGTAAAAGTATGTGACATCTTGGAATCTGGAAGATGTTTAGATGGGTTTCTGTTTGTTAGACCACTGAATTCTTTTGGATCCGACAAACAAAACAAGATGAGAAACCTGTTACTATATTTTCTATTTGTGATTTTATTGTAAAAAGCAGATTTTAAGTCGTCATGGACGACAAGAAAGTGCTTTAATAGTCCACTTAATTGGCCTGGACCACGACCTAGATTGTAAAAGAAATCGATTTAGACTATTATTGTGTGTTTGTTGATAAAGTTAGAATAAAGGAGTGAATAATTAATTGAGGCTCTTTCTTTTGCAACTCTCTTTTGGCAAATATATTCAGCTTTTTTTATTTGTTTAATGTTGTGTGGTAAATAAAATCTTGCATCACGCATTACTTACTATACACCTTCACCCTTTTCACTGTTTCTTTTCCTTTAACAGAGTTTTGGAAGCATTTGAATTCGGCTTTTCTTTATATATATATATATATATATAAAGTTCAAAAATACAATAATTAATTTCAAAATATCCAAATAAACAGATTTTTATCTTTCTCTCTCTATATAAATATAAATATATGACGTCAAAATATAAATATCTTGTTATTTCATAAAATAAAAAACCAACATAATAAATGGAATAATCTCATATAATTTAATTAAAATACAAATTATTTAATATCATATTCTTTTTTTATATTATTACATATATAATGAGACAAAGGTACAAATTCGTCAGCTAGGTAATTTGTCATTTAAATTCATCATAATCAATGAAATTAAAAATAACACCAATATATATATATATATATATATATATATATATATATATATATATATATATATATATATATATATATATATATA
>Ga0209700_103775_pt1 | contig 28445 bp, 10 predicted proteins | sample SiratroredBW_FD_187528 | JGI IMG/M metagenome (GOLD analysis project Ga0209700, IMG submission 187528) | Root nodule microbial communities of legume samples collected from California, USA - Siratro red BW (SPAdes) (version 2) | ecosystem: Host-associated > Plants > Roots > Nodule | place: USA... | reverse complement strand
TTTGTATTCTCACATTGAAAAGCAAATTTCGAAAAGAATTAAAAAGGGTTCAATTCACCCCCCCCCCTCTTGAACTTAGGCCAAATACTTACTTTAACATATATGTTAATCATAATTGTCATATACTAATTCAATGTAATAGAAAATGTAAAATTTACCCTTTAATAAGTTTCTCAATTCTTGGTTGAGTTTTACTATATAATCCCTAGGTATAATTATAATTAATTAGTTGTATAATTATTATAATTTAATAAAATACACAATCATTAAAACTAATCCTTCAAAGTTTGAATACAGGGAAATGTACTTTTATGAATCACTCATCCATGTTTGCAAAATATGGTTAGATATAGACTTTTGTGTTCCAATATTTCTGAATGAACTAAGGCTAAAAAAAATCATTTTACAATGTGTATAGACTAAGGCTAAACAAATAGCTTTTCAGAAGATGAAGTATAGTGACGTAATGCAAGGAATTTTAGGTTGACCCACGTGGGCTTTGATGTAAAAAGTCTCATTTATGTCAGATTATATGGTGGTCCAACCAAACTGATAATTTTTAGGTTGGAACTTAACTATAAAATTTTCTGAAATTAATTACAACGATGTCACAGTGCATCTTTGTCTTTAAATGGCTCTTGTACGCCACAAAAGAAAAGAAATGATGTGAAAGACTAATTTTGCATTAGTGTCTCCTTTATCTATACTAATCTCTTTCATTCACTATAATTTCTTCTCTATTTTTTTATATTTTATTTTGTTGAAAATTGAAGTCCGAAAAATATTTTTTTTAAATTATTGTTGTTAACATTAGCAAACTCACACATTTAAATTAATGTTAAAATTATATTTTATTTAATATCGGCCGATGTTATCAATTAATAAATATTTAAATTTAATAATTTGAGGTAGTCAAATCAATGCTACATTTTCATAATTAATTAATGTTTAATATATAGTATCCGTCTTAATATGAATTTAGTCGATACTAATAGTATTCATTAGCAGAAACCAATGTAAAGTTCATAACATCCATTCATAAAAAATCGATTTTTTACCGACACAAGACAAATGCTAATCATAAGTTATCGTCGTGTTATTTACCATTTGTCTCGGTTTTTAACTAACACTGGGTCCATATTTTTTTTAGTGATTTATACATAAAATGATTTTTCATTATGAAAAAACTAATTTTTTTTTAATATAAGTGCTTACGGAAATGCTTTTCAAACAAACCCTTTATACTTTTAAAAGGTTTTTAAAGACAATAAAAAACTTATTCTTTTAACTTTTTGAAAAATTTCACACTAATAGCAGGTTTGTCAAAGGTTGGAATAGTTTTTTTATTGATGTATAAGGTGTTTTTCAAGATATTGACAAATAAAGTACATCGTGGAAAGTTATCTCTTCTATTATCTATGAAAATATTGGTCATAACTATGGAGATTGTAACGATAGAAGCGGAATGCAAATGAGCTATTGTGTTTCAAGTTGACTTTGAAAAACCTAGCATTTAGTAAGCCGATATATACTTGTTATATATCACGTAAAAAATTGGGGGGTGGTGGAGGGATAAACATAGAATGTATTTCTATTATTAGAGTGAGAGTACTATAATAATGGAAGTTCAAGTAAAAGTTTCTTTTAGGGGATTATTATGCATCTTTCCCCCTATTGCTGCTACATAGGGTTTTTTTGTCATGCTCCACAATGCTATGAGTATTAACCTTTTTAAAATCTTTTCTATAAGGTCGTGGGGGTTGCATAACAAATCTCCAATTAGTGTCATGGCTTAGATAGGGTTTTAGCGTTAACCCCCCTATTAATTAGGTTAGAGTAGGAAATTTCATGTGGATTATGTAGATTATTAATTTAATTTATTGTAAGAAAATTTGTCTTTAATCTTCATTTTCTCTAATTGTTTTCAAAGTTTTCATCTTTAAAATGATTTTTTTAAGCTGTATGTTGAATGAAATTGCATGCATAAATGTATTTGAAGGCATGAATTATCCAACGTGAAATTTTAGATTTATTTTAATGATTAAGTACATCTTTCATGCACGTGTCATACCTAAATCAGCTAGGTATTCATTGATAATCATTTTAGCAGTGAGTCACCACTTGATATGTGATTTTATGAAATACGTATATATACGTACATATACATGCGATGTTAACTCTCAATCCAATAGACCAATTTATGTCAAACATGTTTTCCACAACGAATCTGTAACCCTTTCGTCCCTTTCATGCAATTACTAGCTTTCTTCCCGGTGGCCCAAGCAAATTAAATTTCTTAAATCACACGTAAAAAATTCATAATACTAAACAATTGATTAAACTGTCTATGTCATGGTTAGGAATAGTTCTCATTGAAACAAAAGGACACAACGTTTAAAATAAAGCCACCTAACCTATCAACTTTGGGTGTATATGGTCTCCTATCCAACCTTTACACCTTTCAAATTAAAGATAGTACTATTAAATTATACGGATTATTTGGTTATTATGGCTCACTTTCGATCTTAGTTAATTAATTTCGTTGTAAAGTGAATGGATTATGTGGCTCAGGAACATCTGTTTGTAGTGGTTTGGCTAGTGCAGGAACTAAAAGGCAACTTTCTGTTTGAGCCAATAGTCTTTTAACTCACATATAATAAAGACATTTGAATTTATTTTCTTTAAGGAGAAATAAAATTGTACCTTGCACCAGCTTGCCATAGTTCTCTTATTCTTACGTACTTACATGGATGTGGGGTGGTAGGTTAACAAAAAATAAAAATTTCATGGTTCATATACTAATATTTTTTGTTTAACTTATTTCTAGCACATGTGCACTCCTGACCTATCTAACTTTAATTGGATTCCAATGGGTGATAGTGGAGCATGACATTCTTTTTTTCGTTTCAAGGTCCAATGATCATGTTTAACTTATCAAGGCCTTTTAATTTAAACCAATCTTAAGATTAAATTTTCTGGTCGACTTGAAAATCCCAACAAATTGTTAGGTCATAAATTCTTTTGAAGAAATCAACGTTATGTTCTTCGTCAACATGAAAATACTGGATAAGATAACAAGCGTCAAATTTGATAGGATAAGTGAGGATACATGGTTGTGTACAAATGATGAAGTACAATTCTACACAATAAATTCTGCTTCCAATCGTCTAACACAAACTAACGGAGGAAATCCGAGAGAAAAGTATTGGGGAGCTATGTGAAACCAAGGTCAAACTCGCTGTCCTTTTACTAGTTTGGAGTTACTTAATTAGGTTGTCAACTAAAGAGAATCTAATACATAGAAAAATAATTATATGTAATTCAAGATGTATGATATCTTTTTTTTTTGAACGACAAAAAATAAATTAAATTAAAAGAGACATTTAAGGGATGACTCAACCCTTATACAATAAAGTAAATATTTTTTGGTGACCCAACTGAACTATCAAATTCGAGATGTGTGATGTCTAACAAAGCAGAAGAAACAAATGAAATATTTTTTCTTCACTTGTAAGATTACATTAAAGGTGTGGAACTCATGTAATTATTGGTGTAGTATCACTTCAGTTCAACACCACAATCCACCACAACACTTTTTACAATTTACATTTAACAAAAAAGGTACGTAATCAGATATTGAAATTGCATGTGGTTAATATGGAATATTTGAAAATAGAGGAATCAAATAATCTTCAACAACGTTAAGATTGATGTGAAGTAACATTTCGCTAATTGATGCTCCAGTCCAATCACATATTTGTCATAACTGGAATGGAAAATCTCAATCGTGCCAGATTAAATAAACGAAGCTTGGCTAAAAATGTTAAATATTGTATATCTAAAGAGTTAGCATATGTTTAAAACAATATTATTTGTTCTTCAGCAGGATGATCATAAGTGCATCACAAAATAATGTACAATGTTCCACTAATTGTTTTTAAGTTGATGTAGACATTTAAGTCCAACTCCATGCGGCTCATGATGAGAAAATTCAAGTTCACAAAGCGAAAAATGAAGTCTAGGATCCAATTCAAGACTTAGATGAGTCCATGACTAGAAGAAAGCATAGGAAGACGCAAGAGGTTTTGCAATACAAGGTGATCCATCTGCAGAAGACTTAACTATTGAAGAACAACTATAGAGGAGACTAGGCTAATTACATATCTAATGGGCCTTGAGAACTAAGAGCAGGGCTAATAAGGATTTTATTTTATTTTATTTACTTCTAAATGAGACAAACTCATAACCTAAATCTGTATTTAAACATTTTTGGGAATTGAAAAGGACAAATGATATATTTTAAATATTGGTGAGAGTGAATCTCCTAGGTTCTTGGTTGAACCAACTCTTAGACTTATCAAGGATTTTACTTTCCCTTGTGATGTCTCTACAGCTTATCTTCTTCCATGGAAGTGGCGTTGTTTATCCCTATCACCCATTTTACTTAAAATCCTACTTTCCAATAAATTCGATATTTCCTACCCTAGACCGGTCAGTCCTTTAGACCGGTCAGTCCTTGAATCCCAACAGACAGGTTCATATAATTTGGTTTCAGAGCTCAATTATAAGGTAAGGATTCAGACTGTTTGGCTTGGAGAAATTGGTAATTTTTTTTTAATTTTACTGTCAATACCATTGTAAGTTAGTGGTTGAACCATTGCAAAAGTCAAGCCTGTAAAAAAATAGAAAAAAAATTATTGTGGTTGAATAGTTCATGTCATTACAACATAAACTCAAGTACTTATGAAGTGATATACTGACTCCAATTGTAGAGATTTTACTATATTTGTTAGGTCATTAAAATTGTCGTCAAAGTCTTCCTGTTTAGCCCATCATTGTGCTTGCTGCCCTTATAATTTTTTTTGTGCTAGAATTATTCTTATTGGGTGGATTATTCTTGAAAAGGTCTTATTGATTCAATTAAGAACCCAAGGAGAACACAAGAGTGGAAAAAGGAAAAAGAGTTATATTACAAAAAAAAAAACTTAACTGAGTGCATACACTTGAATGCTGAGTTTAAACACACGAGAAAGAGGTGGTGAGGATATATTAATTGTTGCTACTAATCAATTTTTTTTTAATTTAAGTATGTCAGGTGCAAGTTCTACTTCTTCCTCTTCAAAACCCAACATTTTCAGTACCACAAATGTAAGCTTTAACTCAATATTTGGAAAGATTAAAATGATGAGATCCACGAGAGGTTGGACCAAATGAAAAATAGAGACAATTATGAAGACAATAGGAGGAGAATAAGAGTTAATGATGTGAACAACGACAAAATAGAATGGAAGGAGTGAAACTTAAAATCCTACCATTTAAGAGAAAAGGGGACCCGAAAGCATACTTTGAGTGAGAGATCAAAATTGAGCATTTGTTTTCTTGTGAGGAGCAGAAAGTTAGGATGACAGCAGTTGGATTATCTGATTATGTACTTATTTAGTGGAACAAGTATTAAAAAGAGAGACAGAGAAATGAAGAACCACTAATATACACTTAGAATGAGATGAGAAGTATCATGAGGAAAAAGTATGTTCCAGCTAGTTACAATAGGGATTTCCAAAACATCAAAAACTGACTCTAGGCAATAGGAGTGTTGAAGAGTATTTCAAAGGCATGGAGGTTACCATTATTAAAGTTAAAATTGAGGAAAGAAAGATTTCTTGGGCAAAGGAAGTCCAAACTCCAACCAAGAGGAGATGATCATTTTCAAGTGTTGGAGAGGATTAATGATAATGCTTATAAAGTTGATCTACCTAGTGAGTACGGAGTAAGTGTCACTCTTAATGTATCTGATTTATCTTTTCTTGATGTAGAAAATTATTTTCAACATTTGAGGGCAAATACTTTCCAAGAAAGGGGCAATGATGTGGACATCTAAGCCCAACTCCATGAGGCCTATAATGAGAAAATCCAAGTCCACGAAACAAAAAATAAAGTCAGATCCAATTCAAGACTTAGGTAGGTCCATGACTACTGGAAAGCTTAGGAAGATCCAAAAAATTTTGCAGTACAAGGTTATCCATGTGGTCAAAGTCCAATTATTGAATGACAACTATGTGGAGGAGACTAGATTGATTACATATATAATGAGCTTGGAAAACTAAGAGAATGACTAATACGGATTTTATTATATTTTATTTTATTTAGCTCCAACTGAGGTAAACTTAACCTAAATATGTATTTAAACATTTTCGAAAATTAAGAAGGACAAATGATACATTTTATAAATTGATGAGAGTAAATCTCTTGGATTCTTGACTAAACCAACTCTTAAACTTATCAAAAATTTTTTATCCTTGTGACATCTCTATAACTTATCTTTTTCTATGAAAATGACATTGTTTATCTTTATAATCCATTTTACTTGAAACTTTACTTTTCAATAAATTTAATTTCTTATCCTAAACTCATCCATTCTTAAATTTCAAGAGATGGGTTCACATCATAAATATAGGTTAGGAATAGATAAAGAAAATAGAGAATCTCCTTCACAATAATTGTGAGAATTAGGACTTCTATGTAAAATAAGTAACTGCTGAAAAACATAATCACACCTCACTCGGAAAGGTTGTCACGAAAGACTAAAGAAGAATAGCAATGGAAAGCATAAATGACAGTGCCATACCAGGGAAAGAATTTGTGGATGTACAGATCACCCAAGTTAATATTTGTGATCGATTTTTTTTGTACTTTCTTCATGCTTGGCTCTCCCTGATGTAATATTTTGTTTTAGATAGCAGGTTTTAAAAAAATCTTTTTGTGAGAAGTTCTCCTAGGATACTTTCATGCTGTAGTACATCTAGCATACTTTTCTTTTGGCTTTTGAAGGAAGGATAAATAATATATTGGTTAGGATTCGATTCTCGATTAGGGTATTTTCTTTTAAGACGAGAGATATGCAACTGGTTTTTAATCTTTCTTGTATATGTGTTGGGTGTTGGAGCATCCCTAAAATTTCGTATATTTGGTTTATTCTTTCTTAAAAAAAAAAAAATATTATATTCTTTGGTTACATGACATCACGTTTTCATTGATTGCTTGATTAGTTTTATATGTTTGGAGGCAAATTCACCCTTCCATAGATGGTAAATTTTTTGGTTGTGTAGTAATCAATCTCCTAACCAACAAAGCTCGTATTCTTTCATTGATATATATTAGATATAGTAAATTCACCAATCCTACGAGGTTATTAAGGAGGTTTATCGTAGTAGGTTAAATAACACTACCAAACAAAAATTACAAAAAGAGCGATATAATTCTATCAATAATTATATAGTAATTGATTATGCCACCAAATGTATTTTTTATTAAAAAAATTATGTACAGACTAATAATAGTGGTGGCAAAACAATTAGTCACTATCTACGTTACAGTTTTATTTAATTTCTTTACATAGCAAAGTTTACAATGAATATAGTGACTGAATTTAAAAATTCTGTAGCAACTGATTTATTTTGGTCTCTGTGCGTGAGTTTTTTTTATACAGACCGACTGAATTTGATTTAATAGAAAAAAATTGCTGAACGACAATTTGAAAAGTCGTTATACAAATTTCTTAAAATAATTGATTTAAAATATTAAATAAGTGTGTTGGGAATTAAACCTTTAACTTATTAAGTGAATTCAAGTTACTAAATCATCAAATAAAAAAATTTATTAACTTACCTTAATTTTGGATAAATCAAGAGAAGGAAAGTATGGAAAGGACGAAATGCATGAAAAGCGAAAACTTCATCAAATAAAATATTAATATATTGTAAAAATTAAAGAAAAAGAATGTAGAATTTCTTTCTTCACACACAACAAAAAATTTGCGAGGAAAGTATGATATATATAATAAAATAATATTAAATTTAATAAAATTTAAAAATAATAATAATATAATAATAAAATTTAAAAATATTAGTAATAATTATGTAATTATTAAAAAATATTAATAATGATAAATTATTTTTTATTTAATTCTAATTTTAAAATAATTGATATTTTTATAATTTTATTAATTAAAATAATAATTTATCAATCATATTCAAAAAATTAATTATATTTATTTTTAAATTAATTTTAATTATAATTTTATTAATTAAAATATTATTTTATTAATTATATTTATCACATCATTCATAAAATTTTATAAATATATATATATATATATATATATATATATATATATATATATATATATTTATATTTATATTTATATTTATGGATTATTTAGTTGTCTTTTGCTTCTAGAGAATGAAGACGAGAGGAGTTGAGAGAAAGCGTTGTACAATGTGTCTTGAGGGGAACAATGATTTTTGTGGTGTGGTTTTTATTATGAATATAAATACAATATTATTATTATTAGTTATTTTAAATAAATTTAACTTATTAATTGTTTTAGTAAAAGAGAAATATTTCAGGTTCAAGGTTAAAATTTGGGTAAAGTCTTCTATTTTGTGTTTACTATGTTATTTATTTGAAATTATGAACAAACCAATAATTGAACTTAGATTTGTTATTATGACAATTTCGTTAAATAATTTTCTTTAATTATTTTTTAATTTTTTTAATGGTAGAGTATATTTTTGTCATCTTGACTCTGCAACTAAATGTTGGATTTCATCTTTTGATACAAACTTTTTCCCCTTACACACATACTACACCATTCTTCATAATTTTTTTTTTTTTTTAAATGCAATGCAACCATATCCCTAACTCCTCATGTTTTCCTTTCGCGCTAGTACCACTCCCACCCTCCCTTCCTTGTAACAACAAAAACAATATGCAACAACCTTCAATTAAGGTTTTTTTTTTTTTTTTTTTTATTGGGATGCTTATGACTGGAAGATTTTGTTTTCTTTATCTCATTTAATTTCTCCATTATATAGTCTCTTCTTAGTGAAAGCAAAATACCTTTATTAGATTTAAGATTGAAATTTGAGTGAAACTTTTTATTATATGTTTCTTTTGCTGGTTTATGTTAATTTCAACAACGTAATTAATAGAGTCAACTTTAGTTATACTTTACACATCTTTTAAATTTTACATTAAAAATTATTTTAATGTTAAAAAATAAAATAAAAGTTTAAAAATAAAGTAAGAGTTGTTCTCTATTTTTATTTTATTTTATAATTCTAAAATTATTTTATTTTAATATTTTCAAATAAAATAATAAATTTATTAAAAAAAGTTAATATCTACAAAGTATATATTTTTTTTAAAATATTATTTTGTAAATTTTATTATATATATCAAATTTATAATTGTGACTCGCAATATGTAATTGCAAGTTAGTTCATATTAATTTCTTCAATAATAAATTTAAAAAAAATAAATATAATCAACGTAAAACGTGTATATGTGTCTGTGATCACTACCTTGAACCTCCAAATGACTTTTATGAAGAATATCTTAAATTTGGATATGAACATTTTGTCCTTAAAGCACATAAATCTCATGTTCTAAATATGATAATATATTAAATCAAATTTAGGACAGTATTAAAGGATTATAACAAAGTATGCATCACAATAACTAGGTTTGAATAACATATTTCAAGACATTCATCGTGGTCTATAACATGTGCATCAAAACATTGATGTTGTTGAAGATCACATCCTGTAATTGGTAAATAGTATAGAATAATATTGTATTTTATTTAGCTTGGTTGTAGTTTGTTATACTACAGTGTATTTGTTTTCTTTAACCGTTTAATGACCAAGTAAAAGTTTTCATTTGTATTATATTTGTTTTCATTTGTTTTATTATTCTATTTATAAATCAAATTTAGAAATCATAATTTTAAAATTTTTTTTAAATGAATTATATTTGTATTAATAATTTAATTTTATCATATATATATATATATATATATATATATTTAAATATTTAATTTCAATATCGTAATATATATGTTTTTAAATTTTATTTCAATTACTCTAACATAATTATTGATAATATTTAAACATATTCTTTAAAAAAATTACTCAATGAAATATTAGAAATCTTTATTTTAATATAAATTTTACAATTTTTGTCAGTCATATCAATTTAGTGTGGTACAAATTTCATACCATTTTCTATTTAATTTCACTTATTTTCTAACAATCTACACAACCTTACTTTTTCTTTTTCACGTTTTTTTGTTCTTTTTCTTTCCAACCCCATTCAAAACTCACTATTAGAGTTTGCTCGTGTTTATATTAGCATCCCTATCAAGGTGTCCATTTGCTACATGGTGGGTCCTACAACCTCAATTTAGTCAAACGCATATGGAAAATAAATTCAGCGCGCGACTCCAAAAATAGTGTGCGCGGGTCTCATTCTAAGTAATCAAAAAGTTAAAACCTCTTCCTTCCCCTCCTAACCCTAGTAATTAACAATTAAGCTGAAAACACTATTTAAAAATATCATCAAATCCAATTTTATCAAACAAATTAATTATTTATTTATATTATGATAATATTATAATACGGTTGTATTGTTTGTCAAAATATATTATTTTACAATTTTAAAAAACAAAGAATAGCTTTAGCTAAATTTATAAGTAATTAGTAAATACTTAAATTAAATCTGAAAATAAAATAAACTTTTAACATAATTTAAATTATTAGATATTTTAACTTTTTAAAAACTCATCTAATTTTTACATAACACTTGTAAACCTAATAAGGATGGGCATACTTTCTTTTAAAAAGTTTCAAACGCAAGTTTCCTCAAATTTAAAAAAAAAAAAAAAATAGTACTAGGTCAAAATCATCTCTAAAAGGTTCATCTCTATCCAGTTTCTACCCCACATTAATAAATTACACTATTTTTAGGATTCATGCAGTTCGTTTAGAACTGAGAGATCTCATCCTTTAACGTATTTTATTACATGATAAAAAAATTTGATGAGGAACAGTATAGTTATATAAACACAAACAACTGCATGCGCAATTACTTTATGCTTTTTCGTAGTTTTTATCACTCTCAACGTTAATTTTACTCAGCCTTTACGATATCTAGAGAAAGTTATATATCCCCATGGAATAACTGGTCGATGAATACAAAATTGTTAATTTTTAAATCAATATTTTCTAACTTTTCTTTTTATTAAAAACGCAATTATATATAGAGAAAGAGTGTGATGTGATTATATTTTTAATAATCTAAAATGGAAGTAATATAAAAAATGAATGTGTAATACTAATAACCTAAGTGGTAATAAAACTAGCAACACCAAATACCATGCTCTCCAACATTAGCAACATTTAGCCAAACTCGTGCTGGCCCATCACCTTTTATAATAATTGCCCACGAACGTTAGTGGAAAAACTCAGGTTGCATATTTTATTGTCTCCCCTATTATTGATATAACCTACAAATTTATACGTCACTGAAATTGGAGCAATCCCCTCCATAAATCCCCACCACAACGGCAAAGAAACAAAGAGACTTATATATCCAACCCTTGCTAGCTCCATTATTCGACCAATAAAAGGGAGAGTAAGAAGGCAAATTTTGAGAGATATTATAGAGAGATGACTGAAGAAAGTGCTGGAAACACAGTTGCAACATCTATCACCCCATTAAACTGGTGGTATCTCCAGGCAAACTCTCTTTCTTCCTGGAACGATACTAATAACACATGGAACAACCAAAGAAACCCTAATTCTTCCTCTTCCTGTGAGGAGGATATATCTGTTTCTACATCCTTCACTAATGCTTCCAACCACTCAAGCCTCACTGTTGAGTCCTCTCGCAGACTCATTGACCCACCTGCTCCTTCCTCCAACGAGTTGATGGGAGAACATGCTTCGGATAATCAACTTTGGAGCCATGTTTTATCGTAAGTTTATATGTTACTAATGCTTTTACATAAAAACATGAATAAAAAGCTGTATGATTAAGATTATTTAGAGTAATACTTTTATAAATAAGTATATTCGATGTTGATTATTTGTATTACGGTAATCAGACATAAGAGAATAATCTTTAGGGATAGTAAATGGATGAAGTTTAAGGTGCATATATAGGTTGTAATAAATAATAGGGTTAAAGTACCATGAGTTTCATTGGTCACACGATCTTCTAGGCTTTGCTTTCCACTATCTAACAGTTATGTGCCTCCCTCAGTCAACTAATTCGTTCGTGTGTTCATACTTAAAAACTATGATCTCTTATTCTCTCTCGGTTTCTTTCGTATACATCCACACCCATAAAGCCACTCTTAAACACTATATGCTATACAGCTTTAATATATACGTGTTTTATTATTGAAAACTTTATACAGTTGAATTAGTGGATATTTTGCTTGTTAACATAATAAGATTGGTTTGCTATATTTTTCTTTAGTTTACCTACAACTAACTTTTTTATCACATGATTTTAGAGGTGTTGGATCAAACGGCGAGTTGCATAGCAGCCAAGAAATTGGAGAGAACTTTCTGGGTGCACTGTCATCAAAAAACATGACAAGCACTATGTTTCAACCAGTCTGTGACTACTTGAAAAAGCTTGATCATACCAGTTGGGAATATAGTGGTTCAACTTCGTTAAACAGCTTTGAGAAGCACTTAAACGGGTTTAGTGAAGCGATGATTGAGAATAATGAAAGGTTGACCAAGTTATCTAATCTTGTAAGCACTTGCTCTATTGCCCCACCAGACCCAGAAGTAAATAGCCACTTTGATCCACAAACAAACAACATGTCCTTGAATTCTTCCATGGATAACTTCCCACAATCTGATCACTTCAAGCAACCTTTTGGAGACTCCACATGCTCTCTTGGAGGAGTAGCAAATAGAAATCCTGGAGTGTTCCCATGCTATGATCATGACATGAAGATCAAGCAAGAGTTTCATGCAAGTGAAGTGCAAGGATCTGTATATGGAAAATCATTAAATGCAAATGGATATCAGCATGGATTTAATGGCCTTTCAGTGGGTGATAGTTGCAAACTCTACCATGGGATGCCCAATCTTCCTTCATGCACAAGAAATTTCTCAGATGTTATATCCTTTAACAGTCGATTTGGAAGGCCAGTTATTGGAATCCATGCTCAGAAGCCAAGCATGAAGTTCCTGAACGTATCTGAACCAAAGAAGCAGGGTCTTCAAGCACCATCACCGGTGAGTTCATTACAAACCAATTATTATATATGGTTTACCATACTGATTTAGCACAGTTTTGTTTATGAAATATGTATAATATGGTGCGATGCAGATAAGAACTAATATTAATGGAAAAGAGGAGGGTACAACACGTGAAGTAAAGAAGAAAAGATCTGAAGAATCTTCAGATGCAATGTTAAAAAAGCCTAAGCAAGACACATCAACAGCTTCTTCTTCAAAGGTAACATATAAAATGCCCAAGATGAACTTATGACTGTAAAGAAAAGCAGAAAGTGGGGAACCTCCTTTTGTGCACTGTTAAGAAACTTCTATTCATTGTTTAAAAGCTGCAGGCACCCAAAGTCAAGCTAGGGGACAAAATCACAGCCCTTCAGCAAATTGTGTCTCCATTTGGAAAGGTTACTACACGTTTTGCACTAACACTCTCCCTTTTTCGTTTCCTCTTCTTTATAAATATATATATAATTAACAGTGCTCTACTTTTCTCACTACCTACTTCATAATGATCAATTTTTTTGTTGAATTTCAGACAGATACTGCATCTGTGCTGTTTGAAGCAATAGGGTACATAAAGTTTCTTCAAGAACAAGTCCAGGTGGGCATCATTATGCAAAACTTTCTTTCCATTGCATTATGCAACTATATAATACACTATTATTGTTGTTGTTGCTTTCTTTCTTCTTCTTCTTATCATTTTTAATGCCAACGAAACTAGACTTCTTGCACAAATCCCTTATATTAAAACGAATAAAGGAATGTTACGTTGAACAATTGCACATTTTTGTCTATCCCACATCAATCATGCTCTATGATCAGACTTGAAGTAAATTAAAGATCACCCAAAAAGAAATTATTTCTTTATGACTGGCCATCCCCAACATACAACGTGGAACAAAGATGCAATTTTAAACACCAAATTATTTTCGTTACAATAACAATAAGATTTAAACCAACAATTTCATGCAAATATTACGCCGATTTCAGTAAGTTTTATAAGACAAAAATATTTTAACAAATTATATATTTATCCTTCTTGAATATGCAATAGGTAAATTTCTTGTTCAATTTCTTTCCTATTTCTTTAGCTTCTTTACAGTTTCATTCATGCATAATTTGCAGCTACTGAGCAACCCTTACTTGAAGGCTAACTCTCACAAGGTAAGAAAGTTCTCCATTTCTCTTTAGTCTTCCATACTTTTCGCTGGCAATAACTAACCCTATTGTCATTGGTTTTCATGGGATTGAAGGATCCATGGGGAAGCTTGGATAGAAAAGATAAGGACGATACAAAGCTAGATCTTCGGAGCAGAGGTCTTTGTTTAGTTCCTACTTCATGCACTCCTCTAGTTTACAGAGAGAGCAGTGGACCAGATTACTGGACACCAGCATACAGAGGATGTTTGTATAGGTGAAAAATGTCTCATGTATGAGACATGGTATGTGAATGTACGTACGTTGCTTGAGTCTTGGAAAATTATAAACCAAGGTCCAGAGAATAAAGTATATGTCTGCTGCAATGCACGAGTTATATATATGACTAAACAGATGTTGGTTAATCTTCAAAAGATGCATATATAAATTAGCAATTCGGTTCTTAAATGAAAAATTATATTAACCGTATATAATTCCAACATTTAACATTTTTAATTCGTTAGTAATGATATTGTTTTAAGTTGCAACAATTTATGTAGTACTAAGATACAGTTTATGTAGCAAGTGCTAACTTTACAGAATTTCCTATAAAAAAAAGTTTTTTTCTAAGTGTGACACAATTACTACTAGTTTTGATCCTTTTAGTGTAACAAAACAGCATCATGGAAGAGGAAAGTTGTTTATTGGTTGATATTTTACTTTTTCAAGGATTAATGTTATAGTTTCGGATGTAGAGATATTTTGTTCACTAGGGAAAAAAAAAGGATAAAGAGTTATGGGTAAATGCCATGTTGAAAACTATTCTTTTATATGTTATATGAAAAATACTAATAATACACCTTTTCGCATTAGCTTTAACGAAAGTCTTCATTATTGGATAAACTTTACTGTTGGATCAATAAACTCCACGTAAGTTTTATTGGGAGCCACATATGATTAAATCAAAAATAAAGCATGTTAAAACACATCTCGTTATTATTTCTCGTTGCTGCTAGTTTAGCTAAATTAGTTATACACTTACAGTATTTACATCCAATGGGTTTACTTAAAAAAATTAAATTAGTTTTATTTAATCTCTTTAAATTTTTAAAACCATATTATGATAATTAAAATGGATAATAGCCCTAGTTAAAGCTTTTGGGCTCACTAATCAAAACTAATGTTAAATATTTACAACAAAATTTAATGTAGGTTGCGTATGCATACAGTCGTTATGGAATTTACATAGGTTCAATATGAGATCTAGACAGAAATGCTATTTCTGAACTATAAATTATTTACTTCCTCTCATGATTTTTATAAGACCTAAATCAGAAATTTTGTTTATTTATTTTACAAGAATATTAACTTAAAATATTGTATACATTATTTTTTTCATTAAATTACTATTAATCAAGAGTCATTCTTTTAAAGATTTAATAGATAATAAATGAAAAAATGATCTATATATATATATAGCGAACTAAGTATTTTTTTCTTTTAGAATCTTACTTTTACAATTGGGAAAGTTACAAAAGTCATATGAATTTAGTATAAATGTAATACTATTAACTAAATAATTAATTAATTTTTTTAATGTTAGTGAATTAATTGGATCTTGTAGAAAATATAGGTGGAATATATAATAATATGCCTGATGGAAAAAAAATACGAACCAGAATAAAAGTACAAATGAAATAAGCATCACACACTTCATAAAAAAATAATAATAAGCATTACATAAGGAACCAATATAAAAGAACTTCTACGGAAAGAAAAAAGAAGAAAAGAAAACTTGCAAACAAAATTAAAACACACTCGGAAAAAAAAAATCAAACACTATACCCTTTTCTAAAATCAATAGTATTTAAATTTGATGAAAACTTATACACTCTTCATTTGTAAGGGAAATGAAGAAACTATCTATATCTATGAAAACAAAGATATAATTTCTTATATGGACGAAATTGTTGGCGCCCTAACATTCTATTAACCTTTTTTTTTGTTTTTATTTAACTTTTTCTCTTTTATCATCGTTTAAGTTTTTCTTTAAACAAAATATAAAATTAATATGCTTGATAAGACTCTTTATTTTATCAAACTTACCTTCATTTACATTTTGAACAAAAACAAAAGTTATTTAATTTTATATCCCATCTACGATAATAATATAGAATAATTCAGAATTTATAAATAAATAATTTGACTTTATTTTCAAAGACATTATAAAATAATTATAAGTGTAATGAAAAATATAGATGAAGAAATATATTTTATGATTGTTTTAGAGAAAATTAAGCGCGTAAAAGTATTTTTTTTATTAAATATATATAATTTTGACATAAAAAAATCAAAATAGAAATGTATTGAGAAAACTTATCGGCAAATTTCTCAAACTAGTGTAATTTTTTTTTTAAATTCCCAAAATGGTGTATTTTTTATTTTATTTCCGGATATGGGTAAATTGTGCATAGACTGCACGATGTCATTGTCAATAAATGGTTCTATCATTGCACGATTCAATTGAAGATATATGAAATCGTGAGAAGATAACACAATTTAGTTAAAGGAATGAAATTGTGGAATAAATGTACGATTTTAATTAAGTAATTAATTGATTAATTGAAATGGTTACGCTACTGAAGAGTTTAGGATAATAAATTCTTCCACCTTTTTTCTCCTATTTTTTGTTGTTGTATTGGGTTGTGTATATAAAATTAAATTATAATTAATGTATATTGATAAAACCCTTTTGGAAATTTTGATGAAAATGTAGTTATTAAAATTAATTAATTGTCATTTAAATAATTAAAATAAATGTGAAATTAATTTGAATGGAAGAATATGAAGAAAAGTTACTTGTTTTAATTTGAATGGTATATATGTAGAAAAAATTTAAATTATTTGAATTGATTAGTTTTTAAAATTTATTTACATTTTTTTCCTTCTTGAAAGTACTTACTTGAACTCTTTTTTTTCTTTTACAAAAGTTTTGAAACTTATTTATATTTTTATAAAATATTGCAGCAATGGTTATTTTTATAAAAGAAAAAAAATTTAAATAAGTTTGAGAATGTTTATAAAAGAAAAGAAAAAAGCAGAAATAGTTTGAGAATTTTTATAAAATTACATCAATGGTTACTTTTATAAAAGAAAAAAAGAGCATAAGTAGTTTTAAAAAAGAAAAAAATATAAATAAGTTTTAAAATTTTTATAAAAGAAAAAAAAGAGTCAAGTAAGTACTTTTAAGAAAGAAAAAAATGTAAATAAATTAAAAAAACTAATCAATAAATAATTTAAATTTCTCTATATATAAATCATTCAAATTAAAACGGGTAACTTTTCTTCATATTCTTCCATTCAAATTAGTTTCACATTTATTTTAATTACTTAAATGACAATTAATTAATTTCAATGACTACATTTTCATTTTCATCAAAATTTCCAAAAGAGTTTTATCTTCTAATTTAATTTTATATGCACAACCCAATACAACAACTAAAAATAGGAGAGTAAAAGGTAGGAGAATTAATTACCCTAAACTCTTCCAGTAGCCTAACTATTTCAATTGATCAATTAATTACTTAATTAAAATCGTACCTTTATTCCACAATTTCATTCCTTTAACTAAATTGTGTTATCTTCTCAGGATTTCATATATTTTAAATTAAATCGTACAATAATAGAACGATTTATTCACAATAAGATCGTGCAATCTCTGTGCAATTTACCCATACCAGGAAATAAAATAAAAAATATACCATTTTGAAAATTTAAAAAAAAAATTACACTAGTTTGGAAAATTTACCAAACTTATCTTTAAAAAATATAAAGATATTTTTTTATTAAATATATATACTTTGTGATAAAAAATTTCAAAATAGAAATGTATTGAGAAAACTTATCTTTGGAAAATATATCAATTAAGGACATTTTAGTCAAAATGTAAGCAATCTTTTATTTCATTAAATATTTCTTAATTGCTGTACAGTAAACTTAAACATCTAAAGATATGATCGAGAAGGTGGTTAATGCCATGTTTACAAATTATTTTTAACTTGCATAAGATATTTTTTTTACGCTCTCTTTTCATTGACTAGATATGATTTCTTATTTTGAAGATAATTATATTTAGGATGGTCTTTGTAACGACAATAATAAGATGTTATTTAAGGAATTAAAAAGATATTGGAAATAAAATATAGAACACGTTAAAAAAAAAAAAAAAAAAAAAAAAAAAAAAAAAAAAAAAAAAAAAAAAAAAAAAAAAAAAAAAAAAAAAAAACAACAACAGAGAAGTGCATCTGCATCTCACGATAAAAATTTTCTCTTTTAATTTATTAAATAGTATGCTAGGACCCTTCTTAACATTGTCGTATATATTTATTATTTTAGTTTTTGTTCATTATATATGAAGAGTTAAAGTAATGTTCTCAAAATGTCTTTTATACAAGACAAAATCGTACTTCCAGAAAATATTAAAGAATTTGATAATGACATAATTATTCGGTTTTGCTGTAATAAACTGTTCGGGACATTGACTAGATATGATTTCTTATTTTGAAGAAAAAACTATAAGTTGGTATATATAAAGATAAAATATTCTATTTTTATATTTTTTTTCAGCTTCCTCCAGCTAACTATTATTATTGTCATCACCTTCATCTTAAATCATCTTAGTTGTATGATTATCACTTTCATTATCTTTATTTACCTACTCTTTTATTGTTATCTCCAGAATTTTTATATATATTATTCTCATTATTACTGTTATTTTTTTATACTAATTATCATTATTGACAAAATCACCATTATTACATTAACAATTATATAATAATCACTATTATTATTATTTTTACATTTTTTGCAAATAATTTTATTTAATTATTATTACTTTCACAATTCTTATAAACAATTTTGTCATTATTGTTATCTGTATCTTAATGACTACTTTTATTTTCTTCATTATCACCATACTACGTAATAATCAATCTTATTTGTTAAAAATTTTATTACATAATCAATCTTATTTTCACCATTATTGTCAAAAATTTTGTTACCATTGTCATCTTATCTAATGATTACCGTTGCAGCCTCAGCCTCACTTTTGTTTTATAGTCATTATACACTCTAATATCCAGTAGTAATCAATTTTTATCATTATAGTTATTTATACTACCATTACCATCATTATTATCACTCTTTGTCACAATTACTGTTATTATCATTATCATTATTATATTAACTTATTGTTATTTTATTCTTGATAGAATAAATCAATTAAATAAAAATATTATTTATCATATTTTTATTTTATCATATATTACCATATCATAAACACCAAACAAATTCTTAAATAATTTTAGTTTTAATTTATTGAACTAAAAATTAGTCGTTATAAAGAATATTTTTATAGAAAAATAATGCAAGAAATATTTTACACCAATTTTTATGAAAAAAGAATAAGTTAAACATTTAATTTGATTATTGGAAGAAATACAAAAGTAACATTTTAATGATTTAATGTCAATATTTATGAGCTCTTGTGCATCAACCTATCTGAATATTTGTGCACCAACAAACATTTGATATGAAAGCCAACATTTGTTGTTTTTCATGTTTTTCTCATACAAACTTTTCCCTGGGCTAACTTAAACTCCAACTAAAGCACCCTTCAGTTGTTATATTTTCTCTTTGAACAAGGTTACCCACTTCCTTACTTATACATTGAGAGATCGTAAATAATCTTGGAAACTTTTCTTTTAAAACTTGACCATCCACCCACCTATCTTTCCAAAATTTAACACACCGTTCATCCCATAAAATTCACTGACATCTTCGATTGAACCAATTGCCTAAATCTCCCTTATCGAATATCCTACAGATGTCTTGCCACCAAGTAGAGTGACATCTATATATCAGAGTTGCATCAATTTTCCTCTAATTACCGTATCTAGCATTTAAGACATCTCTCCACATCTGTATCTCCATTTCCACTTAGCTAACAGAAGTTCAACACACCTTTTTTATTTAACGCACACAGTCTTCCTTTATTCATAGTTTCCATAGTGTAAATCCTAGCTTATTTGAGTGTGTTCCTATATCAGGATGTCTGTATTCATATGATTTAAACAGAAATCTTTTATCTGCATTAAACCAAGTCAAATTAGACAAGTAACAATACTTAAAAATTTCAACTTTGGTAAATATTTATTTTTTAGGAGTTTAAATGTGATTAGAAGTCATAGACAAAAATGAGTCAAACAAATAATCCATAAATCTAAAGTTTGAGTGGTATAACGTTAAATCTCCAACATATGTCTTCTCAAAGAAGTCATAAATAGTAAATCAACCCTTCATAGAGAGCACCAAATAAGGAAGTTGTTGAAAATGGTGGGAATCATCTCCTCCGTCATAATAAATGGAAAAAACGGCCACGGTCGAGCTCCATTATAGTGCTTTCTATTATCTCCATTCACACCATTCACACTTTGATTGATCCGTTTAGGATCCTTCAATAACATCACAGAAGCGGTTCTAGAAGTAAACATGATTAATGTTTTTTCATATGGTTTCTGTAAGTCTTAATTTGGAAACTGGTCATTAAACAGAAGAAATAAAAAAAAAAAAAAAAGATTATGGTAGGAAAAAGTTGTATACGGAAACAGGTCAAAAGAGAGATGAGCATAAATTGCAAATGGCAACGTTGGTGGTGCACTGCGACAAATTAAGTCCCATTTCGTATAATGAGAACCAAGACACTGAGACAACTCGTGCACCTATGTAAAGGACAATTTCACCACTGCTACATATTCCCTAAAGCTATAATTAAGATAAATATATTCTAATACTATTATTAGTCATCTTATTTCCCTAATCCAAACAACATTCTTTAATGTTAAACTTTGTATATAAGAGTTTTTAAAATATAAGATTGGTATGTCGGATAGACATATTAAATGAGTGAAAGTTATTATCATGAGGTTATCTTTAATTAGAATTAGTGTTATTAAATATTAAACTTATGTTTTATAATAGAAGCCGAACTATACAGAGAGATTAATACCATGTTGTCAATCACTTTAATTGCTTTATTTACTTTTTTGTATTATTTAATTTATGCATTTTATCTATTTTTTATTATTTTCTTGTAAATTTCAAATAAATCTTATTTTGAATAATATTTTTATTAGCAAAGATGTTTCTAAATATTTATATTCAGTTTTTAATAATTTAACACATAAATTCAATGTAAATAATCTATTATTCAGGCGGAAATGTCTCTAAACAATATCTTTATCATTATATTTATTTTTGTTAAAAAAAGTTCATAAAAAAGTACCACGATACTTTTATTATTGTCTCAGATCATAACTTAATCTCAGGCAATTGCCCAGTTATCTTAATACAACACTGTTACCGAATTTTTTCTTTTCGTTATATCTAGCAAAAGTTTGCATCACAGACACATAGAGACATTCTTTGGTAAATTGCATTTTTCTTCTCTTGAAATTCAAATTGCGATGTTCTTTTTTATTTTGAAAATGTTACACCCCTTCATTTTTTATAAACAAAATTGTGTTATTCTAATACGTCTTTTCGTACTCATCACATTATTTATTGTTTAAGATAATACACGTTTTGAGAAAATTATAATAACAAAATGACATTTTTTTTACTAAATTGTTAATAATTATTAAGAAGTACTGAAAAAGAAAAAGAAAGACCGAAGTAATAATATGAAGATTAGTAAAGAAAGCAAATTATTTGATAAACATTTCAAATTCATAGTGGAAACCTAAAAGGTTTTGAAAAACACGAATTAATACGAATCGTTAAATGGTTATGCAATTAAACTAAATTCAGTGAGAAGTTTCACTTTAGATTTCAGACAAATTACACTATTTTTTCGTTACGTGACTGATATAAGATTCAACTTATTTTTCACTTTGTTTGACGATATATTATTGATTAAAATTAAAAAATAAATCGTTCCTGACTTCAATAAATGCACGCATGATAATCTTCCAGTTCTTTTTCTATATTCGATCTTAGTAGATGAAATTATTTTATACTAGTACTAAACAATTTGATATTCCCTATTATCAATTAATATTAATATAAAATTTTATCCACTATCAAAAGCCATATTACAAAATAAAAATATATTCTCCTTTCATTATTGTTAATTGTTTCATCATATCCGACACTAACCCTTGCTGGAAAATGACCTCATCCAGCGTGTGCTTTGACCTGGGTGTGTCACTCAGTTTGGCCTTGCATTCTCTACCCCATTTATACGTTACAATTTTATTAAAATTAAATTTCCAATTTTACCGTATAGAAATATATATTTTGTATTGTATATTTTTAAATGTATTTTTAGATTTAAAAATAAATTTTACATTTGGAATATACATCCTAAAATATGTATTTTTATCTAAAAATACATTTTATATTGTATATTAGGAAATACATTTTAAAATGTATTAATACATTTTAAAATGTATATTTCAGAATGTATTTTTTTATCTAAAAGTATATTAAAAAATATATATTTCAAAATGTATTATTTGATTGTGTAATCTATTATGTATTAATACATTTTAGAAGATATTTTTCTGATCCAAAAATACATAATATAAAATATATCTTTTCAAAGACAAGTTTGTCCTTTTACCCTCGATATGGGGTGTAATTTTAAAAACATAGGGTGCATAATGCAATGCCCGCAGGTCTCAGGTATGGCCCAGTCAAACCCACTTAATCTGAATTAATGAATTGTTTTATAAAGCTATTGTTCTTTCTAAAAAAACTAGTTTGTTAATTAAGATTACTCTATAATTAAAATGGTTACCTATATGTTAAAGAATATAACTCAAAAGAATTTATTATTTTAGACGTTAAGAGAGCGAAATGCTAAACGTACTTAAAGGTAAATTTTGATTAAAGTAATAAATCACGTCATTAATAAAGTAGTGTTAAAAGTCATATCTTATGTGATATTTGAGTCATTAAAATAAAATTTTAGATTACAATAATTTTGAATAATAAGGTAATCAATTTGAAATGATAATTGAATCAAATAGTTGGAGTGAACAATAAGATGAGTGTAAATTGAATGAATAGTATACTAAAGGTTTAATTTTATAAATTTTCTAATATGTAAGAGATACTTATTTTTTAATCAAAAACATAATATTATACTCAGAAATTTAATTAAGTTTTATTCCCTTAAGTAGAATAATTTAAATTTCTCGATTTTATTATCAATTTTTTTGAATTAGTATAATCAATATACCTATTAAAAAAAGTATAAAATAAGACAAAAGGGTGTTCTAAAGCTAAAAGATTAACTTCTAAGACATCAAAATAGAGAACAAAGTTGAAGAAGAAAATCAAAATCTAATATTGCCAAAAAAATGTGTACTAGAATAAAGTTGGTATTCAGGACAAAGTTTTATATAAGCTCTTTTATTAGTCTTTAATCTTTTTACCTTTCTGTAAATCTTTGCGCTCTGATATTCCCATTAGTCATATTTTAAAGCTGTTGTCAAGGTTTCAAACACTCAAAAGGACATTGTGGGCCATTTGAACCTCAACTCTGGGCTTATTTTTAATTTGAATTTTGTTTTTATTTTGGGTTTGTCTACTCTATTGAAATGTTTGGGCTAGTTGGTTTTATTCGTAGGCCATTACGTCCTCCACCTCAATATATTTCGTCCTGTACCCCATAAATATAAATATATTTTTTTTAATTATACAATTTAAAAGTTATTTTTGAATTTCGTACTATATAATTAAGAATTATTTTTCTAAGAAAAAATTTTCTTGAAATGTGAAAACCAAAAATACTTTTTTAAATAAAAAATAATTTCTAAATTGTGTGATTTAGAAATTAAAAATTAATTTCGGATTCTATAATTTAAAAGTTCTTTTAGGTTATATAATTCAGAAATTCTTCTAAATTGTACAATTGAAAAAACGCTTTTAATTTCCGAATTTTATAATCCTAAAACAACAAATTAGAAATTTGCATATTAATAACGAGATACATGAAGAAAATATGGGGGTGGAGGAAGAAAGAGTCTTTCCATATGACTTTTAATTTTTTAAGTTTCCACCGGGTTATTGACTCACTTTCTTGGGCCTATTTTCAGTTTATCTTATTTTTTATCTGTTTAGTTTAAAAGTGAAGAAAGATAAAATATTAATAACAAGACAAAAAAAAGGGAAAAATAGAAGTGTAAGAGAAATTAAGTAAACATATATAATATTTGGAAGATAAAATGAAAAAAGAAATGAGTCGAAATATTTTTCTCAACTTATTTGGATGAGTAAAAGAGTGAATGATAACATATACATACATTGTATAAAAGAGCTCACTATACTAATTTCAGTAAATTAAATTTAATTAACAAATTCAAATTTTAATAACATAATTTTTATATGAAAATATGTACTTTTTATATACATTTTGTTTTATTTTTCAATAAAAGGCAAAGCAGAACAAGTATAATGCAACAATATTCTCCCCCAATTTTATGGAAAGTCTAAACTTTTCTTTTTATTTTCTTATGAAAGACCTATAGAAAGTTGTCTGTTTGTTTTTCTGTCGTAGATTTTATCCAATCTATCGGACAAAATAAACTAATCTCACTCACGACTAAAAATATTATATTTTTATTTCTGCCAGGTAAATAGTTCAAAATTGAATTTTTCATCATGCCCCACTTTTTATTTATTTATTCTCTATTCATAAATATTATTGAGAAAAGTAGGTAGTCTTTGTCCTTGTCTTTCATTATAAAACTATACTATTTATTTGCAGTCAAACTAATAGTATTAGTATGTTTAAATAAAGATTTATTTTTCATTTGAAAAATAGTTTACATAGGTTGAAGTACATGCTTGTTCCTGACTAATTCCTCCGGAATTGAAATAGATAGATGTAGTGACAAAAACTTTTCACCCCCAAAATGTGTACCAAAAGCATATGAAAAAGGCATGACATTGATGGAATGTAGCCCTTGCACAATGCACAAAAGACGTTAAAGATCATAACTTGCTTTTCAACCTCTGCTACACTTCTTGGGGACACAATCACTCTCAATGCAGAACTTAGAATTTGAATTGGAGACTCCAAGCTTCCGTACATCCCACTAACACACCTTTCAACTGTTCATAGTTTTCATTCTCTTTCTCATTCTTCATCATCTACCATTCTTCATCTTCTCCTCCTCATCCTTCAAGAACTGCACAACATTATTCTTGCATTATGAGCCACCATTTTCCTTTACTATTCAAAATCATTTTCTTTCTCATTTCAAAACCGACCCAACTAATTAATTTGCTGGGTCAGCTCATCATCATTATCAACTTTTTCAGTTTTAAACATTTTCTTTTAAAATGTGGACAAATAATTGCACTTTGTATAGTATATCACCGTTTCTTTCTCAAGATAGACTACATTCCTAGACCATGTGCCAAAAGTTATCAACAACATTATTAGGAACAAGTTCTCATATTCAACTAAGAGTATCAGGTCTTGCAAATATAAAACCGAAACTCGACTGAACAAAACTCGTTTTTAAACATTCCTTCTTTTTTTTTCCTATAACAATTGCTCATCTTTTTATATAAATTTACCTGTTTAGAACAGTTTGGGTAAGTCCTTGAAATGCTATACTGTGAAACTGGTTCCCGACTTGGAAAGACGATATTTGACCTCAAAGTTTGGGTCAGGGACCCCCTATCAACATGGAGGTATATTAAGTTCTTCAAAAAAAAGTTTTCATAAATCAATGTATACAACTTTGGATAGGATATAAATATGAATATATCGGTAATAGTTTTAAAAGGGACTCACAGGATGATGAATGTGATATCTAATTTTAAATATTAATAAAAAAATAAAAAAATAAAAAAAAATAAGAAAACAAAGAAATAAAAAAAACACAATTATACACGAGATAATAGTTGAGAAGTTACCAGTAATTTATATTGGATTAACTATCATGTGACCTGCATCGGATCCAAGCCATGTTTGAGAATTTCTTCCATATGAGGCCTTTTACAATCAAAGAAAGCCTAACCTTTCTAAGCTTGCCTAACCTTGTTTTTAATATAAAATTTTATAATTTTTAAGACATTTAAATATATTAAATTTAAATTAATCTCATTGAAATTATTTTATTTTCAATATTTTTGTTTAAATAAGGTAATTTAAATTTAATAAATTTTAATTTTTTAATAAAGTATTTCAACTATTATCAAAATTTAAAAAATTATTTAAATATAAATTAATTTTAAAAATTCAAATTTGTTAATACTAATAATCTTTTGTAGTTGATCTTAGTTGATGTTATTTTTCGATAAATTCTTCAATATATTTGCAAAACCTTTTATCAATTAATATTAAACGATTTTATTTTCAATTTGATTGTAATTATTTATGTCCACGTCAATCAAGTTTATTCACACAATGTTGACGGTTGGGAACTTTTTTTGTTGACTCTTTCTACCATACTGACAAATATTTTGCTTTGACATTGATAAAAAAAATCCTAATTAATGTTGACTAAAAGCTTTCTAGTTTTTATTGGAAAAGAAATAAAAAATATATTATGATAAAAAAATTATTTTAGATATCAAAAAAAAAAATCACAAAAGAGTATTGCTAAAAAAATCTAATTCATATCCGCAAAAAATAGTCTTCTAGATATTGCTAAGAAAATTGTAACTAATGAGTAAGAAATGACAGTGGTCTAGAAAAACATTCTAAAATATTCAATAACAAAATAACTTCTATTAACATTAATAAGAAAATCCTAGTCGACATCACGATAGTTATTCCAACAATATTCCAATCTTAGTTTAGCTGACCCTAGCAAAATTGAGTAGAAAAAATTTCCTATTCAAACACACTATAATTTTTAGGATATTATACTCTAAGAAAAACAATAAGGATATATCGTTTTTTTTTTTTTCAAAAGTGAAAAGAAATAAAAACAAATATATGCTCAAAATAATGAAAATAATCACAGCTTGAAATTCAATCAGAGGTTTAATGATGATAAATTGAAAAAAAAAAATCTAAAAAACCGAATTGTATTTATAATAATTAATTATTATATAAGTTAAAAAAGTATTATTATTACTAATGATAATTACTTTGATTTGAGTTGAGTTGTAATTATGACAAGTAGTTTGTGTTAGCAAAACATAATTGGACATGATGTGTTGATGATATATGCACCTTGTTGATGATTTCTTCCTTCATTCCTCATTATCTTAGAATGTATGCAAAACAATCTAAAATATGAATGAATATCTAAGATAATCTTAGGCAAATTTACATTAAAAAAATGTTTTTATGCCTTTTCTGAATATAATAATTGATTACATTAAGAAATAATCGATTATATAATAATCAATTACATTACGAAATAATCGATTATGTTAATGAAAAATTATTTTTACATGTTTCAAATAATTTATCATTACAAGAAATAATCAATTAGGTTGAATAATAATCAATTAAATTATTTTTAAAATGTTTTATGGTTTATTTAATAAACATAATAATTGATTATCATTAATAATAATTAATTATGTTGATAACTAACCTCAAAACTATTTTAAGAATGAAGTAATATCTTATCTATTGATATCATTCCATATTTTCTAACAGGAAAGCCTTGTTATTTTATGAGAAAATATTATGAGAGGGTAATAAATTACAACTTGTTTGAAAAAAAAATTACTCGATACTCATAAGTAGTGATCACATTATAGAATTATCATTGCAAATATGCCACAATTTAGGTGATATTTTTCGTAATTTGTGTTAACTTTGCATAGGTGTTTGGTATGTTTGTTATAGGTCATTATATTTGTAACTCTTTTTAAATGATGTTTTAAGGAGGACTTTTTATTTTTTGTTTTAATTACATAAGAGTTCTTGTAATTGGATAATTTAAGATTGTTAGTGAAAATTTTAGTTAAGCACTAGTAGAAAAATAGGCTTTAACGTCTACTTTTTATGACGGTTAAAGAGGTAAACGACGTAGTCAAAAACGCGGTGACATTTTTGTAAATAAATGAACAATCCCACGTCGGTTGGAACAAAAAACCGTCATTGACCTATTTATAAAAAAGAAAAATTCAAATTTTTAAAAGATGTAAGGGGCGCGTGAATCCCACGTCGGTTAA
>Ga0209700_103774_pt1 | contig 28449 bp, 21 predicted proteins | sample SiratroredBW_FD_187528 | JGI IMG/M metagenome (GOLD analysis project Ga0209700, IMG submission 187528) | Root nodule microbial communities of legume samples collected from California, USA - Siratro red BW (SPAdes) (version 2) | ecosystem: Host-associated > Plants > Roots > Nodule | place: USA... | reverse complement strand
ATATTTTATATTTATATAGATAGATATTTTGCATTTAAGATTCTTATCCTAAATATGTATTATAGATACAGATCAGAAACTTGAATGCATAATATCTATCTATATCTAATATATATATATATATATATATATATATATATATATATATATATATATATATATAATATATATATATATATATATATATATATATATATATATATATATATATATATATATATTTATTTATTTATTTATTGCATTTAAGATTCTTACTCTAAATTAAATTTATTTGATTAGTGAAAAATATTTCTTCAAAATATTTAGATAATTTTTTCTTGGAAGTTAAAGAGTAACATGGTATTTTTACCATAAATTTGATTATGACAGATTAAATTATTTAATAAAAGGTAACATGATATTCTTATGTTCTGAACAAATTAATTTGGGAAAGTTAGATTCCCATCTCTCTCCCCATAAGAATAATTTCATGGAAAACTTAACTAAAAACAATAGAATTAGAATGATTTTCGAGAAATAATGTTTTTTACAACTAAATTATACTTTTACATCTTTAATTTACTTTTTATGTTCGGTTTAATCCCTTAATTTTTTTAAAGATAGAAAAGGAGTAACTTTTAAAAGAACAACTAACCACAAATATAACTTTTTCAAAGGTTATTTAAAAAAAAAAATATTGCAAACAAAAAAATAATTCTAACTCCAGCTAATATACATAAGTATTCATCATATCATACTCTTATCATGTTTCATTTGTAACGGAAATGACAAAAATAAACCATTTTAAAAATTAAAATGTACTAAAATAGAAATGTTTAAAAAGTTGAAGAACCAAACTTAAAAGATAAATTAAAAAATTGAAATTATAATTTAACCTTCAAAATTTTATAACTTGTAAAAAGTATGCTGGTAATTAAAGTATATGTACTTGATAGATTATTTTAAGAAAGATTTTGTTAGTTCTAATATCATTTTTCCGTCTTGATTTACTTAACAACACTGACAGTTTGCTTCCAAGAAACTGACCTTTTTATATATGAATGCAAGATGTACATAATTAATAAACTATTCATACATTAAAAAAATGATTTAGTTATCTTTAAATGGTTTATTAAGTAGTTGCTATTCCTACAATCTACAACCACCCAGGGGGTTTAGCCTCAAAATTGTGGTCATGCTGATAAAAGGTCAAAGACCAAGAAATCAACATTGAAGTCTATTTCCCACAAAATCCTTGCACAGATACCAAAGGTGCAAGCATAGACAAGAAGTAACTGGCGCAATTTCCTGTTGCTGCAATCACACAGTTTATCTAACAACAGCACACAAGCTAGCAATGGCTTGCTACTTGCATATGCTTCACCAATCCAGCCAATGTACTATATATGCTCTCAATTTTAGGATGTGACAAACAGCCAACAAGAAACTCATGTACAACTCCATCCACAACAATCCAACTACTTCCTGGTTGCTTCTTGATTCCCTTCTCTTTCATTTCTAGCCGCAGCTCCGAGACATCACTCCATTGATTCTCAGAGGCAAGTGCATTTGCCAACATAACATAGCCAGCAGAATTATCTGGGTCAACTTCAACAAGCCTCCTGGAAACCTCTTGGGCCAACTCAACTCTAGAATGGAGCAAGCAGCCTCCAAGCAAAGCACCCCAGACAAAATTGTTAGGCTTGAAAGGCATGGAAATCACAACCTTCACAGCTTCTTCTATGCATCCTACCCTTGCAAGAAGATCAATATAACAAGCACAGTGCTCCAATGTAAGAGTAGGGGAAAGGGACACTTCTCTGAATATCCGGCGTCCTCTTGCCAACAATCCAGAGTGGCTGCATGCACTTAAAGCACCAAGAAACGTTCCAGCATTGGGTTGTAAGCCAAATTCTGGCATTCTGTAGAAGAGTCTCAATGCATCCTCTCCTTCACCATATACTGCAAGACCCATGATCATCGCATTGAATAAGACCACATCTTTCCTGACTGTATGCTCAAAAACTTCCTTTGCCTTATCCAAATTGCCGCATTTTGAATACATGTCAATTAAAGCTGTGGCAAGAATTTGGTTTGAGGCAATGGTGTCTTTATGTCCTAGAGATATTAGGAGATCGTGAACCCAACTTCCAAAACTCAAATCACCAATTTGAGCACAGGCTGAAAGCACACTGACCATTGTGATATGGTTAGGTGTAGTGGCTAGTTCTTCTACCATCATACGGAAGAGACTTAAACCCTCCACAGGATAACCATTTTGAACATATGTACTTATCATAGCATTCCATGGAACCACGCTTCTTTTTCCTATTGCAGAAATTCGATCAAACCCTTCTCTACTCTTCTCAACCTTCCCCCATTTACCGAACAAATGAACCAGCGCCGTGTCAACTGAATCACAGCAAATTTCTCTAGTACTCACTCCATTACCAATCAATTCTGAAAGAATGTTAATCCACTTCTCAATTTTTGGCATCTCAAGGCTAGAGCAGGCTGATAAAACACTGACCATAGTATCACTTTGGGGAAGCAAGTTCTGCCTAATCATCATATGGAAAAGCTGCAAAGCCTCCTCACTCTGTCCAGAGTGAGCAAAACCAGTGATCAAGCTAGTCCAACAACTGACTACCTTTTTGTCAGGAATTTCATCAAACACTTTACGGGCAGATGCCAAATGGTTATGGCCTTTCGCATACACAGAAACCAAGCCATTGCAAACGGAAGAATCAGAGAGAAAACCCATCTTCTGAATGTGGGCATGAATCTGTTTTACGTAACAGGGATCTTTGGACCGAAAGCACGCCTTAAGGAGGAAAGAGAAGGTCAAGTCGTTGGGCGAAAGTGGACGCCGTTTCAAATCGTTGAACACGGAAAAGGCGTGAAAAAAGTGACCCTCTTGGGCGAGGACTCTGATGATGGCGTTGAAAGGAAAGATGTTTGGATTTTGGAGGTTGTGAAAGACGCGAAGAGCAATGCGTGATGGGTAGTGCCCAATGAGGCGCGTGGCAACGAGGTTGTCTTGTTGTGCACCAAGTTGGAAAACGCGTGTGTGGATTTGGTGAAGGTAAGAATACGGAATGTTCCCTTGTAGGAGGGTGGCGAGGTTGGTGGGTTCTGGAATGGAACATGAACATCGAGAGTGAAGAAGTGCAACGATGGGTTTCAACCTTTGGGTGGTGGGAACGACCAACTCATGAGACAGTTGGAACATGATTGTTTGATTCAATGTTCATTTGAAATACGTTCCAATTGTTACATTTTTTTTTTTCAGAAGAACAAAATACAGTGGGTGTTTTGAACATGGCATGTAAATAAAGTTGTACAGAAAATGTCAAAAACTTAAATTGAATATCTGGAAAAGACTGTATAAGAAGTTATATGATAGTGAAGTTATATGATAGTTCACCACGACGAATTCTATTATCTGAATCTTAGTAGACATTGATAAAAAAAATATTCAAATTCACCAAATATGATTTAAACAATATTCGCTTAATTTTGAAGTGTTTACTGTATATCTGCTGCTTAATTAACACAACAATAAGTTATAAATTTATTATTTATATTCATGATATACTGAGATAAAATGGGTACACGGAGAAAAATGAATAATAAATAGCAGAATGTGTCTATTAATTCATATAAGCTTATGGATATGGTTGAAACAACTTTATAAAAGAATTTTGAAAAAAAAAAATTATATAAAGAGAAAAGGTTTGTAAGTAAAAGGTTCTATTTATATATAAAAGATGGACAACAGGTAATTCTGAAGCTATAACAATATAAATTAAAACTACTTAATGTATAAATTAATGCTTTCAAATAACCTCTATTTTTTAATTTATAAATAAATTAATTTAACTTAAAAAAATACTTTTTATGTTTTTCTTATATTTCCCCTATAAAATCAATGCTAAAAAACTTGTCTAAGTAAAACTTACAGCTACACAGAGTAACTCGAGACTTTTGATAAAAAGTTACAATTGGCAGGCCAATGAGTTTATTTTTCTTGCTAATATAATAATTGCAGAAATTTGTAAACAATCTTAACATTTGATCTTCGCAATGTCTTCAATACCAGGACAAAGACTCAAATATGAGACAAGTGGAAATATAAAATCTAGATGACCTAACAAATAAATTGGCACTGCATAACAACATTTCCATATTCTATAACATGTAACCACCCGGCCAAAACAAATGTCAACCACCTTCGATCCTACTGTTGGTCTGACACTAGAAGAGACTGAGATTTGGTAGGTGCCACGAATGCAACGTTGCGGAAGCACTTGAATCTGTATCATAATTTCCTCGTGTTGAAAGCAAAATTCTTGTTGGAAACACGCTATATACAGATTGAACCACTGAATTTCGAACTTCATTCAAGCAATTGGTTGACTGCCAGAGGCATCATTCTCTGCATCACTTGTCAAGGCAAGCAAATCCATCAACTCCATTCTACACTCGAGGCCTCTAAGATAGTGTCCCAGCAGCATGCACCTGTAGGGGGTGTCAGAAAGAAAATGTAACTTTCGTTTCAGAACGTAATCATATGCATCATAACTAATGGCGAAGATTCCAAATATCAAAATAATTATTTATCCCCTTTTACCAGTTTTAACCATTGTTACTAGTTCTTGCATAATATATAAATATAGAAAAATACATACATGGAAATGAAGGAATGTGATAAAAAACGGCGAGGAACTAACCAAAAGAGCAGGCGGGCAAGATAGTCCCGAGTCAATGAAATAACAGGCTGAAAATGAAGAGCAGAGTTCTCAACAACCTCAGCACAATCCTCACTCCCAACATTTGTTGCCCCAATTGTTGCATTTTCTGACATGTTGGAAGGTTTAGAATGCATTTTAGGAGAAAGGGTAGCAAGGAGGCCATGCACAACAGAGAGGATGGTTTCCTTAAGCTCAGGGGATGAAAATTCTGAAAGCTGAGCTACCTGCTCATTAGCCACACACCCAACTAAATTAATAATATAGATTAAAATAAACTGAAATATAGTTAAATGAATTTGGCATGCACAATTTAATAATGTCATAAGTAACAAGGAATACAAGAGGATGTGCTTCTTCAAATGTTTTGAATGAATACTTGAATTCGTCACATCATCAAACCTCCAGTGTAGCAATGGAAAATTATTATATTGAACATTATATATCATCTATATGATATATTTAAAGTAAATTTTCATTATCAACGCAATAAAATTTAATGCTGAACAGATTATGATTCAAAAGTTAGTTTTACAACTCACAATTTGAATATCAATTTGACAACTTGATTGAATACGAAAAAAATTGTATCAGAAAAAATCTTGCTCATGGTTAAGAGAATGAGCCACAGATGTAATAGAGCAAAAAGCACTAAAGGGGAATGGGTCCAAATGCAAGCAAACTCAGAAATTCCAGAAAAGGGGAAAACCTGTTCAGGTTGAAGAGATCTCAAGTAATCCAATAAATCATTCTTTTCCTCTCCGACAAACTGTTGCATTTGAAGAGCAGCACTTTTCCTCTTTACTTCATGTAGCTCCTATAAAAGTGTCCCACAAAAATGGAAAAGAAATCCAAATGAGAAAAACAAGCTAAATGTATTGCTGACCTATTTGCAATTAAGGATCTTGAATGCAAACCAATCATTATCAAGCACAAAAACAAAAGAGAACATGAATCAAAGGATGAAGCATGCCACAAAATAAGCAACAATCAAGAATTAACAATGTCCAATACAAAATACATTTCACAGGCCATTCAAGGCATCATGAATCCCATACTTAAACTCTTTCAATTCAAATATCAACAAGACGGTCCGCAATTTTACAAAGTACCTTTTTAATGGAAGACAAACGAGATTGCAAATTGAAAATATATTGTTGAGCTTCTGCAGATATTTCACCAAGGTCTTGAATGTCAACATCCTCATGAAGCTTTTCAACTTTGGAAGACAAATTCTTATTTCTACCAAAGTCAACTACATTTACACTGTCATGCATTAACCCTTGTAAGTCCACTTTCGTACTTTCTGCCTTTGGCTTCTCTATATCAAACATATCAAGATTCTTCTCGAGACAAAGCCTATATTCAACATTGCGTAGTGTATACCTGCCATAGATCAAGAAAGCTTTTCATGCTCCCTCTACGTAAACATTACCAAGTCATGCATAAAAACTGAATACAATAACATTCTTTAGAAATTTCAAATACTTTGGGACACTTGTCAATGTATATTAGTCCAAGCTGTTGGACAATATCCCCAACCCCCTTTTCCAAACGGCCAATCCATTTATGTACACAAGTGTTGAATCAGAGACACTAATTACGGGTTTCCACATAGAAAATATATAATTGAACATACCCTGTCATCATTGAAGAAATGAGCAACTTGGAGAGGGGTTCCCACAAGGCCTCAATGACAACGTGAAATTGATCAGATGGAAGCAAGCCCAGCATTCCAGATATAGTCCTTTTCATGGCATCCGCTGTTGTTGGTGGAACATCTTTCTGGATGTGGCTAACATCCAGCGGTTCTATCTCTTGTATCAACTCAGTGAGGACTGATTTCTACAAGCACAACAACACTCAATAGTCAAATTCGTTATTTTACTTGACAAACATCCTGAAGCAATTTACAGTGTGTAAAATCTCAGATGAAATGCCACATGGTAAACATGTTACACTCAATTATTGCAATGAAAGGCTCCTTTTAAATTCTAATTGTTCTTCACAGTACCCTGTGAAAGGGCTTGTGTAAAAGAGTTCACGCCAGGAAATTAGGAAAGGAATTAGTTAAAAATTGAACTCTGCAATCAAATTGGCACTCCAATAAAAGGGGGAAATTAATGCTAACAATAAGAAGAGAATTAGTTGTGAGGGAATAAAGGAATAAAAAATGGTACCTTGGAGTTGGAGGTGAAATCGTCGAAAGAGTAGGAAGAGGAAGCAATAAAGGGGGAACGAGGTTTTGTGTTTGTGCGAGAGAATGATAGACAAAGAGAGGGGCGAAAGGAGGAAAGAGAAGGGTGGCGACGGAGAAGAGGAAGAGAAGAAAAGGAGAGCATGGAGGAAAGGGTTGCCATGAGGAAGACAACCAACAACCACCAACACCCACTCGTCCTTCCCTTCTCTCTCTGTGACGTTGTCTTGCAGCCACAATAAACACGTAATAGAGACTAAATGTATGTGGGTGATAAAAATAAGGAAAATAAGGTCAAAACGACACACGAGCACAATGGCGATGGATGCCTCTTCCATCCTTTGAAAACCTACAAACACATCTTCGTTTACTTAGGTTTAATTGTCTCATCCATGATGTCTAATTAATATTATTAATATTAATGTTTTTGTTTGAATTGATGACGGAAAGTGAAAAGTTAGATAAGAGAATTCAGATTGAGATTGTTTGAACCAGATAAAAAAAATAAAATAAATAAAAAGTAAATAAATTCATTTACATTTTTAATTATTTATTACTATACAGTAAACATAAATAATAATAATATTGATGCTATAATTAACTTTGTAATATAAATGTTAATACAATATTGATGATATAATCAATTATAAAATATGTAATGATTAAGTCAAATAGCACTTTTTTAAATTCCTCTTTATAAAAGTCAAAAATATTTATTTTTGAAAGTTGTGTTTTTCTTTTTATCTTTCACCAAGAACAAATAAAAAAAATCCTCTTTATAAAAGTCAAAAATATTTATTTTTGAAAGTTGTGTTTTTCTTTTTATCTTTCACCAAGAACAAATAAAAAAAAGGACGAAAGCTTTCTTTATATTTCCTGAGTTTCTTGGCATTTGCACCTTTATCCAAAGGGAGGGTCAGTGCTCTCTAATCTCATCAAAATCTATAAAAAGGTATTTTCTATTTAGTATATACAAATTATTTATTTTATTTAACACCTGAAGGTAAGCTTGTTTAGATTGAAAAAAAGAGTGAAAGTAAATGAAAACTTTGTAATAAATGAAAACTTTGTTTTATTATTTAAATTTTTTATATTTTTTATTATTGAAACTCGATAACAAATAAAAAAATATAATATTCTTATTATTATTATTTTATCAAATTATTATTTTTCTGATTTTTTCTAAACTATATTAGAATTCGGTTCTTGGTGAACTTAAACCTACTTCCAATCTGCTTTTTGGCATGAAAATGGGAAAATGAAGGTTATGATTTATTTTGAAGGCAAAGTTTGACCATAAACAGTATGATTATCTACTTTGATAAATAAAATGGATCTGAGTTTAGTTTGGTCAAATTTTAAGTAATTTTAATTCTCTTTTCATAAAAATTTACACGCATAAGTATTTTTTTTTTTTCAAAACATTCAAACTTATTCATACAAATCTATCACAATATTGTATTCATTGAATTAAACTCAAATATTAACTTCTCTCAGGACTATATTGAGTAAATATAGATCGATAAATATAATAATTGAGTGAAACATAAAAAAAATAGTATTTAGAAATGTTTATATTTAAAAATTAGTATATATATATATATATATATATGAATAGTTATTTTATTGCTATTATTTTAAGTTGTATATTACATAGGATATGTATTTTATTATGGAGAAAAGAAGATTTTACAATTTTACCCATTTGACAATAAAATTTTTTACTCATTTTACCCATTATAGTTATTATAAAAATAAATTTTTATAATAATAAATTATAAAAATAAATTTTTATAATAATAAATTATAAAAATATATTTTTACCCATTTTACATATTTTACCCATTTTAGCCATTATAATTATTATAAAAAGTAATTTTTTATCTTTGTAAAGAAAATAAAAAATTGAAGAATAAAATAATAATTATAATATAGATGTGAAAAAAATTTAGGTGTTAAATATAGGCAAAATTTCAAAATGGTACAATTTTTGTGTCATATGAAAATAGACAAAAAAAAACTTTTTAATTTTCTTAATGAGTAATTAGGTAGTAAGATTTTATTATAGAATATGGTGCTCCTATACCATGAATTATGTGTTAATATTGAAAGGACGTCTCTTCTGTATTACCTTACTTAATTGTAACTAATATTAGATAAAGATAGTAGGGTCTCAGTATTAATACTAAAATCAGTATTAATGAAATTGTGGGAATTGAAATGTTAGGTGGAATTAACTATAATTAGCGTACTTGATGAACTTAATTGTGACTCACGAAGGAAAATGTTGGAGGAAATTAATAGTAATTGATAAAATATGTTAAGTGAAATTAATTATAATTGAGAAAATGTACTCAGTAATACAAAACAGTGCAGAATCTCATCATTTCTATCTGCCCAAAAATATTTTTCATTAATATATATATATATATATATGAATTATTAGTTGTTTTATTACTATTATTTTAAATTTTATATTACATAAAATATGTATTTTATTATAGAGAAGAGAAGTTTTTTTTTTACTCATTATTTGACAATTTACATTAGAAATAATATAGTTATTATAAAAATAATATTTTATATTCATAAAAAAAGAAAAAAGAAGAATAAAAAAATTGTAAAATAGATGTGAAAATTTTTTAAGTGTGAAATATGAATAAAATTTTTATATGAATTTTTGTGTCATATTGTGTAAATGGTGAAAAAATCCTTTTAATTTCCATAAAGAGTAAATTAGGTATAGGAGGTGTGATTTTACTGTGTTACTATACCATGAATTTTCTATTAATGTTGAAATGATGTTTCTTCTAAATTACCTTACTTAATTTATTGTAACTAACATTAAGCTAGATAGTGGGTCTTAATATTTTAAGTTGTATATTACATAGGATATATGTATTTTATTATAGAGAAAAGAAGATTTTACAATTTTACTCATTTGACAATTTACATTAGAAATAATACGGTTATTATAAAAGTAAATTTCTATCTTTGTAAAGAAAAAAAAAGAGTGAGGAATAAAATAATAATTATAAGATAGATGTGAAAGTTTTTTAGGTATGAAATATCACAAAAATTCAAAATGGTATAATTTTTCATATAAACAGATAAAAAAATCTTTTTTATTTTTTTAACTAGTAAATCAAGCATAGAGGGTAAGACTTTATTATAGAATAGAGTGTTTCTATATTATGAATTCTGTGTTAATATTGAAATGATGTCTCTTGCACCAGTTTCTTTAATTCTAACTAACATTAGGTAAAGATAATAGGATCAGTATTAATATTAAAATTAGTATTAATAAAATTGTGGGAATTGAAATGTTAGATGAGATTAACTATAGAATTGACAAAGCCTGCTTGATGAAATTAATTATAAATCCTGTTCATAAAATTGTTTAGAGTGGAAATAAAATGATGGAGGAAATTAACTGTGATTGATAAACTGTACTAAGTGAAATTAATTATAATTGAAATAATGTACTCAGTAATACCAAAATTATACAGAATCGCCCACAAATATTTTTAACTAATATATATATATATATGAATTATTAGTTGTTTTATTACTATTATTTTAAAATTTATATTACATAAAATATGTATTTTATTATAAAGAAGAGAAGTTTTTACAATTTTACTCATTATTTGACAATTTACGTTAGAAATAATATAGTTATTATAAAAATAACTTTTAATATTCATAAAAAAATGAAGAATAAAAAAACTGTAAAATAGATGTGAAAATTTTTTAAGTATGAAATATGGACAAAATTTCTATATGGTACAATTTTTGTGTCATATTGTTTAAATGGTACAAAAATCCTTTTAATTTCCGTAAAGAGTAAATTAGGTATAGGAGGTATGATTTTACTGTGTTTTTATATCATCAATTTTAGGTTAATGTTGAAATGATGTTTTTTCTAAATTACCTTAATTCATTCTAACTAACATTAAGCTGAGATAGTGCTCTCAATATTTTAAGTTGTATGTTGAATTTATTATAGAGAAAATAAGATTTTACAATTTTACTCACTTGACAATTTACATTAGAAATAATATAGTTATTATAAAAATAAAATTTTATCTCTGTAAAGAAAATAAAAAAGTGAGGAATAAAATAATAATTATAAAATACATGTGAAAGTTTTTTAGGTGTAAAACATGACAAAATTTCAAAATGGTGTAATTTTTGTGTCATATTTTATAAAAAATTTCTTAATGAATAAATTATGTATAGATGGTAAGATTTTATTATAAAATAGGGTGCTCCTATACCATGAATTATGTGTTAATATTGAAATGATGTCTTTTTTCCACCACCTTACTTAATTGTAACTTACTTAATTGTAACTAACATTAGGTAAAGATAATAGGGCTAGTATTAATATTAAAATTAATATTAATAAAATTGTGAGAATTGAAATGTTAGGTAAGATTAATTATAATTCACAAAGTCTACTTGATGAAATTAATTGTAATTGATAAAGGGTTTGTCCTATCCTGTTACTGTAATTGAGAGAGGGCGTGTACATCCTGTCCTGTTAATAAAATTATATAGAGTGGGACTAAAATGATGGACAAAATTAATTATAATTGAGAAAATGTACTCAATAATACTAAAATTGTACAAAATCCATCATTTTTATATGTTCACAAATATTTTTATCTAATATATATATATATATATATATATATATATGAATTATTAGTTGTTTTACTACTATTATTTTAAATTTTATATTACTTAAATATATATTTTATTATAGAGAAGAGAAATTTTTACAATTTTACTCATTATTTGACCATTTACTTTTATAATAACTATATTATTTCTAAATAATATAGTTATTATAAAAGTAAATTTTATGTGTTGTTATATCATCAATTTTATGTTAATGTTGAAATATGTTTCTTCTAAATTACCTTACTTAGTTTATTGTAACTAATATTAAGCAGAGATAGTGGTCTCAATATTTTAAGTTGTATATTACAATTATTATACAGAAAAGAAGAATTTATAATTTTACTCATTTGATTAGAAATAATATTATTATTATAAAAATAAATTTTTATCTTTGTAAAAAAAATAAAAAAGTGAGGAATAAAATAATAATTATAAAATAGATGTAAAAGTTTTTTAGGTGTGAAATATAACAAAATTTCAAAATGGTGTAATCTTTGTGTCATATTCTGTAAATTTTCTTAATGAGTAAATTATGTATAAATGATAAGATTTTATTATAGAATAGGGTGCTCCTATATCATGAATTATGTGTTAATATTGAAATAATGTATCTTCTGCACCACCTTACTTAATTGTAACTAACATCAGATAAAGATAGTAGGGTTAATATTAATATTAAAATTAGTATTAATGAAATTGTGAAAATTGAAATATTATGTGGGATTAACTATAATTGACAAAGTCTGTTTGATGGAATTAATTGTAATTGAGAAAATTGTACAGAGTGGAACTAAAATGATGGATGCCAAAATTAATTATAACTGAAAAAATGTACAGAGTAATACCAAAATTGTATAGAATCCATCATTTCTATATGCTCACAAATATTTTTAAAAAATATATATATATATATATATATATATATATATATATGAATTATTAGTTGTTTTACTATTATTCTTTTAAATTATATATTACATAAAATTTATATTTATTATAGAGAAGAGAAGTTTTTACAATTTTACTCATTATTTGACAATTTAGGTTAGAAATAAGGTAGTTATTATAAAAATCTTTTTAATTTTCTTAATGAGTAAATTAATTTGTTGTTATTGACAAAGGGTGTGTCTTATTAATAAAATTATTATATGGAGTGAAATGTTGGACAAAATTAATTGTAATCAATAAAACTTGTTAAGTGAAATTAATTATAATTGATAAAATATACTCAGTATTACCAAAATATACTCAGAATCCTATCATTTACAATAATACCAAAATTGTACAGAATCCATCATTTTTATATATTCACAAATATTTTTAAATAATATATATATATATATATATATATATATATATATATATGAATTATTAGTTGTTTTACTACTATTATTTTAAATTTTATATTACATAAAATATGTATTTTATTATAGAGAAAAGAAGTTTTTTACATTAGAAATAATATAGTTATTATAAAAATAAAATTTTATATTTATAAAGAAAAGAAAAAATGAAGAATAAAAAAATAATTGTAAAATAGATGTGAAAATTTTTTAAGTGCCAAATATGACAAAATTCTTGTATGATGCAATTTTTGTGTCATATTGTGTAAATGATGAAAAAATCCTTTTAATTTTCATAAAGAGGAAATTATGTATATAGGAGGTATGATTTTACTATGGTGCTGCTATACCATGAATTTTATGTTTTATGCTAATGTTGAAATGATGTTTGTTTTACACTACTTTACCTAATTCACTGTAATTAACATTAAATTAAATGGGGATAGTGGGTCTCAATATTATTATTGAAATCAATATTAATAAAATTTTAAAAATTAAAATATTGGATGAAATTAATTATAATTAAGAAATCGTGTTAGATTAAATTAATTATAATAAATTACTGAAAATCAGTATGAATGAAATCATGAAAAGTGAAAAGTTGAGTGAATTTAATTGTAAAACTGTACAGAGTTCCACTGTTTCTATCTAATCAGAAATATTTTTAATTAAACGTAATCATGAGAATATATTAAACAAAATGATGTACACAAAAGATACTGAATTGGTGGTTTCTGTACAATTACAGAATATAGAATATGATTTTACATTTTAACCCAGTTGACTTACATTAGAAATAATATAGTTATTATAAAAATAAATTTTTATCTTTGTAAAGAAAATAAAGAAGTGAAGAATAAATAATAAATAATATAAAATAGATGTGGAAATTTTTTAAGTGTGAAATATAGACAAAATTTTAAAATGATACAACTTTTGCGTTCTATTCTGTAAATGGAAAAAATCTTATTAATCTTCTTAATGAGTAAATTATGCATAGGTGATAAGATTTTATTATAAAATATAGTGTCTCTATACCATGAATTTTGTGGTAGTATTGAAATAATGTCTTTTTTGCATTATCTTACTTAATTGTAATTAACATTAGATAAAGATAATATGGTCTAAGTATTAATACTAAAACCAATATGAATAAAATTGTAAAAATTGAAATGTTAGGTGAGATTAACTATAATTGAGAAGGCGTGATGAAATTAATTGTAAAGAGTAAAATGTTAGACAAAATTAATTATAATTGATAAATTGTTAAGTAAAATTAATTATAATTGAGAAAATGCACTCATTAATACCAAAATTGTGCAGAATCCCATCATTTCTATCTGTCAACATATATTTGTAATTAATATATATATATATATATATATATATATATATATATATATATATGAATTATTAGTTGTTGTACTACTATTATTTTAAATTTTATATTACATAAAATATGTATTTTATTATAGAAAAAAGAAGTTTTTACAATTTTACTTATTATTTGACAATTTACATTAGAAATAATATAGTTATTATAAAAATAAATTTCTATATTTATAAAAAAAAGAAAAATGAAGAATAATAAAACAATTGTAAAAATAGATGTGAAAATTTATTAAGTGTGAAATTTTGTGTAAATGGTTAAAAAGTCCTTTCAATTTCCGTAAAGACGAAATTATGTATAGGAGCTTGCAATATCATGAATCTTGTGTGAATGTTGAAATGATGTTTGTTGTGCACTATTTTACTTAATTCACTGTAATTAACCTTTCAAGGAGATAGTTAGTCTCAATATTAATATTAAAATCAATATTAATAAAATTGTAAAAATTAAAATATTGGATAAAATTAATTATAATTAAAAAATCCTGCTGGATTAAATTAATTGTAATAAATTACTGAAAAATTAGTATGAATGAAATCATGAGAAATTAAACATTTGAGTGAATTTAATTGTAAAATTATACAGAGTTCCACTGTTCCTATCTAATCAAAAACTCTTAATTAGACTTAACCATGAGAAATATTAAACAAAATGATATGCACAAAAGATACTCAACTGGTGTTTTCTGTACAATTATAGAATATAGAATATGATTTTACAATTTAACCCATTTGACTTACATTAGAAATAATATAGTTATTATAAAAATAAAATTTTATCTTTGTAAAAAAAATAAAAAAGTGAAAAATAAATAATAAATAATATAAAATAGATGTGAAAATTTTTTAGGTGTGAAATATGGACAAAATTTTAAAATGATACAAATTTTTATGTCATATTCTGTAAATGAAAAAAAATTAATCATCTTAATGAGTAAATTATGCATAGGTGATAAGATTTTATTATAATATATGGTGCTCTATAGTATGGATTTTGTGGTAATATTGAAATGATGTTTCTTAGACGTCTTGTAATTAACATTAGGTAAAGATAATAGGGTCTAAGTATTAATACTAAAACTAATATTAATAAAATTGTGAAAGTTGAAATATTAAGTGAGATTAACTATAATTCATAAAGTGTAATTAATTGTTATTGACAAAGGGTTTGTCTTATTAATGAAATTATTGTTCCGAGTGAAATATTGGTTGAAATTAATTGTAATTAATAAAATGTGTTAAGTAAAATTAATTATAATTGAGAAAAGTGTAGAATCTCATCATTTCTATCTGTCCATAAATATTTTAATTATTAGTTGTTTTATTATTATTATTTTAAATTTTATATTACATAAAATATGTATTTTATTATAGAGAAAAGAATCTTTTATATATATATATATATATATATAGTTGTTTAACTATTATTATTTTAAGTTGTTTTAGAAATAATATCGTTATTATTAAAAAAATTATATTTATTAAAAAAATAATAATAAAATAATAACTATTAAATTGATGTGAAAATTATTTAGATGTGAAATATCGAAAAAAATTCTAAATTGATGCAATTTTTATGTTATGGACAAAAATCTTTTTAATTTTGATAATGAGTAAATTGTATATACCTGATACAATCTTTCCACAAAGAAATGGTGGTGCTCTCACATCATAAATTTTGTGTTAATGTTAAAATAGTGTCTTTTAAATTTTACTTAATTCATTGGAACTGATATTAGTTAGAGACAATGGCTCTCAGCATTAATGTAGAAATATTATAAGATTGTAGGAATTGAAATATTAGGTGTAATTTATTATAGTTGAGACAAAATAGTGGGAGAAATTAGTTGTAATTGACAAAAGGATACCATCAATACTAAATCAATATTGATAAAATCGCAAAAGTAAAAAGTTAGATCAAATTAATACCACAATAAATCAAACAAAAACTGTACACAAAAACACTATCTCAACACTAAAATGAACTCGTGATATATTCTTATGATTTTATTTTCTGCAAAATGAAAACATCCCATAGAGATACTATCTTGTGTCAATGCACTATTTATCTATATGAAAATTAATAAATTTTTACTCATTTATAGAATATGTGATAAAAATTTCAACGAATATAGAAATTTGCAAATACATTTTAACAAATATGAGAATTATGAGTACAGTACTTTATAGAATAATTATATATATATATATATATATATTTATAGAATAAATTTTTAAAAATATTTTTCCATAAAAAATTTTAAAATATAAAGTAGAGTTAAAATAAATTCTAAAGTAAAGTAAAATAAAATATAATTATTAAATCATAATAAATAAATAAAATTATATTTCATACTAATAATACATCAAAATAAAATATTTTATAAAATGTAAAATTTAAATTAATGTTTATTTTATGTATTATTTGAATGTTTATTTTATGTATTATTTTAATATTTATTTATTTATTACATTTTTATATTACAAAAAGTTAATCCTTTATATTTAATATATAATATCATAATATAATAATAAAATTATCATAACAAATTCATTAATAGTTGTAAATAATACTAAAATATTTGTAAACAGAATAAATTATGTTACAATACATAATCAATTATCTTAAATACATACTTGATTATCTTGATTATGTATTTGTTTTTTCTTTTTTTCAAATCCAATACAGGGAGAAAGTTTTTTGATAAATATTTTACTTATACTTTATGTTTTTTGTTTTATTTTTTTGCGATTTTATTGTAGACGGTTGTATAAAATAAAAATAATAATGAGATTAATATATTTAAAATTAAACTCATTATAAGCATTAGAATTTAATTTACTGAAATGAAATAGTGATGAAATATATAAATACCAAAATTTGGTGGATTAGATTTTAGATTTGATTATAAATTGAAATATATATGAATAGTTGTTTAACTACTATTATTTTAAGTTGTATATTACATAGAATATGTATTTTATTGTAGAGAAATGAAGTTTTTAAAATTGTACCCATTATTTGATAATTTATTTTAGAAATAATATAGTTATTATAAAAAATTACATTTATAAAGAAAAGAAAAAAATGAATAATAAAATAATAATTATCAAATTGATGTGAAGTTTTTTTCAATGTGGTATATCCACAAAATTTCCAAATTGATGTAATTTTTTTGTAATAGTGAATGGAAAAAGAAAAATCTTTTTAATTTTAGGAACAGTAGTTCGTACATAATTATACAATCTTTTCACACACAAAAATGGTGATGAATTTTGTGTTAACTTTCAAATGGTGTCTCTTGGACCTTACTTAATTCATTATAACTGATATTACCTAGAGATAATGGATCTTATATTAATATTAAAAAAAGTATTATAAGATTGTGGGAATTGAAACATTAGATTAGATTAATTATAATTGAGAAAATATTTTAGGAGAAAGTAGTTGTAATTGACAAAGGATCTATTAATATTGAAATCAGTATTAATAAAATTGTTAAAAATGAAAAGTTTGGTGAAGTTAATTGTAAACGTGTTAATACTTAGATTGTTTAGAGTATCAGGATTTCTGTTGACCACAACCTTTTTTAATTAACTGTAACCACAACAATAAATTAAACAAACTATACACATAGATAGTATCTTAATCCTATGAATAGGATATCTCCAAAGATAATATCATGTCACCTATGTATTATTTATTCATATGAAAATTAATAAATTTTCTCTTCATTTATAAAATATGGAACAAAAATTTGACCAGTATAGAAATTTTGCAAATACCTTTTAGCAAATATGAGAATTATATATACAATAATTTATAGAATAATTTTTTAAAATTATATATTGGAAAAAAATATATGGAAAATTTTTAATAAACGTGGGAAATAAAATTATATATAATAATTTATAGAATAAATTTTTAAAAATAAATTAGCGTAAAAACAATTTTTAAAATATAAGATAGATGTGAAAATTTTTTAAGTATGAAATATAGATAAAATTCACACATAGAGTATTTATGTAATGAGTAAATTATATATAGATGATAAGATTTTACTACGAATATGGTGCTGCTATACTATAAATTCTATGTTAACGTTGAAATAATATTTCTTCTGCACTATAAATTCTATGTTAATGTTGAAATAATATTTCTTCTGCACTATCTCACTTAATTCATTGTAGGTTTCAAAATTAATATTAAAGTTAGTATTAATGAAATTATAGAAATTGAAAGGTTGGGTATAATTAATTGTAATTGAGAAGATGTGTTGAATGGAAATAATTGTTCCTGACAAAGCCTCCATTTTTTTTAACAGCTAAAAATAAATAAATTTAAATAAATAAGGTCACTTCAGGGATAGTCTAACCCTTATACACCCTAATCATAATATTTTGACTCTTTTTCAGTCCCAGATATATTGATACATAGAATAAACCCCATTACATTCCTTCCAAGATAAATGGTAAAGATAATACATGTACATAAGCTATACAATAGTGACAAGTTAAATTCCTTAAATATATTATAGTACACAGCACCCCACACTTTGTCTACTAAACCCCTGTGCTTCCTCCATAAATTTTATATCTGGAATCAGTAGTCACCTCGCTGTTATCTTCTTTGTAAGTCTCAACCTCCTTCTCAAGTATAAATGCCTGCAATATAATGAAAACCCTACACTCTATCTAGATCCCTTAGACCACGTACTAATTACTTACTTCATTGATTGACCTACTTCATTGATTGCAAAACAGGAATAGGAAAACATTGTTTTCCACATCCTTTGTTTGAACCATTTTCAACCCTTTAATTGTGCTAGACAAAAAGCTTTCACCTCATTTATCACCCCTCTTCTGAACACTACTTTATTTTTATGTTTTTAAATCTGTCACTACAGCTACCCACACTCCTTTCGAAACTCTGTTATGGAAACTTTGAAAATGAATAAGAATAGACTCATGTCTAACTTTGACCTTCCCTATCTACTTTTCACACGAATTCCAAGCTTTTGAGTAACCATATATATATATATATAAAATGTAAATTGAACACTTTCTACAAGACAAAGCTTCCATTAATATATATATATATATATATATATATATATATATGAATAGTTGTTTTACTATTTTTATTTTATGTTGTATAATATGTTTATTACAGAGAAATGAAGTTTTAACAATTTTATCTATTATTTGACAATCTCGGGTTTATTACATTTATAATTTTTTTAAACTATATTAGAATTCGATTCTTTGCTAACTTAAACCCTAAACTTACTTTCAATCTGTTTTTTATGCATGAATATGAAAAAAATTAAGGTTATGATTTATTTTGAAAGAATGTTTTAGATTGGTCAATATTTTTAGAAAAAGATTAGTTTAAAAAAAAAATCAGTAATCGACTTTTTTTCACTTTGACAATTTCAATTGCTTTCTCGAGTTTATCTTCACATATTCAAGTTTATATAAAATAAATTATATTATTTTAATAAATAAGTATCAATTAATTACATAACATTTTCATTATATACATTTTTTATTTTATATATGTACTGTTTACTTATTATATTACTATTATATCAATGCAATATCTTAGTACAATCTAATGTGGAAATCAAATGTACTTATATGTCAGATTGTTTTCTTTCCAGTAAGAATAATATCTTTTTCAGTTTTTACTCTAGTAAAGTAATGTGTTTTCTCAAACTTTTCATCGGTTTAGAGAAGTTTACCGATAGCAAAAATACAATTTAATTCAAACACCAAAACTACAATCATTCAATTATCTAAATTTATAGATTCAGTAAACAAGGAAATAATTCCCTATTTTTAAGACCATGGTTATTTTCAGACAAGACAATTCACGGTCAAACTTAAGATAATTTTTTTAAAATTTCGCAACATATTTATGTAAAAGCAATTCCATAATAACAAACAAGAACAACATAACCTTTATAGAATGTATTTTTTCACATGAATATGCTTTCTTCTACAATAAATTTTCCGTAACATATTTCACCGTTCCAGAACATTTTTCTAAAGTCATTCCATCTATTTATAATACTTTATGCATTTCTTTTTTTAAATCCTTTATCATTTATAAAACTGATTTCTTTTTTTAGATTTGATTATAAATTGAAATATATATACACACACATGCATGAATATATGGAAAAGGTTCAGTAGAATCTCAGCATAGTGCCAAATATACGAAAGTACAGCATAGTTCCTTGTCCAGGAACCCCATAATAGCATTGCAAACATGAAAAGGTTGTACTTAGTAGTTTGAGGATTAAAAATTACAATAAAAGTGCTCCAAATGGATTGATTGTCTAAGATTGTCCCCTAAAAATGTGAACAGCAAACACTACATCTTCTTTGTTTATTAACTCGAAGACGCAAACATTTCCAGGTTCCAACTTACATTCCTTCGCAAATTGGCTCCAACCACCAGAAAGCTTTGTTGGAATTGCACCAGTCAGTTCTACCCGCCATGATTTATTTCCAAACTCTAACATCACAACCTGCTGCTTCTCGAAGTACTCTCTCATAAACGCAACTGGTACACGCTGCATGCATCAAATTATACTTTTTCATCACCTCAATATATTTCTAACCATCAATAAAACTATAACAAATACCAGCTTCATAACTAAATCTTACAGGTCTCAAATCTCCCTTACGATTTGCCTTTATGTTGAGCATGAAAAAGGGATTTTCGGATGTGAAATTTTGGGCTTCTTGCATAGCTCCAGTTGCGAAATGACATGACAACAAAACCACATTATTTTAGTATGAACCCTACACAATATTGAAATATCTTGCAAGGTAATATTAATTACCAATTAGTCACAACAAGGCATTCCTGTATAAGGTTTACCTTGAACGACACTTCTTGTAATAGCTTTCCATAATTATTCTTTGTTTCTATATGTTAAAAGTGGAAATGCATTTGAGGATGTTATAAAAGCATTTAGAGTTATTCTTTACCTTGATCAATAGTGTTAATGCCTCTCAAATCCGGAATTCTCGTAGGGTCACCATCTGCTTGAACTGATTCAAAGGAAGAAAACTACAGTCATTTTTGCACAAATAGTACAGTATAATTTGAAAGAATGACCAACTAAGATTACCTTGTGAAATCGGAATTATTGATACTTTAAAACATAGACCTTGGCTCTCGGTTAGCTCAAAAATACAAACATCCCCAACATTCAAACGGTTATCTGATGCAAAATCCTTCCATCCTTTGTAAAATTTGCCATCCTTTAATGTAACGTGCCAAGTTCTCCCATCCAAGACCCGAAGGATGACATCATGTTTTCCCTCTAATTCCCTCAAATACTTCTTCACAAATTTGGTCGGAATGACCTGAGTTTATTCTCACAAGAGTTAGGAAATCTAAACAAAATATACTTTCTTTTGCTTCAAACAAAACATTCAAAACTATTTTAATGCTTAAAAATGAAGCTTGTCAGCTAACCAGCAAATATCCTTTCGCGTACGTGTCCTTGAGGACAACCGTAAAAGAGGGATCGCTAGAACTGGTGGCACCATTGCTATTCTCTGAAACAATTGAGTGCATGATATGTCACAAAAATCACTTAAAAAGCTCAAAAGATCCATATAAAGAAAAGGATGACCGTGAAATAGATAGTGTTTTTAATCTAATGTTTCCTTGTCAAATAATTCCACTAAACTAGTACCTTTACACAGATCAACTTCAAGTTGGAAGTGCTGAGCCTGAGGTGAGCATTGTCCAACAACTTCACTTGAGTGCGCCTTTGTTTTTTAGATGTTGTTTCGCTTGAGGGCGTCCAAGCTGTTGTTTCATCACTTGAGTCACTTGGACAAGATGTTGTTGAACTTACCTCAATCAAAACAGGTGCGGAACGGTTTTCAGTGTTGTTGGAGGGATAATCTATTTCAATGTATCTTGCATTGAATATCTTTACCTTCAATTTACATGTTTGTTGGTATTTGAATACCAGAAGATAACCGTGGCAAATGGAGTAATAATCCACAAATTCCTTCCAACCCTTTTCCAACCAAATCTCACCGGCATCAGATTTGGTCCAATAAATTTCCCATTCAATGCCATCCGGAACCTTGAGAAACATTGGGTTTGGCAAACTAGCACCATATCTCCCCGTGAACTCCTTTGGAATCATCTGCAAATCTTTCTGTTAGTACACATGAAGAAATTCGCAGGCGATTTAAATCTGTTGGTTCCATGCATTCAAGTTAAATTATTTAACAAATATGTGAATGTTTCTTTTTATAAGCTTAAACCCTAAACTTATACAACTTAAACATGGCTTAAACCTGTGGACTATGAAGATGGATATATATTGTTGGAAGTTAAGAAATATGAACTATATCAATCTTACACAAGTTTCACCCTACATTTTGTCTTCCGTTAGAAAAGTTTAATGGAAATGAACAAAGAGAAACAGGAGGTCAAGGAATGAGGGCTCACAAGCTTTCCGATCTGAAGAATAGTATTAAGAATAATCTTGAAGAAGCTCTTCCCAGAGGGAAGAGGATGAACTCCTTGGTGATTGGAAGTCATGGCTGATGTGACTTACTTTATCAGATTTCCGGGTTGCAACTCAGAAGGTAGCTAAAACTTATGGAATCAGCCGCCAAGAAAACCTAAAAATCACAGAAAAAGAAAGAGCAAGCACAAGCACCGGAGAGAGACAATGGCAGAGACATTGTAAAGGGGAAAGAAACATTAAATATTTGGTTTCTAGAATGACGAGCCTGGTCCGTGTCAGAGAGAGACTATTGGCAAAGTCTGCTAAAAGTAAAATCAATAGAGTTAGGGTTTTAATAAAATACATTCACATGCTATTTTTGTTTTACAGAAAAAAAATATAATATTCTTATTATTTTTAACAAAAGTAATAAGTAACAAAACTCTGAAAAAGTATCAAAAATCTGCATGACTGATTATGGAGTTCCATCTCATGAGTGCTGCTCAGGAGTTACCCAGGAATAAATTTAGTTATGTTAATTTGACATTTAACTACATCACATCTTCTTACATTTATCAGGTTTCAGTCTTCCTATCTTCTCGAGTAACATAATAATTTTATTTTTAATTTACATTAACAATAACAGATAAAAAAAAATAATATCAATCAATTTTAAATTAATATTCATTTTTCAAACATGTATTTTTATTTTTATCAAATTAAATTATTTGTATTATTCTTATTTCTTCGATTAATAATATATTGAGATATTTTCATATATTTTTTAAACTACTTTAAACAGTGTATTTAAATATTTAGTGATTTTATTTTGCATTATTTTAGTATAATATTTATATTTTTAATTTCTATGAGTTGGTTTCATGTATTTAATTGTTTTGTTTTATTATTTAAATTTTTTATATTTTTCATTATTGAAACCCGGTAACAAAATAAAAAAATATAATATTCTTATTATTTTTATTTTATCAAATTATTATTTTTCTGATTTTTTCTAAACTATATTAGAATTCGGTTCTCGGTGAACTTAAACCTACTTCCAATCTGCTTTTTGGCATGAAAATGGGAAAATGAATTACTATTATTTTAAAATTTATATTACATAAAATATGTATTTTATTATAAAGAAGAGAAAGTTTTTACAATTTTACTCATTATTTGACAATTTACGTTAGAAATAATATAGTTATTATAAAAATAATTTTTAATATTCATAAAAAAAATGAAGAATAAAAAAACTGTAAAATAGATTTGAAAATTTTTTAAGTATGAAATATGGACAAAATTTCTATATGGTACAATTTTTGTGTCATATTGTTTAAATAGTACAAAAATCCTTTTAATTTCCGTAAGGAGTAAATTAGGTATAGGAGGTATGATTTTACTGTGTTTTTATATCATCAATTTTATGTTAATGTTGAAATGATGTTTCTTCTAAATTACCTTACTTAATTCATTCTAACTAACATTAAGCTGAGATAGTGCTCTCAATATTTTAAGTTGTATATTGAATTTATTATAGAGAAAAGAAGATTTTACAATTTTACTCATTTGACAATTTACATGAGGAATAATATAGTTATTATAAAAATAAACTTTTATCTTTGTAAAGAAAATAAAAAAGTGAGGAATAAAATAATAATTATAAAATAGATATGAAAGTTTTTTAGGTGTGAAATATGACAAAATTTCAAAATGGTGTGATTTTTTTGTCATGTAAAAAATTTCTTAACGAGTAAATTATGTATAGATGATAAGATTTTATTATAGAATAGGATGTTCCTATACCATGAATTATGTGTTAATATTGAAATGATGTGTCTTCTGCACCACCTTACTTAATTATAACTAACATTAGGTAAAGATAGTAGGATCAATATTAATATTAAAATTAATATTAATAAAATTGTTAGAATTAAAATGTTAGGTGGAATTAATTATAATTGACAAAGCCTGCTTGATAAAATTAATTATAACCCACAAAGGGCGTGTCTTGTCCTGATAATTATACAGAGGGGGACTAAAATGATAGACCAAATTAATTATAATTGAGAAAATATAGTCAATAATACCAAAATTGTACAGAATCCATCATTTTTATATGTTCACAAATATTTTTAAATATATATATATATATATATATATATATATATATATATATATATATATATATGAATTATAGTTGTTTTACTACTATTATTTTAAATTTTATATTATATAAAATATATATTTTATTATAGAGAAGAGAAGTGTTTACAATTTTACTCATTATTTGATAATTTACGTTAGAAATAATATAGTTATTATAAAAGTAAATTTTTATCTTTGTAAAAAAAAATAAAAAAAATGAAGAATAAAATAATAATTATAAAATTAATGTGAAAGTTTTTTAAGTGTGAAATATGGACAAAATTTCTATATGGTGCAATTTTTGTGTCATATTGTGTAAATGGTGAGAAAATCCTTTTAACTTCCGTAAAGAGTAAATTTGGTATTGGAAGTATAATTTTACTGTGTTGTTATACCAACAATTTTATGTCAATGTTGAAATGAAGTTTCTTCTAAATTACCTTAATTCATTGTGACTAACATTAAGCAGAGATAGTGGTTTCAATATTTTAAGTTGTATATACAATTATTATAGAGAAAAGAAGATTTTTCAATATTTTAAGTTGTATATACAATTATTATAGAGAAAAGAAGATTTTATAATTTTACTCATTTGACAATTCACATTAGAAATAATATAGTTATTATAAAAATAATTTGTTATCTTTGTAAAAAAAATTAAAAAGTGAGGAATAAAATAATAATTATAAAATAGATATGAAAGTTTTTCAGGTGTGAAATATGACAAAATTTTAAAATGGTGTAATTTTTGTGTCATATTCTGTCAAAATTTTCTTAATGAGTAAATTATGTATAGATGGTAAAATTTTATTATAGAATAGGATGTTCCTATACCATAAATTATGTGTTAATATTGAAATGATGTATCTTATCCACTACCTTACTTAATTGTAACTAACATTAAGTAAAGATAGTAGGGTCAGTATTAATATTAAAATTAGCATTAATGAAATTGTGGGAATTGAAATGTTAGGTGAGATTAATTATAATGGACAAAGTATGTTTGATAGAATTAATTGTAACTGACAAAAGCGCGTGTCCTGTTAATAAAAATAAAATTGTATAGAGTGAGACTAAGATGATTGAGGCGAAATTAATTATAGTTGAGAAAATATGATCAGTAATATCAAAATTGTACAGAATCCATCATTTTTATATGCTCACAACTATTTTTAACTAATATTAATATATATATATATATATATATATATATATAATACATATGAATTAATATTTGTTTTAATTACTATTATTCTCTTAAATTTTATATTACATAAAATTTATATTTTATTATAGAGAAGATAAGTTTTTACAATTTTACCCATTATTTGACAATTTACATTATAAATAATATAGTTATTATAAAAATCTTTTTAATTTTCTTAATGAGTAAATTAATTTGTTGTTATTGACAAAGGGTGTGTCTTATTAATAAAATTATTGTAGGGAGTGAAATGTTGGACAAAAATAATTGTAATTGTTAAAACATGTTAAGTGAAATTAATTATAATAGGCAAAATATAATCAGTGTTACCAAAATTTTGCAGAATCCCATCATTTCTATCTACCACAAATATTTTTAATTAATATATATATATATGAATTATTAGTTGTTTTACTATTATTATTTTAAAATTTATATTATATAAAATATGCATTTTATTATAGAGAAAAGAAGTTTTTACAATTTTACTTATTATTTGACAATTTACATTAGAAATTATATAGTTATTATAAAAATAAATTTTTATATTTATAAAGAAAAGAAAAAATGAATAAAAAAATAATTGTAAAATAGATGTGAAAATTTTTTAAATGCGAAATATGACAAAATTTCTATATGGTGCAATTTTTGTGTCATATTATGTAAATGATGAAAAAATCCTTTTAATTTCCCTAAAGAGGAAATTATGTATATAGGACCTATGATTTTACTATAGTGCTGGTATACCATGAATTTTATGTTTTATGGTAATGTTGAAATGATGTTTGTTTTACACTACTTTACCTAATTCAATGTAATTAACATTAAATTAAATGGGGATAGTGGGTCTTAATATTAATATTGAAATCAATATTAATAAAATTTTAAAAATTAAAATGTTGGTGCCCCTATACTAAAAATTCTATGTTAATGTTGAAATGATATTTCTGCACTATCTCACTTAATTCATTGTAGGTTTCAAAATTAATATTGAAGTTAGTATTAATGAAATTATAGAAATTGAAAGGTTGGGTATAATTAATTGTAATTGAGAAGAGGTGTTGAATGGAAATAATTGTACCTCACAAAGCCTTATTTTTTTTAACAGCTAAAAATAAATAAATTTAAATAAATAAGGTCACTTCATGGATAACCCAACCCTTATATACCCTAATCATAATACTTTGACCCTTTCCAGCCTCAGATATATTTATATATAGAATAGACCCTATTACATTCCTTCCAAGATAAATTGTAAAGATAATGCATGTACATAAGCTATACAATAGTGACAAGTTAAACTTCTAAAATATATTATAATACACAACATCCTACACTTTGTCCACTGAACCTCTGTGCTTCCTCCATAAATTTTGTATCTTGGAATCAATAGTCACCTCTCTTATCTTCTTGTAAGTCTCAACCTCCTTCTCAAGTATAAATGTCTGCAACATAATGAAAACCCTACACTCTATCTAGATCCCTTAGACCAGGTACTAGTTACCTACTTCACTGATTGCAACCACAAATAGGAGAACATTGTTCTCGACATCCTATGTTTAAATCATTTTCAACCCTTTAATTGTGCTAGACAAAAAAACTTTCACCTCATTTATTACCCCTCCTCCCAACATTACTTTATTTTTATGTTTTCAAATCTCTGTCATTATAGCTACCCACATCCCTTTCCCAGTTCTGTTAACACTTTTCCTTTAATATGTTAGATGAAAACTTAGAAAATGAATAGGAATAGACTCAGGTCTAACTTTGACCCTCCCTATCCACTTCGCACACTAATTTCAAGCTTTTTGAGTAACCTTACACATAAAGAACGGTGTTGGACACTTTTTACAAGACAAAGGCTCCATTAATATATATATATATATATATATATATATATATATATATATATATATATATATATATATATATATATATATATATATATATATATATATAAATAGTTGTTTTAATATTTTTATTTTATGTTGTATAATATGTTTATTATAGAGAAATGAATTTTTAACAATTTTATCTATTATTTGACAATCTAGGATTTGTTATTTTTATAATTTTTTTAAACTATATTAGAATTCGATTCTTTGTGAACTAAAACCCTAAACTTACTTTCAATCTGTTTTTTTCATGAAAATGGAAAAATAACGTTATGATTTATTTTGAAAGAAAGTTTTAGTTTGGTCAATTTTTTTTAGAAAAAGATTAGTTTACAAAAAAAAAAAAAAATCATTAATTGATT
>Ga0209700_103772_pt1 | contig 28457 bp, 11 predicted proteins | sample SiratroredBW_FD_187528 | JGI IMG/M metagenome (GOLD analysis project Ga0209700, IMG submission 187528) | Root nodule microbial communities of legume samples collected from California, USA - Siratro red BW (SPAdes) (version 2) | ecosystem: Host-associated > Plants > Roots > Nodule | place: USA... | reverse complement strand
CGAAAATACCCCTCGCCTGAGCGAAAAATTTATCGCTTGGGCGAAAGTAGTCCAGAGAGCAAGGTCTATTTTCGCCTGAGCGAAAATACTCTCGCCTGGGCGAGAATACCTCCTCGCTTGGGCGAAAGATTTCTCGCCTAGGCGAAAACACTCCAGAGAGCACACTTACTCCAGGGGCTTCCTCGCCTGGGCGAGTGTACCCTCGCTTGAGCGAACTATTTTCTCGCCTGGGCGAGTAATTTCCCGCCTGGGCGAAAACAGTCTAGAGAGCATACTGCTACTCGAAACTATTCTCGCCTGGGCGAGATGATGTCGCCTGGGCGAATTATGCAGAAAAATCAACAGCATTCACTATATCAGAGTTACCATGCATGCCTCAAATGACTAAATTGGGTGAAAATCAAGCCACATACACAATGAATGATCTACCCTAGCACAAATTATCTATTCAACAGATCAACATATCATCAATTTTCACACAACTATCTCATACATGCAACATTCAATTCAACATTTCAGACCTGCAGGAAACTTTACCAGATACAAATTGTACAATTACTACAATCATTAACTTCTCTATTCAAGACTTAAATTTGTAAATCAAACAAGCACTAAGGTTAGCTTCCCTTACCTGAATTGCAGTTGAAATTCTCTATAACAATCCCAATAGCCTATGGTCCTCAGGAACTCGAATCTGCATTAAAGGACCTCTAATCAACGATCAGACTAACAGACTATGAAGCTAAGCTCACAGAGCCACCGTCTGATGGCTCAGAGGCCACATGCAAGCTCAGTAAATAGAGGAAAGCGAAAACCTAAAACTGACTCGAAGGGGCAGAAAACGAACTTACTCTATTGGAGATTCTGATCGGATAGACTTGCTCTGTTCTCCGCCACGAGTCCAATAGTGGGCTCCGCTCAAGAAACTGATGGAAGACAGACGCAAAGTCTTATAGAGAAGTCAGAGAAGAGGGAGGTCAGAGGTTTTAGAGAGATGGTGGCTCAAGTGGGAATGAGACTTGATTACTAACTTTTCCTATAAATACGTGTTTTCAGTTTAATAATATAATAATCAAATGTTCATTCCACTTTTACCACTTCTACTCAGATGATAGATTTTCTAGGTTGTTACATGATTTGTTGTAATGATCACAATTACATATAATCTTGATTTTTAACTTTTTGTTGGAAATATTTTGATTGGTACTATATTATTTTTGCAAGTACTTATGGGAGTTCAAAGTATTGGCTTTTGTATTTAATCGGAATCAGGTTTTTGTTAGTTTTTGGTAGAGAACTGTTGCTTTGTGGCTAGAATTTGAAGTTAGACAAAATTCAAATTCAAATGGCTTTTTGGACAAACTGGTCTGTTGAAGGGTATAGTGATGATAGCAAAGTTGCAGAATATTTATTGGTCATGGTTTGATGGAAATTTTTTTAAGAATGTCTGATTGTGGTTTATCTTGAAATGTGCATTGGCTTTACCCTGTATAATGATTAGACGAGTATCAATTATTGAGTAGTAGAAAAAGGACTCTGATAGGAGTGAGACAATCTTGGATGCTTATAATATTCTGTAATCATTAGACTTATTAAGTATATTTACATTCACTAAGTTTAATATAGTTCCGTTGTTTGTATCCAAATTAAAATACCAAATGTTTCTTATTTATTTATTTTTATATTACTGTTAAAGAAAAAACAAAACTTTTCTCTATAATAAAACTTTGAAAAGGTGGATATCTTATATTTTAATATGAATAGGAGTGTTACTGCTAAATTGCCTATTACTTTATCAAATATAATAAATGTCTCCATGATCTTGATATTATTTTCTTGTTTTTCTGAATAAATTTTATGTGATGGCTTTATGTTTAATATCAACTTTATATAAGTTGTTGTGTGGTAAACATTATCTAACAAAACACTTTCCATATCATTATCATATTTACAATATTTCTTCAATTTAATATAATAGACATAATTAAAAACTATAAGAATAATAAAATAATATCAAAATTAATTTAAAGTTAGTAAGATAAAATAAGCTATTAAAATAATATATTATAAATTTATTTTACAATAGAAAAGTGTGTTAGTCAAATCAAATTTCATTAAAAGTTAATGAAAAATATCTAGAAAATGTATTTAGAAATAATTCAATTATATAAAATTAACCTGTAAAATAAGTTTTGAATTTATAATATATATATATATATATATATATATATATATTATAATTTAATTATATTGCTAGCTTATATAAATTTTTATTAGTTATATCAAAACTTCTTTTAATCATATTATTTTTACATAAAGTTTGAAGAGAAATAAAATGATATATGTTGTATTATTCAAGTAGATATATGAAAGAAAGTCAATCCTTAATATTAAAGATGTGGATTTGATGAAATTTAATGTGACCACATATATAAAATATTAACATCACTTTTAATAAAAAAAAATTAAAACCTTTAATTATTATTATTTATATTTATTTAATTATTCATATTTATTCAACATGGGACTACTTTCTTTATTTTTAAATTTCTTATAACATATTTATATTTATTGGTGTTTGATTTAACCTATTGCAAAGAAAAATGAGGTTGGAAATATCATATTTTCGTGTTTACTATTTAGAACAAATATTACTAGGAAGTAGATTTTGTTACGAGAAAATTGTTGGATCAAAGAGGTTCTATTATTGGAAAAGTATTTTAGAATGTACGATAATAGAGTTAAGGTAGAGGATATAACTACTTGGAGAGATGAGAAGTAAGAGTGAAATTTTTTATATTTTGATGGTCATGAATCACAAATGAGACTCATAAGACAAAATATAGGTACGTGAGGACAAGGGGTTAAAGTGATTTGTTGCAGTGATAACAATTATATATACTCTTGATTTTTAACTTTTGTTGGAAATATTTTAATTGGTACTATATTGTTTTTGCAAGTACTTATAGGTGCTCAATGTATTGGCTTTTGTATCTAATCAGAATCAGGTTTTTGTTAGTTTTTGGTACTCAATGTATTGGCTTTTGTATCTAATCAGAATCAGGTTTTTGTTAGTTTTTGGTAGAGAACTCTTGCTTTGTGGCTAGAATTTGAAGTTCGATAATATTCAAATGGCTTTTTGGACAGACTGGTCTACAGAAGGGTACAGTGATGATAGCAAAGTTGCAAAATATTTATTGGTTATGGTATGAAGGAGATTTTTTTAAGAATGTCTGATTGTGGTTTGTCTTGAAATGTGCATTGGCTTTACCTATGTAATGATTAGACAGGTATCAATTATTGAGTAGTGGAAAAAAGACTCTGATAGGAGTGAGACAATCTTGGATGCTTATAATATTTTGTAATTATTTGATTTATTAAATATATTTTGATTCGCAACGTGTAATATAGTTATGTTGTTTGTATCCGAATTGAAATACCAAATGTTTCTTATTTGTTTATTTATTATTATTGTTAAAGAAAAAACAAAGCTTTTCTCTGACATAAAACTTTGAAAAGGTAGGTATTTTATATTTTATAAGAATAGGACTGTTACGACTAGATTACCTATTACTTTATCAAGTATTTGTAATAAATGTCTCCATGATCTTCATATTGTTTTCTTGTTCTTCTTAATAAATTTCATGTGATGACTTTATGTCTAACATGAACTTTATATAAGTTGTTGTGTGTCAAACATTATCTAACAAAACACTTTCCATATCATTATCATATTTACAATATTTCTTCAATTTAATATAATAGGCATAATTAAAAACTATAAGAATAATAAAACAACAACAAAATTAATTTAAAAATAGTAAGATAAAATAAGCTATTAAAATAATATACTATAAATTGATTTTACAATAGAAAAGTGTGTTAGACAATCAAATTTCATTAAAAGTTAATGAAAAATATCTAAAAAATGTATTTAGAACTAATTCAATTATATAAAATTAACCTGTAAAATAAGTTTTGAATTTATAATATATATATATATATATTATATTTTAATTATATTGCTAGCTTATATAAATTTTTAATAGTTATATCAAAACTTCTTTTAATCATATCATTTTTAAATAAAGTTTGAAGAGAAATAAAATGATATATGTTGTGTTATTCAAGTAGATATATGAAAAAAAAAGTCAATCCTTAATATGAAAGATATGGATTTGATGAAATTTAAAGTCAACACATATATAAAATATTGACATTACTTTTAATAAAAAAATTTAAAACTGTTAGATATTCAAGTGTGAGTCGAAGTCCCACATTGGGTAGGAATGAGAAAGTTGAGCAACATATAAGAAATAAGATCCGCAAACCTAATGCCTTAAGGTTTTGGGTTGAAGGTGGTATCATTACCTTATATGTGGTGTGACTCAGTTCTCATTCTTGTGAGATCTTTCCGGTATTTTCCCCTTGAATTCTCCCAACAAAAACCTTTAATTTTATTATTTATATTTATTTAATTATTCATATTTACTCGATGTGGGACTATTTCTTTTATTTTTAAATTTCTTATAACATATCTATATTTATTGGTGTTTGATTTAACTTGTTGCAAAGAAAAATTAGGTTGGAAATATCATATTTTCATGTTTACTATTTAGAGCAAATATTACTAAGAAGTAAATTTTGTTATGGGAAGATTGTTGGATCAGGGAGGTTCTATTACTGAAAAAGTATTCTAAGATGTACCATAATTCTCTTATTAATAAAGCTAAGGTAGAGGATATAACTATTTGAAAAGATGAGAAGTGAGTGAAATTTTTTATATTCTGATAATCATGGATCACAAATAAGACTCATAAGACAAAATATGGGTATATGAGGACAAGTGATTAAAGTGATTTGTTGCAATGATCACAATTACATATACTCTTGATTTTTAACTTTTGTTGAAAATATTTTGATTGGTACTATATTGTTTTTGCAAGTACTTATGGGAGCTCAATGTATTGGCTTTTGTATCTAGTTGAAACCAGGTTTTTCTTAGTTTTTGGTAGAGAACTCTTGCTTTGTGGCTAGAATTTGAAGTTAGACAAAATTCAAATTGCTTTTTGGACAGGCTGGTTTGCAAAAGGGTACAGTGATGACAATAAAGTTGCAGACTATTTATTGGTCATGGTTTGAAGGAAATTTTTGTAAAAATGTCTGATTGTGGTTTGTTTTGAAATGTGCATTGGCTTTATCTATGTAATGATTAGACAAGTATCAATTATTGAATAGTAAAGAGTGAGACAATCTTGAATACTTATAATATTCTGTAATTATTTAATTTATTAAGTATATTTACATTCATTAAGTATAATATAGTTAAGTTGTTTAATAACAAGTGTTTCTTATTTATTTATTTTTCATTATTGTTAAAAGAAAAAAAAAACTTTTCTCTACCATAAAACTTTGAAAAGGTGGGTATCTTATATTTTAATAGGAATAAAAGTAAGTGTTACTGCTAGATTATCTCTTACTTTACCGTTTCATATTTTTTGACTTTTATTATGTCAGTTTTTTTTTTCTGAAATTACTATACACCTAAGGAATACGTTCATGAAAATAATATTTGTAAACATAACTTTCACAGAAATATATCTACCGAGAAAACAATACCTTGAAGCACCCAAATAATCATTTGCCATTTTCTTCAACGACAAATTTACCAAAACAAAAAAGTATATTTAAACTTTTCCGTATATATATATATATATATATATATATATACCAAACGAACATGAATTCCATTTGCTAATGAGAATATTATCAAGAAGAACCTCTATTCTCTTGAAAATCAAACCAAATAAGTAATCCAGAAAATATTTACCAATTTTATAACCTTTACTTTTCACGATTCTCTCCCTTAGGTAGACTTCGACAAACTTTTCCAATACAATAAAAAAAAATTGGAAAAATTTCACTTTATATGTTCGTGGAGAACGTGATCTAATAAGACTCTCACACCACAATTCAATATGCATGTGTTTTGTGACAACTAGTTTGATAAGTTTGCGTTAGAGACAGAGAGAATCAAGTAGACAACCCAAAGGGTAGATGTTTGATCAAAATCCCATATGGACCATCCAAGTTAGGTGGAAAGGAAGGCACCATTAAACCTTTATGGATGAGCATTGCAAGTGCCACAAAAGATGCCTTGTTAGTTAGTCACAACCATTCATCAATAAAGTCCTATACTTTCAACCATACTTTTACTTCTAAAAAGATTTCTCCACCCCAAACAACATGGTTGCCATGAGAATAACAAATAAAAGATAACCAAAAGGTAAGAACTAGTTTCATGATCCAAAATCATTATTTATCTCTTCCTAATATTTCACTTTTTATTTTAGTTGCTCCTTTTCTAGCTAGTCAAGATTCTAATTATTTAAGACAATAGTATCATATTGTTACCTCAAATTTTAAAATATTCAAGTGAAACATACCATTAAAACTTATCTTTCAGACTAATTTATAATTATAGTTCTTAAAATTTAATTGATGACGCGAGAATACTAATATATAATCCAATATATACGAAGAACAATTTAATGATTAAGTTTATGAATTATTCAATAAAAAGTAAAAAGGTAAAGGATCCAATGTAGTTGAGTCTCCTTTCTAGAAATTTTCTACGTTTTGATGTAAGAAAGAAACTGTTTTTCCAAATCATTCACGGGGGTCGGCCAGTTACCCTTGACATTTATTGTGAAAGAAACCTCTCGACACAGTTGAATTGAATTCGGTGCACTTCTTATATTTTGAAAACAATTTCATAAAAATGTTAATGATTCAGTTAAATTTAGCTTTTTATTCTAAATTGTATTCACGTGGTTATACTTGTTCTAAATTAATTAAAGTTCAATGTCAAATTAGTCTATATTTTGATATTGATATTTCAAATTATAAAATAAAAATAAAGAACTTAACATTCTTTGAGCAAGATTTTAGTTTAAATCTTGTAAAATGAAGTAGGTTCACCGACTAACTATGTTTGACAAATACAAGTAACTGATATCTTTTGATACTAAGAATCAAACATACTAATTTCCAACTTTAAGAAAATAAAATTAAAACTTAATTACTTTACAAGATATAAAACATATTTTATCCGAATAACTTTTAAATGAATATTATATTTCCTTTTTAAGTATAAAAATAATAAAAAGGTGTAAAATAAAGTAAAGATATAAAGATAGCAACTTTTTATTTTTTAAATAAACATTTCATTCCTTCTTTTATAGTTTTTATTCTTTTCCTTCATTTGACTTTAATAAGGATTTCATCACAAAAGAAACAGAAGCCCTTCACATATCTTAAGCAATCAACTTCACTTTCGACATAATTGCGTCTTTGAATTCCTTAAGTTATTAATGTTCTCTACGACAGTTTGCTATCCTTTTTTTTGTTGTAGCATCAAACGGGCCCAAGGCCCAAAATGAATAAAAAAAACGACAAGCCTCTCTCGCGTAAAGTTTTAGCATGTTTGAAGAGATAGACTGAAATGCTATGAAAATACCCCAAAGCATATACTCTAATGTTGAAGTGTATGTTTTTATGTTTTAGTTTCCATTTTTCACTTTTCAAGGAAGTAAACACGAATGAAAAAATTGTTGGATTCTGATTGAAGTGAGATTGAATAAATTGACCACAAAGAAAATTAAAGACAAAAGGAGATTCAAACACTATTCTTATCACGATTGAATGCCACAAAAAAATTATTTATATTATTCTGCACTATTATTTTCAGAAACATTTTTGTGAGACATTGAAGTCTTCAAACCTTCAATAGGGTTTGGTGGGCTAGCCTCCTTTAGCCCATCCTCATTTGACCCACCAACTTAGTAATGAAAAGTTACTTAATAAACACACTACAATGATAATTATAAAGTAGTCATATCATAACTCTTCCAAATTATCAATAAAAAATGTACCCATCAATATGTTTATAATTTGTACTAAATACCAGAATTCAAACAGACATTAATACAGATAAATGCCAAAATCTCAACATAAGAAATTATCACAGAAAGCATGTAATCAAGATTTTTCTCCTGAAGATAGGTACTATCACGCTCTCCAATTTCAATAAGATATGCACAGTAGAAGAAATTAAATATGTTGCTGCAAACCCTATATCAATTATTCTTCTAATCCACTCCACCCGACAAACGCATTGAACAACTTCAAGTCACAAAGCATTATTTCTTAATGATCAACATTGTTTGCCAATCTCAACTCTTATTATACCCTCTTTTCAATGAACTAGTCTTTCCAACGCTTGACGTAGTTCTCATCTTCTTAGCATGCTGAATAAAATCTGAAAGATGGTCTTTATGGTTTTGTATCCTGTTATTATTCCCACTATCCTCAACTGGTGCAGATTTACTTTGCCCCCTACCCACGTTTGACACGCTTCTGATTCTGTACCTAGCACGTTCAATGTACTCAGAGAAAGTGTCATTGATATCTAGGGTTTTCTTACCTTGTTGCATCCCAACACCGTGCTGTTCCTTCAAAGGGCCTGTGGTATCTTTGCCATTATCTTCACCTTTGGCTACACCAACTCTTGATCCTCGAACATACCTTGGTTCAGGTTCAACCTTGGCAGCCACTTGAGAGGAAGCAAGTACCGTTGGTGTGGATGTGGGGATTGAGTTATCAAACTTGATGGGGATTGTTCCTTCTCCTTGTGTATTCCTAGCCTTCCTGTTTTGAGGGAAATGAAATGATGGAGAATTTTCATGAGTGTTGACAGTTCTAGGTTCTCGAGAATAGTGTTTGATGCGATGAATGGCTTTGAAAGCAGGATTGGTTGCAAGGGCTTGACGAATTTTCCAGCATATAGAGGAGCGTGAGTTGTTGTTGTTTTCCATGGAAAGTGCCAAAGAGAAGGGTATGGTAGGCTCAAAATGGCTTAAACTCTAAACTAAGAAGATTGTTATAGGTTTAGTGCAACATGCAATAGCTGCTAAAGGCTTGTTATATAATACTATTTAGATGTGTGTGTATGACATTGATTGGTGTGAACATGATTTAGATAACCAAAAAAGTCCTTTGAATTTTGATTTTTGTAGAGGTGGAACCAATTGAGTTTGAAGAAGCTACCTTGGTAAGATTCCTAACAGCTATGATTGATAGAGTTTTCAACGAGATGTGATGGCAGGGACCTATTCCTTCTAGTCCCTTACTACACTCAAAACTAGAGAGTCACGTTATGGCTTTTGGATGTCCACCAATTGTTGCCACATTTTGCTGATTAGTCCTTCGGGAAAATAGAGAAAAAGAAGCACGAGGGTTTAGAAAGTGGCACTTGGTATCAGATTCAAGAGAGACTTACAGAATTGGATAAATAAACAAAAGCGCAGTAGCCATGCAAGAGTCACATTTCTGCACTGTTTTGAGAAGGAAATAATATTGGCTTTCTCGTGGAAAACAACTCACCATAGTTGAAACTAAGACCAGAGAATGATACTGTCCCGCACAACAAAATATCAGGACAAGGAATCCTTAATATTATATTGCTTCATTTTTTTTTCTTTTGCTCTTGAATTGTTAATGTGGTTAGGTTTAAAAAGACAAAAATTTCTATATATACTTGTTTTAGTAATTTATTTTTTAACATACTCTTTATTATTAATTGGTTAAAAGTTATACAATTGTGTAGGCTTTTTCATGTTTTAAAGGGAGTGGGTTTATCTTTCTTCTCCTAAATTTTAATAATAAAAAATATTAAATGTATCATAAAATATATTTATAAACATTCTCCTGTGTCACATGCTAGTTTAAATTAAATCTGAGTTTTCTTATTGTGTGAAGTTGGTCATAGTTTGCGTTTAAAAGTGGATAGCATTATACTTTACATAATTAACTTCATGAAACGTGTAATTTATTTAAGCTATTCCTCGATCGTTTGGTGTGACGTTACTAAAAGAAATGGTGATTACAGTAACAACTTTATGGAGTGAGCATCTTGTAATTGATATGACAACTATGTTCTGCGGTTATGCATGCATGTATTATACAACACGAAATAAGCTTTTATTAAAGTTAATGATGCCCAATCCAAATTCGTAATACGAATACATTTTGAAATTGCATTCATTTCTCAATGAATGTGTATACTAATAAAATTAAAAGTTTTAAATTACGAGATATTTAAGTTCTTTAACTATGGTGGGTATTGAAAAAGAAAGGATTTGTGCCAGTAAATGGAATATGCTGTAGCTCTTAATATGATCATATACAATTGGGTTGCTGGGTCAGGGAATATCAATTTGTCGTATCACTTCCCCAAAAAAAAGCAAAATCATTCTGTGTATAATCCTAGAAAAATAATGCACCATCAATAAATATGATTTTAAATTTATTACTCTTTTACTATTCTCCAATTAATATTGTAAAATAAAATTATTGATTAACATAAACTTAACATGATAAAAAAAAAATTTTTCTATTATTTAATTTAAATTTAGGTTTAATATCACTTTGATTCTCATATTTCCCAAATATTTAATATAGTCCAATTTTTCAACTAAATATGTAGTTTGTATTAATGTGCCATTCATTTGTCAAATCATTATTTTTCTAGAAACCTCAACATTAATCTAAAAGAGGGATCACCTTTAGTCATTTTAATAAAATTGAGAACATAGTATTAAACCTAAAGTTTAATATATTTGTGAGAACTTAAATTAGAGTAATTAAGAATATATTCTATGAATATGTTTCTAATCTGAATAACTTCACTTGTTCTAAACTCACGAGAACTTGTATTGTCAATGTATTTTGGAAAAAGTTTTAACTTCATTCTAAACTGCCTTCTTCTCATGCAAATTGTCCCTAAACTAAAAGTACTAAGATAGCGTTTAGTGAAAAAACAGACTCATGCTAGCAAATCAAGGAAGAAAAAAATATTAAAATTAAGAAGTTCACATTAAGAAAGACAATGCTATTTTATGAAGATTAAAGAAAATATGCTCAACCAAGACCAAAGTCCTTCACAGTATTTCATCATTCCATTTTATCACTTTATACCCATAATTTAATTAGGATCATTCATAACAAAAAAAATTAACAATAATCCAAAATACAGACAATTCAACAAAAAACAAGGACACACAATAAGAGGCAAATATCAATTAGCAAAATAGAGAACAAAGTTGTCATAGTCTTGCGTACAAGTTTTTCAACTATGGAACCAACGCAGTAACCACTAATAGAACAAGGAAGGACTTAAGCCTCTTTGCTTTACTCCAAATCATCTTCATCCTCAAATTCAAAATCTCCCAACAGCTACAAAATAGGAAAAACTAAATAATACACTACAGAAAAAAACTAGTTAGATACTAATTTTAGCTACTAAATAAAATTGTTGTTAATTATGATTAAAATAACCACCAAATTAGATTTTGATTGCTAAATAACTACAAAAATAAAAGTAATTATTGAATTCAGTGACCAATTAAGTCAAGATAATTGGTATCTAATATTAACTATCAAAGTTTTAGCCACTTATATCATTAGATTCTAAGTTGGTAGCTAATTAAGTTATAGACTAATTTAGAATCTAATGATATCACTACAAGAAAAAAGTTGTTTAGAGACCAATTTTTAGCTACCAAATGAGATGGTTACTAATTGTAACTAAAATAGTCACCAAATTAGATTTTGGTTGCTAAATAACTACAAAATAGAAGTAATGATTGAATTTAGTGATCAATTAAGTCAAATAATTAGTATCTAACATTAGCTATCAAGATTTTAGTGACCTATACCATTACATTCTAAATTAGTCTCTAAATTAATTAGATATCAATTTAGAATCTAATGACATAGGTCACTAAACCCTTGGTATCTAATGTTAGATACCAATTATTTGACTTAATTGGTCACTAAATTCAATCATTACTTTTATTTTATAGTTATTTAGCAACCAGAATTTAATTTGGTGACTATTTTTATTACAATTAGTAACTATTTCATTTGGTAGCTAAATATTGATTTTTAAATAACTTTTTTCTTGTAGTGTATAAGTGACTAAAACATTGGTATCTAATGTTAGATACCAATTATCATGACTTAATTAGTCACTAAATTTAATCATTACTTTTATTCTATAGTTATTTAGCTATCAAAACCTAATTTGGTAATTATTTTGGTCATATTTAGCATTCATTTATTTTGTAGCTAAAATTGGTGTCTAAATAGTTTTTTCGTTGTAGTGATAATTTTAGTATAAAAAGCAAAGGAAACCCCTAAAAAAGGGGAATGAAGATTTCAATTGCAGAAGTTGAAATATTAATGATTTTAAAGTGGAGGAATAAGAAATATAGGATAGATTTAATGAAAAAATTGAAATGAAGAAAGGAATAAAAGAAGAACCAACTATAGTTATTGCTCCCAAGTCCCAAATTTAATTCAAATTCTGCATTCGCAGGTGTCGTCGATACGAAGGGCAACATCGTCCTCGTGCTAAAAGCCACAAGCACCTCAAACTGAAGAAAACCTCCATCAAATGCCGCCATCGAAACCCTAAATACTCTGAAAATAGAGAAAACCTCCATCAAACGCTCCCTCGTAGGTGCTTCCAACACTCACGAGACGTTCCAGCAAAGCAAACAGTGGTGAATGCCCTGGAGCAATGCCTCTTCTACGTCTCGTCCTTGAAGATATATTTACAAAGCACATCCTGTTTGAGAGGGAAATGAAAAGATAAAAATAGGATTCTTTTGGAGCGTGACACGATTTGATTTGGTGGAAAGGTTAAAAAGCGGGATAAATTAAGTTGAGTAGGTGAAATTAGGGATTTGGGGAGAAGAGACAAGTGGTTTTAGGGTTTGTAGTGTTTAGGTTTAATAAGTATAGGGATTTGGGAAATTTTAGGTTGAGCAAGTGCAAGAATTTTGAATATTTTTTGTTAAATACAAAACACGCATAACATTTTCAATGAACATGAATAATGACACATTTCACTATTAATTTAAGAGTCACTTAAATGAAGTTTAACCCACATTTACAAAATCGTGGTTTAAAATGTTCGTATTTCTAAAAGTGTGGTCTAAAATACTCATATTTCTAAAAGTGTAGTCTAAACTGACCTTCACATATTCACGTTTTTATCTATATTGCTTAAAATAAATAGACAATGTTTTTTATGTGTAGTATGGTCATATCTAAAATAAAACTTACATTTTAGACTATAAATAAAAAGTGTTGCCTATTCCTATTTTAGACAACACTTTTTTTACTATTGCAATAAAAGTGTTGTCTAAAGCCAAAAATAATGTAGTGAGTGTACCTTTATTTTTATGGGTTGAAGCTTTTAGAGTTGTTTATTTTATTAATAGACTTCACTTCTTTTCACTATGAGTCTTTGCTCCAAATGTTTCTCATGGTACCGTAACCTAATAAATTTGATAAAAAAAACTATTTCTTGTGTTTGTGGGATATAGTAATATACATAAAAGGATATAAAAGATACAAATTTTTTCATCCTTCTAAGTAACAATTTCTTTTGTTTCTTATGAGTCATTCCATTCTTCCCATATAAGATTAACTTTCATAATACGATTCTCTCTCCTTCACCACATGTAATTAGTATATTTGACTCTTGACTACCTCAAACTAACTCCAATCTTGTGCAGATTGTGTAGCAACAGCTTTCACTTCCACCCCACCACGCTTAAGCCCTTTACCAACACCTTTAGTTGAATTTCTCGCCTTACAACTTCTTATTGCATCTGTGGATCCACTAGAACAATCCCAAAACTTGAATCAACTTGTGTCCCAACATCCACAAACTGTACCAGAGCTTAAGTAACACAAGAAGTTGAGTTTATTCCTTCTACTCAAACTCAACTCCCGCAAATTATCCTACTCTGGTTACTCGCTCATAACGCGAAATTATAAAACTTAATCTTAAGTATGCCTTAATTACCATGTCATGTGGTCATTCCACACACCCCACATATATTCTCTTATTAATAGTTTAACTTGGATGAAAAGTTGTCATGTGCAAAGCACTTGAGGCTTTATATATGTAAAAACCAATTGTGAAAACTTGTTCCTCGCACCCCTATCTTCCATGCTGTTGGCTCTAAATGGGGCTTTCAATCAACCTCAAACCTGATGGGTCTCTAGATCGTCTCAAGGCCCGTATTGATGCAAAGGGATATCACCAAATTACTGGAGTGGACTATACTTAAACCTCCTATCTTATAATTAAGCCAATCACCACCTGGTTAATCGTCATTTTTGCTCTCATTAAGAAATGGTTCCTTCAACAACTTGACAAGTGAAAAAATGCCTTTTTTGCATGGTATTCTTTCTGAAAACATATACATGGAACAACCCTCTGGCACAACTAATCCTTAATTCCCCCACCATGTTCGTAAACTCCAAAAGGCTCTTTATAGCCTTAAACAAGCACTTTGTGTCTAATTTGATCGGTATGTTATTTTCTTCTTAAATATGGTTTCTTTTGTAGTCTAGCTGACCCATCTTTATTTATTTGGTACTCTGATATTGGATCATTATCTCTTCTTCTTCATGTGGATGATATACTTATCACAAGATCCACTAACACTCTGGTCTCTGACTTCATCAAACTTTTGCAATCTAATTTTGCCATGAAGGGCTTGAGACCTCTTCACCACTTACTTGGTATTGAGATAATGCTAACAACGGATGAACTCCATTTATCCCAATCACATTATGCCTTTACCATCCTTGAACGAGCTAAGATGGTTGATTGTAAATCGATAAACACACCACTTGAAACTAAGGCCACCATGATATCCACTAACACCCCTCTTGATTATCCAAGTTACTTCTGTGGGCTCGTTGGTGCCTTACAATACCTCAGTCTTACTCACCCTGATCTTTCATATGTTGTTAATTATGTGTCTCAATTTTTCATTCTCCTACTATCATGCATTTAAAAATGGTTAATTATATATTACAATGGGTCAAAGGCATTATTGATGCAGATTGGGCTTACCACTGGCTATTGTATTTTTTTGGTGATAATCCTATCTCATGCTGTGGTAAGAAACACCAAATAGTTTCACGCTCTAGCACTGAAGTTAAATATAGGGTCATGGCAAACAATTCCAGTGAGCTCACTTGATTGACTTTTCTCTTGTAAGATCTTCGCATTTCACTTGCCTTTCCTCCAGAATTATACTATGACAATATGAGTACTCTTCACATGATCATGAATCCAGTTTTTTATGCTTGCAACAAACACATTGAATTGGATTACCAATTGGTCCGTGAATGTCTTCCATTTGGGCATCTTGTTGTCATTCACCACATTCCTACTAATCATAGAATTGTTGATTTGTTCACAATGCTTGTTTACTCTCATACTTTTTTGGGCTAAACTCTACCTTCACCCTCGACCTTGTTTTCGAGAGGGTATTAACAATAATTTTTATATTAATACTAAAAAGTACGACCTTCTTTTTGAGAGGATATTAGCAATAATTATTTTATTAGTAATAAAAAGTATATATATATATTACACTTGGAGTATGCAAACTCGTTTAAAAAAAAAAAAAAAGTGATATATGGAATGCGACAATATCACTAAAACCATAAAACAATTCTCCCATATCTCCTAGAAGAATCATAAAGAAAAAAATCACATCTGTCCATAATAAAAAATCCCGGAAACATAAAGTCGTGTCCTAATATAAGAGTTCCACAAAAAAATATACACAGAAATTGAACGTATCTATTTCAATTCAAGCGATTTTCTATAATTCATGTTCATGTAAAGGTTCAAAAGCTGCTAAAAAAATTCATTGTACAGTCCAAGCAATTGATTTTTGCTGGTTCTCAGGATTGATAATTATAAAGGAAAAAAGAAACAAGGAGTTGAGTATATCAAATCTTATAATTATGTCACTAACAATGGACAATAGTGGGAGGATTAAAGTGCTTGGCAAAAGAAAACTAGGCCTATATATTTAGAATCTATCCTTTTTATCCGCATATTTAGAATTTTTTAATTTAAAATTATGGAGAAGAATATATGTTTTAATTTTATATATTTTGTTTATGTCTCTTATATCTGCATGTCCACGCTATTTTTGATCAAAGATATACCAATTATCTTTTTCTTCTCAGACCACCGTTTCATCTTCCTTACACATAAAAGTTGTCTTGATGAAAATAACAGAAAATAATGAAGTTGTGATCTTAGGTTCTTGATTATTTACTTCATACAGGTGAATTCGCTTTTCACTTGTAGCTAGTACTGGTGTTTTTATATTTTTCCTTAGTCAAACTATAGCAAAAATACCCTATCAATACGCCAACAATTTTGAAAATTTCAATTAGAAAGAGATACAAGGAACTTCTTTACTTCTGCATATATTGAAAAAGAATCTGGTATCCAGCGACCAGTATCCTTTTCCTTTTCATTATCAGAAGGATCCTTTTCCCTTTTAAGAAATGTTTTGCTGATAATGCAAATTGAAAAACTACCTGCGCAGTTAATCAGGCTTTCCATAGCCAACTCTATGCATGAATATGAGGCAGACAAGAATTTTCATGATTTCGACTAGCTTCAAAAGTTCTCATAATCCCTAACTTGTTTGTAAAATAATATCATAGTGATTTCGACCACCATCAAAGTCCTTATGCTAGGGACAGCAAGCACATGAAAAGTTAAATAAGAATGTAACAAAATGGTTTCACTTTGTAAATAATATTTATCATTTGAGATGTCACAAACATCAGGAGGAGAACACACCTGAATCATGCATATATTCATTCTTGGTATTTGTTTCAAAGCAGAAATCATCATAGGTGAGATTCAAGATTCCATGTATGCGTTAATGTTCAATAAAGGAATGTACTACGTACTGCTGATTAACTTACACATGTAGCTTCCATTGAATAGGGTGGTAAAGTGGAAACATGAATCAATGTTAAAACTTCAATGTTTGTACATATATCATACAAATATGCAATCATCCAATCAAATTATTCCCTCATTTCGTATTATGCTTCGAATAAACTAAATAAATCATGTATCTGCTTCAATGCATGGCTAGTGGCCTTATTGCACTTTATACTCGATAACAAATATTGGAAGCACCACACGTCAAGTTAGCAGCATCAACACATTAGCCTCTATTGAAGGAACCGTTCTTTCTCTTGCTTGATGTGCTTCTGAACTTCTTCTTTGCACTCTGAATGAAATCTGAAAACTCGTTGTTTTGGTTATCCCTCCCATTAGCTTCGCCATCATCTGATTGTGGTGCAGGTGCAACGTTGCTCTGCTCGATGTGGGACACGGTCCTGATTTTATACTTGGCATGTCGAATGAAAGTGGTGAAAGTTTCATCGTTATCGAGTGGGGTGTTATCTGAGTACACCCCACTACCATGCTGTCCCTTCCAAGTGCCTAGGGTCTCTGCCTTGGGTTTGGCTATGTATTCATCTCTGAATTTAGCAGCAGGCCTCGCCATCCTTGGGTCATAGCCAGGTTGAGTAGAAGCAACCCTTGTCACATGGCCATGAACCTTTGAATTTGATGAGGTCTTATTGCCCATGGAGGTTTGTTTTGGTAAGTGTTTGATGAAGGGTTGTATATGGTTCTCAAACTTGCTTAAGCTCAGAAGATTTGAGTTGAGTGTAACTTGAAAGAAGGGCCATATATATAACATTGTTTTACGGTGTAGATTAGGAAACTAGAAAGAAAGCAAGAAATATGAAACACGTTTTGAACTGTAACCTTTTTCGAAACCAATTGGAATAACTAGTAATAAGATTCCCAACAGCAATTAGGAAGAACCTTTCACGGAATATAATGGTGCTAAACTCAGAAGTAAACAAAGTACTACTATTACAGCATCATGGCTTTTAACATTGTATGTCCTGTAGCCAAATTTAGCGGTCCTTAAGAAAAAGAGCGATGTCATACATTTTAATTATCAGTATATATTATTTCTCTCTTATCATTGTAAATAATTCGTTATATGTATATATATTTTCTTTTTTCTCACCCGCGGTCATTTAGTATTGCATGTCCACGTATTGTTTTCTGACGACACATAAACAGTCATATAGATCATGCAAATATTTTACAGTTTTTTTATCTTTCTTTTCATCACACCATATATAATTTATTTTTCCTCGTTCTCTCTACGTATCATTTATGTTAGGTGTCAATGAGTATTTTCCGGAGGAGATAAAAACAAAGGGACATGGGAGTTTGGTATCAGATTCCTAAAGCAGTAGTTCAGAATTGGCGAAATAAACAAAGTGCGGTTGCAGCTTGCAAGAATCACATAATGCGAGTTTTCCACGTAGGATGCGTATGTGGTTCCATTAACCTAATGAAGTTAATATTCGTGCTTTTCTAGTGCAAATTAAAAACTCATCGCAATTTACAATAAGAGAGCCAGCATGTAAGTGGCCCTTACCATACCTCAAGTTTTATTTTTGACCGTGCAAAATATCAAACCGAATCCTAACTCTTAATTAATCTGTATATTATAAAACGGCTGTGGAGTCCCCGAAAATTCTGTACGTGATTATTGTCCATGATTTCTCATACCAACCATCCTTATAATCTAATAATGCAAATATGTTTAATCTAAATTCTAGTTAATTTTGTTTCAATGTAACGGTAGTGGTTGATTTTCACTTCCATATTAGTTGGATTAAATTTTTCAAATGAATTTTTGTAAACCACTGGCTTACTTCCACAAATCATGAGAAACCTAATTTGTATCTTACAAGGGGCAGATTTGGATGCTTCTACTCACGACATCCTTGTAAACTTACAGGTCTACTTTATCAATCACCAAAGAGAAAGAATTTATAAAACCCTCCTTCGCCAAACAAATCAACAAACCCAAAAACGTGCAGTTCTCAAGAAACAAGAAATGTAACAACGCAAAAGAGTAAAACACAGCACAGTTAAAGAGAAATAAAAAGGAGAACGACACGATTTATCAAGTCACTAAAACTTCACATAAGAAGATTGCACAAACTATAAGAATCAGACTAATGAAACAATTTGTTGCATCAGACTAAGCATAAGACAACTTCTTAGTCTGAACATCTAAATACCGTCATAAGAATGGACAAATTTTGAGTTAGAGACAGCATTAATAATCACACTCCGGAAACTCACATATCATGGTTTGTGTCTGTCAACATAGGAAATTGGTTAGACCTAATTAAGACTTCATTAATCATTCTGCAAGTATCGCAAGTCCAAAGCTCTCACAATCACACTGCAAGGAAGATTGCATCCCAGCCTGACCTTGCTATTCTAACGATATCATACCTCATAGCAACTATAGTGAAGCTTACAGTAAACTCATATCAAACCTATATAACGTGTACTATTTGCTCATTCTTGTTAAATTAAAATTATTTTTCAATATGTTGAAATAATGCTTGTCGTGTTAAATTTTGTTTAGAAATATTTATTTTTAAAAGAAACTAACTTAAAATTTAGCATAAATTTAATTATATAAGATTTTAGTACGAAACACAACCTCCCAAAATCAATTAAATGAAGACAATTCAAGAAGCATGCCCCTGGAATTAAAACTATATTAAATATACACACTTTCTTCTGAGGAACATATGTACCCTTCGTAGTGATTTCAAGTGTATACTAAGAACACTAAGTGCTTTTATTATAGTTTCACAGAAAAAACTGCAAGGATTCAATATTATAATCTGGACAGCGACAGTTATCAATGTACAAATTTAAACGTGCTTTAGGAAACACAACAACTATCTGTATAACATGAAACCTTTGTAATAATAAATAATCTTCTTGAGAGGCCAAATGCAATGCATCAATCGTAGTAACACGCACATGAATCATGTTCTTGGTATTTCTTTTAAAATAATGCTCGTAAGCAAAATCCAATGAATCAACAAACGAGGGAGTTCGGTATAATCATTAAAATCATGTTTATTGGAAGACTCGGGTTAAGGTAAGAAGATTCAAGATTCCTTGTATGCTTAATGATGGAATGTTCTACCAGCTTTATATGTCGCCCACAAAAGAGGACAAAGGAGAATACTTGGCGTCAGAGTAAAGTTTTATGTATGAAAAGTTAAAAACACTGCAGATTAATTACAAACCTTCCATTAAAGACAAACTTCAATGCATATTTCATACAAATAAACAATCAACTAATCCAAATTATTCCCCCAGATAAACATTTCACATATACTATGCTTGAAATAGAAAAAATATAATAGAATAATGCTTGCATGGCTCAGGGACCTTATTTTCATGCACTATATAACAAAATATTGGACGGACCCACATGTCAAATCATCAACAAACACCACTATCTTTGAGCTCCCCGGTTCATCAATGGTCACTTGAAAGAACCATGCTTCCTCATGCTTGATGTACTTCTCCACTTCTTCTTCGAACTCTTGATAAAATCTGAAAACTGGTCGTTTAGGTTATCCCTGGCATTAGCCTTGTCATCTGGTAGTGGTGCAGGTGCAACGTTGCTCGGCTCCCGACCGATGTGGGACACGGTTCTAATTTTACCCTTTGCACGTCGAATGAAACTGTTGAAAGTTTCATCGTTATCAAGTGGGGTGTTATCTGAGCACGCCGCACTACCATGCTGTCCCTTCCAAGCGCGTGTGGTCTCTGGTAGCTCTGGATTAGCAACACGCCACCTCTTCCTTGGATCATAGCCAGTTGAAGCAACTCTTGTTGCCTTTCCATGAACCTTTGAATTTGATGAGTTCCTATTCCCCATGATGCAGTTTGGTTTGATAAGTGTTTGATGCAGAGTATATGGTTCTCCAACTTGGTTTGTAAGTTGAGTTGAGTGTAACTTGCAAGAAGGGGCTTGTTTTATAGTGTGTTATCAGGGTGTAAATGGAAAGATTATGAACTAAAATAAGAAAGAAACAGTGACACGTTTTTGAAAATGAGGACTAGTTGTAGGAGCTATCTAGTTAAGATTCCGAACAGCGATTAAGAAGAGCTTTTGCTAATTTTCCGCGGAATATAATAGTGTCAAACTCGAAAACAACTAAGTACTGATGTATTAGAATATATTATTATCACGTAATGGCTTGTAGTAACATTGTATCATGGCCAAAATTGACGGCTTAGTCCTAATCTTCTCAAGGAAATAAAATAAAAGGAAGAGAAAATAAGAAATGAATAGGAAATGAGATTGCTTAGTTAAAAAAATAGTTGAAAAATAATAATTTTATTTTTAATATTGCTGTTTATATATAAGTGTTCCTTAATTGTTGTCTTTCATCACAAATCAGTTCCAACCGAAGCCTGAAAACATAGGGACATGAGAGTTTTTTTTCCTTGGAGCAGCTAGATGGTATCAGATTCGAAGATGACCCTTGTTCAGAATTCGCGAAATAAACAAAAGTTTAGTTGCAGCTTGCACGAATCACGTTATTTCCACATATAAGATGCGTAAGTGGTTCCATTATCCGTATGGGGAAATTAATATTCGTGTCTTTCTGTGGAAAATAAACAACTCATCGCACTTGTTGAATTTGAAATTACAATCAGAGAGCCAGAATGTAAGTGGCTCCTACCATACCAAAAATTAAAACGAATATGTTGCTGGAATTTTATTTTTGCATGTTCATCGTAGTGGTTGAGTTTTACTTCCACATTTTGACGGCTTTAGAAGCGGTTTACTTATCTCAGTTAAATGAACGTATGATAGTTTAAGGTGGTACATTTGATACATATATAAAAACTACTTCACAGTATACAGATTTTTTTTTTCTTGCATACGGCAAGCAAATTCTAAATGCAGTACGAGATTAAAGGCAAGGATTCTCATCTAGAATTTGCGGTAGGTGTAATATATTATGATTTTATTACATACAATTGGGTTGGCCAACGCATCCTATACAAAAGAATTTCAACATCTCATGTCCCTTCACAAAAGACAGAAAGAGAGAGAGAGAGATGAGAAAGGGAGGAAAAGTCGATGAAAATAACAGAGAGAGAGGAAAATAAGTCTAAGTCTTGCAGCTGGAAAGAAACGAAGTTCCAATTTTCAACTTACACCAAAGATTTCTTCTGATACCATTGACTCTTCCACGGTTCCACCGCTGATTTATGTCACTGCCACCATCTTTTAGAAAAGAAACTACTATGTACCAACCATGACACTTCTAGAACCAATTATTTTGACTCAAATTCAAAATACTGCTAGAGCAAATTTTATGATTCCGGTAAGTGATTTTTTATGCTGGGAGGGGCGTTATAAGGGAGAACTTTGACTACACTAAGGTTTGAAACTACTTCAGACCAAACAAGCACACGCAAGAACCTATCAGCTTTACATATGCCAATGATGGTAATGGGGTTTTGAATTTGTTAACCCTCTGTAACATATATACCACCCCAAATAAATGACTTCAAAATTAGTTCACTATGTAACAAAGTGGAAGTTAACAGTACATTTTACTTTAAACTGGCGTAAATTAGAAACAAAACAAATTCTTTACTTGCGGATGTTATTATATCGTCAGAGATTAGACTTATTTGCGGTTTTTATTTTCCAAATTTACGATTTCTTTTATTATCTCGTACGTTTCTTTTATTTGCTTGATACAATTTCGTTTTTAAGATGAAATTATGTCAACTCGACGACATGAGTTCAGTGTAAATATATAATCTGTTGAGACTAATTGATACAACTTTAATTAAGGTTAATTGAGTTGTAAAATTTTTTTGTTTTAAATAAAATCCTGTCAAGTGATATCACTTCAATTCAAATCTTGTTTCAAAGAATTTTCGTCTTCATTGGAGTAGACAATCTAAAAGAAAACATCTAATCTTAATTTATTTTTGCACTTCAATGTGTTTATAGAAACAATTCAAATATATTCGGAATATCTTATAATAAAACTAGATTAATTAAAATGATATTTATAAGAAACTTCTATAACAGAAAATATTTCCAAGGGTGTTGTTTCAAAAAAATTTCAAACTTAGCATTTATTTTGAACTTTAATTAAAAACTTTGATTCGAAATCAATTAATAATATTAAAATGCAGTTCAATAAATGAAATCAGAATAATAAAGATCACTATAAATGAAAAATACAGATATTGATACACATCTCTGTCTAATGTAATAAAGAAGACAAATAGAATAAATGATTTAGTGTACACAAAGAGACTATACAATCTGATCTAAACAAACAAACTAGACGGTGGTCTAATGTAGACAAACAGATCAGGTGATCTAGTGTAAACAGACAAACTAGACAGTCTAGTGTAAATAAACAGACTAGATGGTCTAGAGTATACAAACAGACTAGACGGTCTAGTGTAGACAAACAGACCACTAAACGGTCTAGTGTAAACAAACAAACTAGACGGTCCAGTATTAACAGAATAAACTAGACGATCTAGTGTAAACAAATATATTACATGCTTATTGTAACTCTCATATCTTCAACAAGATCACTCAGGTGACTTGAATGGCTTGACTTGCTCCTCTCTTTCGTTTTTCATCTTAAATCTATTCGTATATCTTTTTAAATTTGTCCTCTTATACTTGATTGAGTTAATTTTGGATCTTACAATATCTTTATGTAATGATAAACACTCAAAACAAAAAACTTAGATATACAATCTTTCAATTTATTTTTGTTTTGAATCTATTTAAAAAAACTAATTCAAAAGTATTTACAATATAGATTACTAAAAACAATTAAAAAAATATTTAAAGAAATCTCTGTGTTTCAAATAACACGTGATTTTAAGACAGAATGCATGAAATCTTTAATTTATTCCAATTGTTTTTATTTAAAGATAATTGCAATATGTTAGAAAAACATTCAAAAGACTTAATTTGAACTAATATGTTATGAAAAGAATGAATATTAGAGAAATACAAAAAATAGGGGCATACTGGATATATAAAATTTGTAATAAGTTACTTTTTTTTGTTAGAAATATTTTCAAAATATATCACAATTAATTAAAATATGTTTAAACAATATCATTTGAAAAAAAAAATAATCAAGATATCTTTGTTTTCAAAGAATGCATTTTTAATATCATTTTTTTCTCACGAGAACGTGTAGATAAAATCTTTTTATTTTCATATATAATCTCTCTTTTATTGAACATGTTTTTTTATGAAATATACGTATTTGAAAGTTTTTGTTTTCACAATCAAATTTTTTAACCAAAGCTATTTATGCATTCAATACCTTCATCAGACCGTCTATCATAAACACGCCATAGAAGCTCATAGGGTCTATTATATATTGCAACTGTACTAATCATTGTCAGAACAAATAGACCAAACCATTCAATTAACTTTTGTTATCATCAAAACATAAACATATAGATTTCACATATGATGTTCTGGTCATGAGACCATCTAATGGGTCGTAGACCATATAGAAGCACAAATCATGTAACCTAATATGTATGACAAGGAAAGATGCAATAAAAATCAAGATAAAAAGAAAACTGTTAAAGTCACAAATCATGGAATCTACACAAAGAACAATATAAAAATATGTCCACTTAAGCATAATAAAAATATGTCCACTTAAGCATAATAAGGAACATGCCTAAATCTTAAGAAGTACTTCGGTAGCAAAGATAAAAATTGTCCATCATTAAGTAACTTCACATTTTTAGAATGATTTTTTCTCTGACTAATACATTTTCATCTACCCATGAAGAGTTTAAAATAGAAATTGACTCGTCCAATTGACCATTAGGCTTCTTTATATTAAAGCAAAAGTATGCTAATAAAGAATGCTAAGGAGTAACCGATGCAAAGAGAAAATTGTCCCTTATAACGTTTTTAAGAAAAGATGAAACAACTGTGAACCCATAAACACAACAAACCTAATTGAAAGTATGATAACATAACATGAAAATCAGATAAATATAATTGTTCATAGTGTTTTGAAGCTTACCATTCACATAAGGATGCAAAAGAAGAACAATAGGTGATTATTCTATATGATTTCATCAACAAAAGCAAAATATTTCAAGAAAAGAAATAATTTCTAAAAAGGAAAATGCATTCTCCAATGAATATCTTCTAAGAAATTTCCAAAAAAAAAAAGAGAGAAAATATGGCAAAATAGGGGCTTTGTTTAAAGTTTTGTTAGAAACTTAGAAAATATGAGTTTCCCGGAAAGAACCAAAACATAATAGAGCATTGACATTGGTGTAATAGAGCATTGACATTGATGTGTCGAAGGGTGTCGTATTATGTATTTCATATGGGGCTTTGTTGAGGACTTGATAATTAGAGTCAATGCCCCCCATATTATTATTATTATTTTGTTTAGATTATAACAATTACAATGATTGATAATACTATTAAATTTTGTTCTTCATCTTCTTTGTTTCTCATTTTTGTCTTTCTCTTTTTTCTCTTACTCAAAAAATATATTTTTTTCAACTCATTATTGTGGTAGCTCCAACTAAGGCTGAATTACTTATCATTCTGTTGAGTATGTATAATTTGTCTTTGATATGTCCTCAACATGTGCCAGATGTGCAACAACAAACTTGTATAAGGGGTAGATCCCATCATTGATGTGACAACGAGTTTGTCTATGCCATTGAGGAAAATATATATTTCATGCAATAATGATATGAGGGAATAATATGTAGTAACAACTGGCTCCAAATAGGGATTAAATAGAGCCTGAACTCATATGGCCGTAAAAATAGAACAAATAATAAAACTATCTAATGTAAAAAAGATGAGCACAGAAAAGATGTTTTTATATTGTTTCACCCCAACTCTTGGACTATGTCCGGTTTTAATTCTATTAATCAATAAACATTTACAACAAGTACCAAATCTCTATAAGTTATACAAGTACATAAAACTTTCCAAGTTACACAAGTACATAAATCTCTCTTGGTTGTACAAGTATGCAAACCTCTTTAGGTTACACAATCACAATCTCTTCAGGTTATACCAGTCTTAATCTTTTCTTAAGACCAAGACAACTTAAGAAATGAAAGAAAATCTCAAATAGGGTTGTTGAATGGAACATGAACTCAAATTGTTGTAAAAATAAAACGAACAATAAACTATCAAATGTAGAAAAGATGAGCACAAAAAACATGTTTTTTATATTGTTTCACCCCAACTCTTAGACTATGTCCAGTTTTGCTTCCACTAATCAATAAACATTTACAACAAGTACACAAATCTCTATAGGTTATACGAGTATGTAAACATCTCCAAGTTACATGAGTACATAAATCTCTCCTGGTTGTACGAGTATTCAAACATCTTCAGGTTACACAATCACAGTCTCTCCAGGTTATATTAGTCTTAATCTCCCATTGAGACCAAGACAACTCAAGAAATGAAATAAACTCTCAAAGAGAGCACAACTAGAGCTCATAATGGTTCACTTCACACTTGAGAATGATTATAAAGTGTTTCGCACAATACCCAATTATAAAGACGCTATAAAACAACATATATGTTTTTTTATCTCAATGTAAAACACTATAAATTACTTTGTTCTTTTCGCTCTTGTGTATCTATAACTTCAACTTGAAGTTGTATTTCTAACTTTGAAAGATATGACTGTTTGGAAGCTCAGAACAATAAGAATCGAACTAGCATATAGTCAATCTTCTTCTTTGTAGTAGACACTTTATATGGAAACTTTATATTTGATCTTCATTCTGCACTTTTGTGACTTAATATGCTAAATAAAACAATTCAAACGCAAACATAATATATTGTATTGATAGCAAATCAATCAAACTAAGACTTTTGAAAAGTTTCTTTCATCATATGTTTCATAAAGGTTGGGTTTCAAAATGTTTCCAAACCTACAGAGAATAAAAATGTTAGAGATCGTGGATTGTAATCTTTGATTTCAAAAGCATTTAAGTGAATATAATTCACTAATATGTTAGAGAAATTTTTTCAGAGCAAATTTGGAAACCTTCTATTTTCGTAGATTTTCTTAACATTGATATTCAAAAGGTTTTAAATTGAAAATCATTGTTTAATTGGGCATAAGAACATTCAAATTAAGATATAAACGACATTAAATCAAGGAAATCAAATCAATAAGAAACATGGTAAATGAACTACTCTTTCATGTTGTCGTAGAGACTGTATAACGCGTAGAGGAAGACTAGATCATCTAACACTTTGAGTCAAACTAGACCATCTAACACTGAGTCAGATTAGACTTGACTTTGACCATCTAATAATTAGATCATTTAACACTCAACTTTGACTGTCTAACACATATGAATAGGAAAATCGTCTAATGTTTTGAAATCTACAATTCTTCTCTACACCAAATACTTTCATCATGTAACACTTAATTACTTTGAGTGTTTGTTACTATAAAACCTATATAGACTCTTATGTTTATAATACCGTGTAAATGGAATCTTAAATCATCTAACATAACTAGACCATCTAATGGTCTAACATAATCAAATTTGGAACAATTTTGACTTTGTTTGGAATGAATAAGATAAATATAACTTCATCAAGGACTAATAGAAAACTTTGAGAAATGTTAAAACAAACAAAAAGACTTTGAAAAAAATTATAGAAAAATAAAATAAAATAATAAATTTGTTAAAAATAAACAAATTTTATCCATACTTAAAAGAAAAAAAAATGGTGACTACTTAGTCAAATATTATAAAACTTCTAGTATATGCATTCGTATGAAGACTCTAAAAAGAAAATTAAAGTTGACTCAAAGTTAAAAAATTGAATATAAAGCACCTATATTAAACAAACAAGTAAACGCTATAGTACCTTAGGAGAAGACATGTTTAAGTAAGCACATTGGCATAAATGGTTTAGAAATAATAGTGCTTAATTACACAATTCATCTATTAATTTATTTATTCATTTTATACTTATCATAAGTAAATGCATATTTATAAAAAAAATAAGAAAAAGATGGTCAGTTTTCAAAAATTATTTTAAAAAGTTAGTATATAAGTAAGTAAATAACATGTAGTTAGTTCAAGGAATATGACTTAATTTTTCAATATAGGGTATTAAATTTAACTTGTTGTATGGAATAAAAATCTTGACTGGAATAACACTATCCTCCCATGGATATTTTTTCTTTTTTACCTCGAACAGAATTATTTATCATAAATTATACTTAAAATTTAGAAGAAAAAATAATTTCACTAAATAAATTAAACCAAACACGAATTAAATCATTTATCTAAAACTTTAAATTTTGAAAAAATATAATTTTAAGAAGATAAAAATTATTCAAATAATTTCTGTCGGAGAAAAAAACATTTGTAACAGAAAAAACGAAGTATGTGGTAAGTTCAGGATGTCTTGTTCCGAAACATTGTGAGTGCTGGAATTGGGCCGCACGAATATGACGGGTCGGTGTCGGGCGCCCATTCTAAAACCCTCACTCTTCGAACTAACTGCACTTCGCTTTTG
>Ga0209700_103768_pt1 | contig 28473 bp, 14 predicted proteins | sample SiratroredBW_FD_187528 | JGI IMG/M metagenome (GOLD analysis project Ga0209700, IMG submission 187528) | Root nodule microbial communities of legume samples collected from California, USA - Siratro red BW (SPAdes) (version 2) | ecosystem: Host-associated > Plants > Roots > Nodule | place: USA... | reverse complement strand
TTATTATTTTTTTTAAAACAATACGTGAAGTTAAAGAGTGAGAACATGGGAGTTTACTGCCATTGACTCATTCTTTTTATTATTTTTATTATTATTTATTTATTATCTTGAACGTGCAAAATCAAGTAAGCAGTTTCAAAGCAGTTTCCTTTTCTTGTTTTTTTATTTTATTTTATTATTTACTTTTCTAATATATATTTATTTTATTTTGTTTTTATTATTTAATCATTAATTATTTAATATTTATTATTTGTTATTTGTTATTTTCGTTTTTTAATTAATTATTATTCTCTTTTTTTTAATTGTCATCTTTTAATTACCACATTTTTAGTTTTCTTTTAATGGAAAAATTTAATATATTTTTAATTACTATTATTACTATTATTTTTAACAAATTTTAAATAAACTGACTTTCCTTACTATTTCTTTTTTATGAATTTTATTTTAAAACTTTATTTATTGAATATAATGGAACCAAAGTCTCTCCGTTTTCATTATTTAAATGACAGTAATATAATAAAACTAGATAACACACCTTTTTATTTTAATCTTTGTATTTATTTATAATATGAAATAATTTGCCTGTCCAGACGAAATTGGGTGTTGACAACACCTATAAGTATTTGAAAGTCCTAAAATGCCCCTGAAGCTATTTGGGTTGAATCTGCTTCTTGCACCTCCATATTTCTGGATCTGCACGATATCTCTCTCTAATTCCTAAAACACCCTTAATTTAATTGATTTTTTTTAATCTTTTAATATTGGATTATTTTTTTTGAAAGTCTACTCTTCATAATTTTTTTTTTATTTTGTTGTTTTAATAAATCCTAAATGACCATTCGCGTCATGAGGGATTATTATTTTTTTTTTTAAAAATAATAATAAATATCAATTCTTGATTTAAGTTCTAAATGACCACACGCGTCATGCGGAATTTAGTTTAAGGAGTTTCAATTTTCGTTTGGGATTATCAAAAGACCGAACGCGTCTATGATATGTCGAAATGAAATGAAATTTTCAAACTAATAAATATATAATAATAAAAAATAAATAAAAATGTCAAATTTCTCAACATAACTCAAATTTTGTAGAACTACGTATTCCCTGATTCTTAACCCGTTAAGGATGTTGATACGTAGGAGCAAGGTCGATCCTTGTCGGGTCCTTTAATTTAAAAATTATTATTTTTTATTTTATTTTGCATTTTAATTATATTTTTTTTGAAAAAATAAATATTTTAAAAACCACATTTGATTTTGATTATTTAATTAAAGGTACTGTCTTAAGACAGGCGCTGTGGGGTGCTAATACTTTCCCCACGCGTAACCGACTCCCGAACTCATTTCTAGTTCGCAGACTTATTCTTTATTCTTTTTTTGGTTTTTCCATAGTTTTTCATAAAAAATTATGGTGGCGACTCCATTTCTTTCTTTTCATTAGTTTTTATTTGGACCGCCATACCCGTCGTGACTTTTATGTCGCGACAGAGATGACTAGTTTAAATTTTGCATTTACTTTTGTTTAAAGCTTTCATTCCTTTTTAGTTTAAACTTCTTTATCTTGTGTTAGAGAAGTTTCATTTGAAGAAGTATTGTATAGTCATTAAGATAAGGTTTTGGCGAGGAAAGACTTGGTTTTTAAGCTTGTCCATTATAACTCACCTCTCTGGTGTCCTAAGCGATATCTTCTTCCTTTGAAAACTCTTTATACATAAGCTTAAGATGTCTAAGTGTACTTCTCACCATAGTTAGTGACTCAAGTGAATCTCCAAAACGCTTAAAACCATTATCAAAAGAACTTAAGTCACTAAGTTATGGAGGAAGCAAGAGGCAATTTTGAGAGAAAAAGAGAAAATTGAAATAGAAGCCCAACTTATAATTCTTAAGAAGGGTCTTAGAATTTTAAAACATAAAGAAGAGAAAAAAAAAAGAAAAAAAAATAAAAAGTAGAAGTGGTTCTTTTTGGAGTTCAAAATCTGAAGATACTCAGGATGATAGGGGTAGTTTAAGACTAAGTGAATTTTATCAACCCCCTCCACCTAGAAGACATAGACAGGAAACTAGACCTTCAGAGACTAGGGTTGACCTTCCTTACTTCCTTGGTAAAAATGATGTGGAAGTCTATCTTGATTGGGAAATGAAGGTAGATTATTTGTTTGTCACCAAGTGGGTGAGGAGAGAAAAATACCCTTAGCCACTTTAAGTTTCCAAGGTTACATGATGCATTGGCGAAACTCTACTAAGAGAGAAAGACGTCTTCATAATGAACCTCAAATTTTATATTGGAATTATCTTAGAGTGCATTGATGTGTCGACACATCCCTATCTATTATAACATAGAGCTTATGAATACGCTCCAAAGACTCCATAAAAAAGATATGAGTGTTGAAGAGTATAGACAAAAGATGGAGTTATACATGATGAGAGTTGGGTTCAGGGGGGATAAGAATACCACCATAACTAGGTTCTTGAGTGGATTAAGCCTACATATCATAGATAGGGTTGAGTTTTTTTACCTTATAGAGATTTGAATGATTTACTATAGTTGTATAATGTACAACAAAAAAAAATTTAGAAAATATTTGTCTAACAAAGAAAAAGCTCACTCTAAAGAATATCACATAAGAGGGGCAAAATAAAACTATAAAAAAAACAAAAAGTAGAACCTCTTAAGAATCTAGAGAAAAAGAAAAGAAAAGAAAAAAAAAACAAGCAAGACTTTTACCTACATTAAAACTAATTAAGTGCTTCAAGTGTTTAGGTAGAGGTCACAAATCTTTTGAGTGTCCTAACAAAAGAGTCATGATCTTAAGGGGTAGAGACTTGTATAGGAACCAAGATGAGGCTAGCTCTTCTTCTGAGAAAGAAGAAAAGCCCAACCCAAAGTGTTTTCGATGTTGAGTCCACTTATCCTTACTTTGGAGAACTTCTTATAATGAGAAGTTCTAATTAGCTTGGTATTTCTTAAAGAGAGAATATTTTTCAAACAATCTATCCAAATTTGAACATAAATTGTTCACTCAGTGTGGATAGTGGATCATGCTAAATTTTTGTAGTACTAGATTGGTTCAGAAGTTTAGTCTCAACACACTTTCCATCCCAAACTTTGTGAACTTTATTGGATTAAGAAATATAAGGATTTGGTTGAGTCAACATGTGAAATTCAAGCTTTCTATAAGATACTATTCTAAAAATATTTTATATGATTTAATGTGTCCTTAGAAGCTAGTGATATTTTGTTTGGACGATCATGACAATTTGATCATAATATTATTTATTATGATTATACTAATAAAATTACTTTCACTCACATAACAAATAAATTTATTATAAATTCTTTATCATCGTCACAAGTTGTGGAGAACCAATTATAAACACAATAAAAAATATAAAATTATATAAAAATAAATAATCTAGCTCTTTTAGGTTAAGAACTTGAGAAGATCGAGTTTAGACAAGAAAAAAAATAAAAAAAGTTTTAAAATAAAGAGGAAAAAAAAAAGAGAAAAAAGAAATATTTGTCTGAAATTGAATCAAACATTCACATAAACTCTCCTTCTCTAAAAGAAAAAAATCTTGTTATGAGTTACTTAGAAGAAAATTTGTATAACCAAAAGATTAAGCAAGGAGAAAAAAAAAAAAAAGTGCTCTTCGGGGTAGGTACTCTGTCTCTCATAATGTAATGGGTATTTGATATTGAAAGACAAATTCTATTTAATTACATTCTCCTTTTTACAGATTTTGTAAATATATTTGTTTTGCTGGTTGTTTATTTTTATAAAATTGTATTTGATCATGTAGGAAATCAGAAACAAAAAAACATCCATAAAAGAATTTGACCGATTTCTAATTTATGATAGAACTAGAAGAAAGGTCAGAGACACCCAATAGAATAATTTATAGACTTAGACTATATTGGGTCTTTAGACACTAGAAAGTTTCTCATCTCATATACTATACTATGTGTTTATAGCACATAGGGTATAATAGTTAGTTGGACAGAAGTCCGAAAAAAGTAATGACTATATTAATAATTGAGGGCTGAATATATCGACCTTATAGGATTTGTGAATGAAGCATTTTGGATAAGGGGAATAGTTAAGTAGTTGAGAGTCAAAAAATTAGGTTAGAATGAAAACAAAACACATTCACATTAAGCTACACTTTATAAAGATAGATTGTCCAGAGTGTATTGAGAAAATAAAAGTTTCAAAAATCATAATCCCTATTATATAATTACAAAATTTATAATAAAGAAAAAAATTATTTCATTATATGAATTTAAGCTAATTGATTGATAATTTAAACTTGTGATGGGTTTAATGTCTTTATAGTTAGTGACATAATTTTCTACTAAACTAGCTTATAAATTATAAACTAACTTTTAAGCATCGATATTTTTTTAAAAGTTGCAAAATAAATGAAATCTATTAATAAAGAAAAATAAAAGATAAATATCGCTATTAGAAAACATAATTACTTCCTTCGTGAGTACAAAAGGGAACTCATCTTATTTCAATGTTTTATTTATTATATGTTATGCAAATTGCCATGACAGTCGTAAGGTATGTGTCTATTTATTTTATTACTACTAAAAAGATCATTCTGCGACATTTTTTCAAGAAAGTATTTTTAAAATTTTACGTTCTGAAAACGAACGTTGTAAAAATATGTTTTAAATCATTCTAAAAATATTATTCTACAGTAAAAGAATTATTATAGAATATTGTAGAATAATCAATTCAATATAATTAAAAATCCATTTTTTATTATATAATTTGGATAGTACCAGAAATCCTTATAATCGATTTCATATTATACACTTCGGGTACTACTTAAAAATGTAATTTTTATTTTAATGTTTCCAAAAATTATGTGTTTTAGAAAACGAAATCATTTTTATCATTATCAATAAAAATTGTCCTAATAACATCTCAATAATTGGGATTTTCTTCCGAAATCCAATACCTTTCTCTCTCCGCCCAACAGATGAATTTGATGGACCCAAATTATTATTTTTTAAAATTCTCAAAATAATTTAAAAAATATTGTTCCTGACATACTAAAAAAATATTCTCAATATTTTCCAAAAGAATGCATAAAAATTGTGGAATAAAATAATATGAAAAGAAATTAATAAAAATCTAACTGTATATTTTATAATTATTTATTTATTTTATATTAAAACAATATTTCCACAAAACATACCGCTTTATTTATTTATAGAAAAATAATAATTGGGTAGTGGTATAATTTTTTACGTTGTTAATATAAAATAATTAACTCATTCAATCTTTCCCTTTAAAAAATTCTTTCATTTTTTAAAAATTTAATTTTATACTTTTCTATTTTATGTGAATTTTATTAAGATATTGTTTCTAAATATTATAAGGGATGTTAGTATCTTTGAATTAAAATTACAAGGAAAACTTGTTTTATTTTAAATAAGATTTCGTCTTTCTTCTAATCTAGTCATTTACAAGCTACATTTTTGTATTCCCTTAAAATTGCAAGAAAAATTACCCAACCTCATTATATTAAAAATTAGTGTGTAACAAAAAGAAAAACAAAAAATACACAACTAACTTATCCAATTGCCACCCTTTTATATAACAATGCAGAGAGCATTCATTGACACCATAAAACTCTGTTTTCCATAGAATTTATTTTGCAGTGATGTTTGAAATAATTTTATCATGCTACCATTTTCACATTCATGTAATCTAATTTAAAATTAATATGATAAAGCATTTAAGTTTTCCTTTGGATTAAAATCATACATGTAGTTCGTATATTATCAAAGCATCAATAAATATTATCAGCAACAAAATGAGGAGCAAATAGATCATCCAATAAGATAAAATACTCCTACCATATAGAAGATTAGTATATTTTTTAGAAGAAAGAAGATGAAAGAAAAGAAATAAGATAAGGGCTTACAAATGATGTGATGTAATGATTAAACCTGAACAGATGATGAACACAGGCAACAGCAGATAAGTTTCTCTCTTCTCTTCTGCTAAAGCTTCAAAAGGTGGAAATGCAAATGATTTTGAAAATGCATATCATAAGGAGTGGAATCAACAATGGAGGTGACAAAAAGCAACAAAGACAAGATGCCATGTTGATGAAGAGGTTTTAAGAATTGATGCTATGCCTTTCTTCCTCTGCATGAATCCTTCTCTCTCTTTTTTCTTCTTTTCCAATCTGTAGCAGCATAATACATAAAGAAACTAACCTTTTTATGTGTTTTTACACATTAGATCTATAGTTGCTTGATGAAACGCTGATAAATTGTATAAATTAATTTTTTAAGAGTTAGAAATTAAGATTTATTTAGAATCAACCCACATATATATCCTAAAAAATTTGTGCAAACACAGTTAGAAAATAGTTTAGGTGCAAACCTGGAAATCCAAATCAGCAAACACATTGAAGAAGCAAATCATGTCTTCCATATTGGTGTTAATTTCAGTGACAACTTCTATATGAACTCCAGAAGAGGATTGCATTGAGCATTTTTTTCAAGCGCAGTGACCCATAAAGCATCCTAGAATACCCAGGGAAAAGTCAGGGCCTAGACAAGAATCTAACTTGCAAGAGAAATAACTAGTCTACTAGTTCTAGCCATAAGAAAATAATTGTCCCACCTACACCAAGACTTCCAAGCAGTACCAAATCTAAAGGAACAATACCAATAAATTCTGCATCAACTTTTCCAAACCTCTTCTTCCATTAAAAATAATAATAATAATAATAATAATAATAACAAACCACCAGAGATTTGGTTTAAAAGAACACATAATTGTATGTTCCTGTATAGAATCAAAACATATAATATAAGCAACGATGGAATAGAATAAATGGTCAAGTTCACTATATAAGGTTATCTTATCTGATTTCTTTCAGGACTGTGTGAGGGTGGAAGTAGAAAAGAAAAGACCTTGATTCCAATGTAGTATTGGCATTTCTCATCTAGTTGTCACTGGATTATTATATTTTCCTCAGCTTCACTTGAATGAATCCCATTCCAGAGAATTAGAAGTATAGCCTAATTGGTTATCTACAAAAGCTGCACCTGCAAATTGTTATCATATCACAGTATTTCGTAGCTGCCAAAACTTGTAGCCACAGAAGACCATGGCATAAATGAAGCTTCGATTAAAACAGTTGTTTTGTCAGTTCAAGAAAAAGTGGAACGCGTAATATTAGATGCAATTTCTAGAATTGTCAATATGCATAGTCAAGTACCTAAGAACTGACTGAATACTGTAAAAGTTATTTTACTTATAAAAAGTATATAGCAAGGCAAACCAGTGTCCTCATCTTATTATGAGTAAAGGGTTACAGTTACACATCTTAGGAAAAGGACAATGTTTTGTCAAAACAGAAAAACCTTTGTTAACATGAAGGTGAGCTCTAAATTGATAAAACTCACTAAAAGCATTCTCTGTACAGACAAACATGCATGCATATATAAATGAATTATTGGACAGGCCAGATGCAAAGATCAAACAAAACTTTTATAGGTAATATTATACAAGAAGCCACTTTGATTAGGCTACATACTTTAGTTATATATGTAATCAAATTTCTTGTATATGTAATCAAATCAATAAACAATAATATACACAAACTAATAATTCTTGACAAATTATAAACAATTAAACATGTATAGTACCCACTACTCGTTTGAAACATGCCCTGAGTATCACCAGTGGTCCAATCCAACAGCAATGAAATCCTTCAATTTTCACCATTCCAAACACATTTCAGAATTGTTACCTTCCTGGATTATACCACAATATCCTAAACCCTAAACAATATTTTATGATAAAATAAAAACCAGACAGAATCACTTATAATATATTCCCTAACCAAACACATTTTAAACTTTGACCAACTAAAGCACTTACTTGGTTAGTGCTAATCCAAACAGCAGTTGAGGTTTGAGGCCATGGTGATCCAGAATGCTTAAATGGCATTAAGTAGTGCGTGGAATATGCTGATGATCTTTTTCTTTGACGTCATTACACCAGGTGCATCCAAGAATCTTTTGTTGAGAAAGAAGCCTGCTTGCTTACACAATGAAGACATTGCAGCAACAGAGAAGTCATGTTCGTAAAACAAAGAAAAGAGGACTGTCAGTCAACACCCACAATGATACAACCACTGCATTTCCCTATCCAGAGTCAGTATTATGGCTTTCATTTCGTCAATATTACCATGTGATTGATCCCCTGCAAGAAACAGATGAACCTTATCTTTCATTGTAATCCAACTACAACCTGGACTTTTCTTGATTCCTTTAAAATTTTTGGTCTTTCTTACTAAGTCACTGTCAATCTTTTCACCAGAAGCAGAATACATGTTAGATAATACCACATAAGGAGTTGCATTTTTAGGCTCCAGCTCAGTAATGTTTTGAGCTGCAAGCTTAGCAAGGTCAAGACGGTGGTAGGTATTGCTTGCACCAAGAATAGCCCCCCAAACCCCAGAATAGGGCTTAAATGGCATTGAACGGATTAGATCAACAGCTTCGTCAAGCAAACCTGCACGCCCAAGGAGATCGACAATGCAAGCATAATGATCAGCTTCTGGCTCAATTCCATAACGTGATTTCATGGAGTTAAATACGTTCCATCCCTCTTCAACTAATCCTGCATGAGTACAGGCTGAAAGGACAGCAAGAAAAGTAACATGGTTGGCTTCATGGCCTTCACTCTGCATTTTTTTATAGATACAGAGAGCCTCTTTGCCAAAACCATTTTGTCCAAACCCATTGATGATTGAGTTATAAGAGATGACATTTGGTTCAATGACATCTAAGAAAATCCTGTGGGCATCAATCACATTCCCACACTTGGAGTAAAATGATATAAGAGAGTTTTGTACAGACAAATTATACTCTAGGTTCATTTTCACAATACAGGTATGAATTTGTAGACCTTCATTTAGCGCCACCAAAGCAGCTGAAGCTGCGAGAACACTACTAATAGTTAAAGGATTTGGCCTGCATTCCCAAATCATTCGAGCATACCAATGCAAAGCTTCCTCGTACTCCTTATTATTTACAAACCCAGATATAATAGTCGTCCAAACAAAATCATCCTTCACTGGCAACATATTAAATAGCTCTATGGCATTTACAATTCTTCCACTCTTAGTAAACCCTGTGATCATGGCTGTCCAAGAGATCAAGTTTTTCTCTGGCATACTCTCAAAAACCCTACACGCAGCTTCCACTTCATTGTTATGAACATATCCTGAAATTAAAGAATTCCAAGTAACTATATCTTTGTCGGCCACCATACAAAATACTTTGTCTGCCATGTCAGTGCAACCAAACATGGAATACATAGTAATCACGGAATTACTCAAAACACTTTCCAATTCAAATCCCAAGCGTGAAACCAACCCATGTATCTGCATGCCCTCTGGCATCCTACAATAATTTCCGCAAGCTTTAAACATGATAGTCACTGTGGTGGAATTAACATCAACCAGACCTTCCCTCCTCATATCCGTAAACAAGGAAAAACCCTCTTGAAAGAAACCTTTCTCCATGTACCCATCTATCATTGCACTCCAAGAAACCACATTTCTCTCAGGCATCCTGTCAAACAGCTCCCTAGCAGCAGCAACCCTCCCATCCCTGCACAAACCGTCAACCATGGCACTCCAAGAAACCACATCCCTCTCAACCATGTTCTCAAAAACCTGCGACGCCTCATTCACGTCACCTACCTTCAAATATCCATTTATCAGCGCATTTGAACAAGCAGGGTCCCGGAACTCAGGTGGAGCCTCACGGTACAGTTTTTCAGCCATGTGGAACTTCCGTGCCTTCACAAAACCCGTGATCATGGCAGCATATGAGACCAAGTTGCGTTCAGACAAAACTGAAAACAGCTCATAAGCTTTGGCCACGTTGCAACCATTGCGGATATAAGCCGAGATCATAGCGTTATATGAGACCGTAGTTCGATGAGGCATTTGGTCGAACACTTTGCGGGCATTTTCTATTTGGCCATTTTGGGCATAGGCACTGAGCATGGCGGTCCAAGAGGCAGTGTTCTTTATGGGCATCCTGTGGAATACTGATTCTGCCTCATTAACGTTGCCATTTCGTCCATTCTCTGTGATCTGTTTGTTGCACTGAATCAAAAGTTTGTTGTCTCTAACACCACTATTTTTGGAGTCATTAAGTTTCGGATTAAGCTTGAATTTAAATTGCTTCAACTTAGTAATTGGTTGCTGTAAAGTTCTGAAATGCTGCTTCATATTCTAGAGGAAATTTGGGGAAGACAGATCATTAAGAAAAAGTTGAAATATGAACGGTAAAATGCTCCTCGTAATTAGTACACAATATATTGATACAAAATATAAATACTCATAATATTTAATATAAAAAAGTACAAAATTTATAAAAAAAAAATGCCTTAAAAAATCAGTATTATTTTTCTAAAACGTGTCTTAAAATAAAAATCAATGGAGTAATTTTTTATAAGAAAAAAAGTAGCTTACTGAACATTTTAAGAAATTAACATGTTCATGAAATGGATCAACTGCGGTCACAATAAAATTTTCTTCACACAGAAATAATTTGTGATGTTTTTTTATGATTTGTGGGTGTAAAGAAAAAATGTATGGTAATTGTTTTCTACACTTATCATATTTTTAAAATATCAGTTTTGTCTTTTGGAAATGTAAAAATAGCTTATAGAATTTGACGATTGGAATGTAAAAATGACTTCTAAAACTGTATTCCAAATAAATTTTTTGGTGTAAAAGTCAATTCTGAAATACTATATTTTCGAAAATTTAATTTTGAGTTTTAGAAATTTTTTGGAAAATAAGTTTCGGAAATCTTATATCGGAAACATAATTGGGAAAATTCATTTTAGAAATATATTTCAGAATTTCTTTTCTGGAACTCAATCTTCACCACCAAATGCTTCTTTCAAACGGAAATTTAATAACGCCACTAACAACCGCAGCCGCCATATATCACCTGATACCACCGCATCTTAATCGTCCAAACAACCGTAAAATCTGTTACGGTTGAGCAACTAACAGTGTTGAGCAAAACACTAAAAAAAAAAAAAAGTTGAAATTACAGATAAATAAAATCCGTTTGACAACACTCAAAATCTGATAATAAATGAGAATTATCAATAAATTAAAAATAACGAAAAAGTTACCAATAAATCACCAATAATTTATTTATTGGTAAATTTATCGATAGATAAATATATTTAGTCTATCAATAATTGTCGAGAGAAATATTTAGTCCTTCAGTAATATTTTCAGGTTGTATGAGTAACTTGACAGCATGATCAGATGAAAACCATTGTCGCCATATTTGTTGGAACACGTTAATATTAGGTTCGGAGATTTGTATTTTTGTCGTAATATTTATCTTTCCAATACATTTAAATAAGATATAAACATACAACATCCCAAGTTTCAAGAATTGATTGACCATTCACAGTTTTTAAATCGTTGTTTAAAAATGATTTTAATCATTGTTAAAATCTTCTTTTTATTCAATAGTAATCTAATCAAAGTAGATCATATATCTGAAATCTAGATTTGTTAAAATATCAGCAAAATCATTTTCTTTCTTATTTATTTCCATTCATCTTTATCTGATAATGCAGAAAACTACATTATACTTCATCACTTTAACCACCACTAGTAAATCAAAGTCAATTCATATAAGACTAATAATAGGTTGACAACCTGAGGTGACATTACACCCAGGTAGATTACAATTGCACGTGGCACTGACGTGGTCACTCATGTCTTACGTGGCAAAATTTATCCAATGTGGCATTGGGGTAAAATTTAGGGTTTCAATTTCATTTCATTTCGTTTTAGTGCCGCAGCCACCCATAGGTTCCTTTCATTTTCCTTCGTTGAGCGTCGGAGGCCCCCACAGGTTTCCTTTCATTTTCTTTTGTTGAGCGTCGCAGCCACCCATATGTTCCCTTTCATTTTCCTTCGTTAAGCGCCGCAGCCCCTCACCCATCTACAGGTTCCCTTTCATTTTCCTTCGTTGAGCGTCGCAACCCGCCAACAATTGAGTTTCACTTTCATTCTGTTTGAGTTTACAGCATTTGCAATCAGCCGCAGCCACCCACCAAATCAGTTTTCCTTTTGAATCGACCCATCTTGTCATTTACAAACGTGGCAGGTATGTTGTCAGATTTTTGTCTGTCTTCGTGTAGTGTGAGTTGTTAATTTGTGGTTGTGTTTGTATTATGTTATTTACGTATATATTGTTGTGATGGGCGGTGACTAAGTAGAGTGGGTTCGAGACTGTATGTGAAAAATTGGTAGTATTTGACGTTTGGAGGTGAGTTGGGCACATAATTGTTGCCCTTGTGATTTGTGGTTAGAAAGTTGCACACAGTTAGACACTTAAGTATAGAGGGTTAAACAGTTCTGAACTGTCAATGGTGTTAATGGTATTGGTTGTTTTGTTAAATGTAAAAGAATGTGTGCGATGTGGGGTCAAAAAATGTAACACAATTACACACTTAAGTTGACATTGTTAAACATTTTTCAACGTTGAATGCTAGTAATGGCGGTTTTGAACATTTTTCCATTTTTAATATGACATAATGCATAGGTATTGAATTCTTTTACTGAAGAGGTTCATTCTAAACTAGTTATGGCTGCTAGAACGTCTAACACAAGAAGATCCGATGTTGATAACAACGGATTAAAGGTTAATGACTTTTTTTTGCATTTAAAGTTTGTTAATAAAGAAATCGTTTTGCTTTCTTGAATTAATTTTGTTTGCCATGATATTGCAGATCAAAGTTATTCACCGAGTTGACATTGATGTAATTATTAAAGTGAACAACAAGCTGCGCGATTTTCAAAGGGCAAAGTTGGAGAGAACTCCATTTAAATGGCTTGTTCGGATGATATAACCAATTAACATTTCTTGTCCTTTGTTGAGGGAGTTGGTCAATCGTTGGTCTCCCAATGACCAAAACCTTAGAATTAAGGAGTTTCTAGTTCATCTGTCTGGTCTAAATGTGTGTATGGGCTTAGGCCTAGGGATAACTGGTCAAGAGGTTAGTTTTAATGATAATAACTCCATTACAATTTAACACATGTCAACTCCCTTCGTTATGAGCATTTGTGTATACTGAGTTCAGTAGTGACATAAAACCCACTCCAGCCACAGGTGAGACCTGTTTTAGACAGAAAATATGTTAGAGGGCATCATAGTCAACGGTATATAACTTAACAAACATAAAAACAATCACTTGAAAACATTTTCTAACAGGTTGGCTGCCATTATATGAGGACATTGTTGTCTTGAATTGGTTTTCATTACCAACATTGACATCTGAGTATGTAACGTGTCCAAGTGTTGTCTATACGGTTTTAGCATGAGTTGTCCTCTTTCGTTTTGCAAATACCTCAGACCTTGAGTTCAATCTTGAAGAGTTTGGCCTGCCTTTTCGATTAACAACATTAGGACTATGGATTGAACTATCCACATCAACAGTGTTTGGCACGGCTGAGTTGGAGCTTGGGTCATCATCACACAAAACTGTATCCATCGTTTTCTTCTTCTTTCTGGAACTGCTTTCCCTACATGTCTTAGTACAGTCATACGCATTCAAATGTTGATATAGCAACTCTGTTGTCTTCTCTGACTCACAAGCATATTCTGCTAATTCATAAAACCTCTTACATAATCCATCGTACCGTTCAATATGTGGCTCTTTGACTTTTGAACCATATGAAGCTCTAATGTACGCGTGTTTCCTACGCACATTTTTGCTCCACCTAGATAGTATATACTTATTTGGAGCTTTAGTAACCCTTTCCTGTGCAAATACTAGTGAGTGGCGACAAACAATTCCCCTAAACTCAAATAGCAAACAGCTACAGTTAATGTTCATGTTTGCTCGATTGAAGCCTACAATGTAAATTTTGTGTTCTGGCTTCCCGTGGTGAATTGGCTCTTCTTCGACAACATCATACCTACATGCATGACCCTCTACAAATAGTTTGTCAACAACACAATTCATTTTCCCCTTAAATTCCATTTGAATTTCTTGGAACTTAGCATGTGTGTATTCCATTTGGAATTGTCTTTCAAGTAGAGATTGAGATCCGCAAGGAATAACCTTACTCATGGAAGCGAAGTCAGCTTCATACTCCTTTTCTGTCTTGTGTTGCAAGGCATTGTCGTATTGATGAACAAACTGTTGGAGTGTACTGCTGGAGTTGATATAACCATCAAAAAAGGCGTTCGTGCTTTCACTCCTTTGTGTAGTTGACATTCCAGCCCAAAAATGTTGTTTCAAATAACAAGGAACCCACCGATGTCGTTCTTCGTATAAATTTGTCAACCACTCATGACCACCCAATTCATATTTGGTTACAAATCTAGCCCACTCCCTTTCAAATTCAGCAATAGTCGAAGACTCATACACCACGGTCTTCATCATGTGTTTCATATCCTTGTACTGTCCGAATCGTTGTAGCTTTTCCAGTATCCTTTTCATGATGTGCCACAAGTACCACCTATGCCTTGTATTTGGAAATACACATTGTATTGCATTCTGCATCGCTTTGCATTGATCAGTCACGATGCCTTCTGGTGGTTTATTGGACATATATCGAAGCCAACATTCAAACAACCAAATAAAGGAACTTGTATCCTTAGACGATAATAACCCACACCCTAACAAAATTGAGTGCTCGTGATGACTCACACCCACAAATGGTGCAAATGGCATGTCATATTTATTGGTAAGATAGGTTGTGTCGAAAGAAATCACATCTCCAAAATATTTGCATGCAGCCCTAGTTCGTACATCGACCCAGAAGACATTGCGAATCTGGCTATCTTCATCAATGTCTATCTCAAAATAAAAATCTTTATTCAACTGGGACATGAGTGAAAAATGGGTTTGCAAGGCCTTAGCATCACCATATTTACACAATGCCTTGTGTTGTTGACCAACGTAGTTACATACATCTCTCAGTAAATTCCATGTTGTCATATCCTCCAACTGACGTCACTAACGACCTATAGCTCTTATTTACCCGCACACTGGCTTCATCATTCATATCAAGTGTCCTCTTCGCTTGAAGATTGATTTGTCTATTGCCACGAAACAACCTCGATTTTGTTGGACTTAAGTCATGAGAGTGCTGGTCGCTAACCGACATAATAAACCATTTCCCATCTTTTTTACCAACTGTTATGTGTGCACCACATTTAACTGACTGAGTAGGTTTTGTAGCCACCTCTGGTGGAATGGATGAAACATATGTTCCTGCTCTTGCACACACTAACAGTAAGTACCTAAGTTCGTTGTCAGGTCCTTTTTTTGAATTCCTTGTCCTTATTCTAAAGCTCTTTTGAATGTCGTACTTGTGATAAAAATTCTTGCATCATGAGCACTATTAAAACACATTCCAACAGCAGGTTGAACTTCTACACCATCATTGGAAAGGTTAATAGGAAGATCATTTGAGACGTCCTCATGATCATTTGAATAAATATATGTGAGTGGATACAACTCCTCATGAGTTGGTGGAACTGCTGAGATGAAAAAGTCCATTGCTTGAAAAAAAAATCATTTTCACATTAAACGTCCCTAGAATGAGTAAAGTACATTTAATGCAATATTTAGGTTTGAACAGTATATTGGTAATGGACATTCCAACCACAAATGTTAAAGCATACAGTTTTGGTTAAATGAAAATCACACAACTTCTACAAAAAAAATGTTACAGATTTGTATTTTATGTAAATAACAACCATTTATTAATATCATTGGTACTGTTTTATTATTAAAAGCATTTATTACAAATGTAACCGAATCACCAATGTCATTGTTAGATTCATAATGTCATTAGAAGCGCAATAAATACACACTAACCCAATGTCATTGTTACATTCATACTGTCATTACAAGCGCAATAAATACACACTAACCGTTCTCCTTGGTTGGTTGAGATCAATGTTGGTTGTGGTTGCTTTGAGTCGTGGTGTGTTGTGGCCCACCTTAGTATTGAATGAACTTAATGGTCGTCGGTGTGGGTTTGGTGATAAGTAGAACAACACCTAATGCAGGCACTGAACCTTTGTTGGTGAACTGTAGATGGCGGGAAGGAAAATGGGTTACATAACGGGTATTTACTTCAAATGTTTGAAGGTAAACCAACCCATCCGTTATGATTACATTTCATTGGAAGTCTAAGGATTCCAACGGACAACAAAGGTGACAGTAAATAGTGCACAATGATGACTTACCAAAACAAGGTCATATTGGTAATTTAAAAAGGGTTTCATTAATTGCACTTAAACGCTTTTGGGCTGCAAGGGCAGAAAAAGAGATCTTTTGCCTTCTGCCTCACGTAAAACATTAAATGTTGTACAGGTCATACACCAATAAGGATTGACAAACCCTGAACAAGTGAGACGTTGCAGGATGTTGCTAAACCCAAAATGATTCATATCCCTCAAACACCAACCGTAAATCAATTGAATAGGACCTGGTTCTTGCGCTGAAATCACCCAGTCATAGTCAATGGAAAATTTTGAGGAGCTTGATATAGACACAAGTGATCTTCAAAGCTTCATTCAACGTTGTAACTCTAAGACTTCACTCATTCCAGGATCCGCTGGAAATGTACAAGCTGTTTTGCTAAATCGAAGTTCAAATGATGGAATGACCACGCAACAGTTTCTGAAGGAATTAGGTGACGAAACCCACCGTCGAGACTTTGGGACGAACGCTTGGGAATGGGCCGAAAAGTTCATTGTCTTTCATGGTAATTTCTTAACTGTCAACAGTAAATCCAGATTTGGACCTCATTTTGGTTCGTTTTGTTCTCAAGGTTGGTGGATGGGGAGACCACAACGCAAGTTATGCCATTGGCAAAAGGGAAAACGTCAATGGAACTGTCACTACTCCCTTGCATTGTCAAAGCCTGTCAACCAAACGGGTTAGGGGACATGAAAATCACAGTGAAGGTTAACATTCCATATTATATACAACATATGTTTTGTTAACCATGAGTACACAAAATTTTAATGTTTGTGAACCGTACAAGATCTTACTCCAACTGCTGAAGCCAGTGTTCATCGCAAGGTGTTACAACATCCTGAATTTGGAAGTGACATAGTTGTTGGATCTATGTTGCTCTTAAAAAATGTACTTGTCTTTGTAAGTAATTCATATTGATAATGTCAAATTATTTGGTGGTTACTGAGTTAGTTCTTGCTTTCTCATAGGTCAAAGTTTACAGTCCCCATCGAAGGGTTTTTTTTATCTCAACATAACTATCAATAACATTGTCAAGGTACACCTTTCGAATAATAAACATATTAATAGTAAATCATGTCTTACTTAGGCTAAAACTGTTATGTCTCATGTGCAAGTAACAATGTTTTTTAGGTATTCAGATTTGACATTGACCCTCCTAATGATGAACTACTTAGAGCTTCACATCCTGTCGTTCGTACAGGACCAGTTGTAGGTATATTGAGCATTTTTACCTCATTATCGGTTTCAATTAGTAGGAAAGATTACTACATTATTTTTTGACATTCAAATCAACTATATCTTTCTTTATTGTTTTATCCAGATCCAAAGCATTTCGAATTGGTGGAGAACGTTGAAAATGTAACAAATGGGAATTGACATCAGTCAACAATCGTGAAGTCCTTGTCTTTGCATTTTGGAAGAACTTTACTTCATTTTAATGTAATTTCATCGATGTATGTCTGAACCTTGAATTTTGGTGATCATTAATGTTAGCGGATTTCGGAAATTGTATTTGTAAACTATTAACTTTGGTCAAGAAGTTCGGAATGGACCTTCTTGACAAGTCATTGCCACCAAAGCAGATACCAAGTGTGTAACAGTATGTAGTTATGTGTGTAATTGCACATTATTGACTGACCACACATCGAATGAACCAAATGAGTTAACCCATTAAACCCACAACTAGAATCTTTACCACTGTGCCATTCCATGATACTCAAATTCCCTTTCCAATGGCAAAAGTAAGGAATGGAGAGTCTTAACAAGCTATTGCCACCAAAGCAGATACCAAGCGTGTAACAGTATTACTAACCAACCACACATAAAATGAACCAAATGAGTTCAACCATTAAACCCACAACTGAAATCTTTACCTTTGTGCCATTCCATGATACTCAAATCCCCTTTGCAATGGCAAAAGTAAGGAATGGAGAGTGTTGACAAGCCATTGCAACCAAAGCAAATACTAAGTGTGTATCAGTATGTAGTTATGTGTGTAATTTCACATTACTAACCAACCACACATCGAATGAACCAAATGAGTTCATCCATTAAACCCAAAACTGAAATCTTTACCTCTGTGTCATTCCATGATACTCAAATCCCCTTTCTAATGCCAAAATTTAGGAATGGACCTTCTTGACAATTCATTGCCACCAAAGCAGATACCAAGTGTGTAACAGTATATAGTTATGTGTGTAATTGCATTCAACTGTATCCAAAATAAACTATATTTTCATTCAACTGTATCCAAAATATACAAAATAATAACATTATATTTGTTACACAACCCTCTTTCGGTGGCTTCACTGACGTCTTCTTTTCCTATAATATACAATCCAAGGCGATTTACAAAGAAAACTTTCTTCTCGCTCTCGGGGGTCGGCCTTCATGCACGTGTACATGTTGCTTAGTTGACCTTGTTCACATTTACGTTCCACACCACCTTTTTCAGAAACTGCTGATGCAACTTCAACACCACACTCAAATACTGGTTCACCTTCAAATACAACTTCTTCAAACACTGCTTCACCAGCTTCAACTGGACCTACTTCAGCACTTTGACATTTGTTTGAAAATTTGGCTTCTTGTTCGGCAAAATTTGTTTCAGATCCCTCATTTCAGCTTCCAATCTATCTATCAATGATACTTGATGTTGAGATAGACGATTCAATTCTGAAATTTCATTTAAGATCTGTGTATGTTTTTCTTCAATCTTCTTCTTATCGTGAAGTTGAACCATCTCAAGTTTGAAGGCTTCTTTCACAACCTCCTCATGACACTCTTCTTTTGACAATGATAAGTTACAAATTACCTGCAAAACAATTTAAATAAAATAATAATATTAATGACAAAACAAATGGGTCATAACTAATTCTAACCAAATAAACACAACTAAACTCACAATGTTAGTGTTCATGCCTGATTCAACCTCGTTGTCACCAACCTTGACATCCTTCTAATGAAGGATTCTAGGGAATTCGATTCTAGTTTTTTCCTTTCGGAAAATCACATGTTAAAATGCCATTAACTACAATAAAATTATAAATCACAAATTAAACTTCAGCACATAAACAATTTGTAAATGAATATCATTAAGCACTTAAATTTACCTGCAACATGAAAACACATCCAGCCACACGAACAATCAAACATTGCTCGTTCTGAATAGACCGAAAAGCTCTACACAAGCTTTTCACCAAATATGTATAAACAGCTGTCCCCCAATTAAAACTAGAAAGCTCAACTAAATTATCTACAAGCTGAGACAGACCTAGATACACATTTCCCATTCTGTTGGGAAACAAGAATTCAGCTAAACCTAACAAAATATATAACTTACAAAAATCCCCAGGCCTACCATCAACCTCATATATAATAAGTTGATCATAAACCATGCTAACTTTAACTATTCCACCACCGAATAAACTCCTACACTCACTATCATCACATTCTAAATCTACACCTAACCCACAAACTCTGAGACCTAATGTTACACAAACATCTAACAAAGTAAATGACACAAACACACACCCAATCATAAATCCACCTCTTTTCTTTACCCATCTTCTACACAATTCTCTCAACAGAATCCTACTAATTCTAACTTCATCAGACAATACAGTAAACCAACCAAACGGTGTACCTTCAATGAAATGCCTCTGTTCTAATGTTAAAAACTTATTTACAACGCCCAGATATTTGGGGTAACAGAAATGACGCACGCATAGCTCACGTCCCTGTGAAGAACTCTCCACACTTGACATTGTTTTTTTCCTGCAAATCAATCCTACACTGTAAGTACTGTATTTCTTTTCTCAAATGAACGATGAAAATAAAAAATCATTCCCATACACCAACAGTGATTCCCAATACCACCAAAGCAGTGAAAAACCAACAAATGAAATGCGTAAAAGAACAAAAATACCTACGTTGTTGCCGTTATACTCCTTCACTTCGCCTCCTTTGCTCGACCAATCGTCCTTGACCGGTCTCCTTCCCCAAAAAGCGATGTACCCAAAACCCTAAACACTTACTCTGATCCTCCTTTGTCGTCACCGTCATCCACCCCCTTTTCCTATGAGTAGCTCAAACATATGCTCTACCTCACGTCTCTGCAACTCCCCGCGAAACACACAAAATGTTTTCGAAACCTTCAAAATGGATTCGAAAATGCAACAATGCCCCTAAGCCACTCTGTCAACCAAATACCAACTATGCCCTCAACCACGTTGGATAAGTTACCACGTCTACGGGTGGCAAATAGGTGGATGCCACATAAGGTTGGCAAAAAAACTTTTTCCTTCGTATAAAGTTCCAATTATACATGACTTTACACAACTATTTTTTGATTCACATTCTATAAATCCATTTTTAATCAATTTTATTAATTGTTTATTCTTAAAATTGGATTGTTTTTACAAAACTAATTTTATAGTTTATTTAAATGGATTTTATCATAGGTTTACTAGTTTTATTCGATTTGATGTTAGTAATTTTTTTATTAATTTATATTAGACAATATTATAAAACCTGATATTTCAATTAGGTTAACACTTTAAATTTCATCAAGTATTTATTATTACATGAAATATAATATAAAAGAAGAAAAGAAAACTACAAGTATATGAAGATCAGACCAAACCCATACAAAGAAAATCAAGATAATTAACTTCTAAAAACTGCAAGACAAAACATAAAGAGTCTTATGAAAAAAAAAATCAAAGAAATGATTTTTAAAAGATAATTATAAAATATATAAATTTTATAATTTTATTATAAATAGTATTTTTATTATTATAAATAGTTAATTGAGTTTAAAAATCAACTACAAATTTTGAAAAGGTAAAATAATAAAATGAGTTATATACTATATAAAAAAATTCAAGCCTATTAATTAGTCCTAAAACCATAACCTTATCTGCAAAATAGTTATTCTCCTTAAAAGTGTGGGAATCTTTATTTTTAATGAAATTGATACTATGAGTTTACTTAATTGTATGTGATAGCAATATGTTGATTCAATGGAGATTAAATTTAACCTTTTCAATTTAGAGTTTTGCAGAAAGAAAAAAAAAAAATAAACATGAAAACAATGCCTACAGATTATTTTGATTTCATTTTTTTTCACTTATTCTCTGTTCTCAAAATCGCACTTTTCGCTCGCTCATCACATATATGGTTTCTTCTCTTTTCATAAGCCTTATTTCTTTCTTTGAGGGTGCATATAGAAAATTTATCAATCATCTAGATCTAGGGTGTTTTCAAACCATCTTTATCCTTATAATCACATATAGCCTTAATTAATAGTGGAAACTGAAGGTTTTATTGGTGAAACATTGAAATGAAAAAGGAAATACAAACTTGTGATAATGTTATAGCTTATTATTGATACTAGTTGATCCTTGCAAAATCAAGAGACTTTTTTCCAGCATGAGCATTCCCAAAGAAATTGTTGATGTAGTCCTGGAACACAACTTCTCTGTAACGGGCCAACCCATCTTTCTCCACTACCTCTGCCAGTGGACCTATCTTTTCTGTAGCTTTTGGCATTGTAAACACTGGAACTGATACCCTCGATTGCCTGCTAGTTGTCCTTACTCGGTGTTCAGCACTCTTGTACTTTCCATTGCTCAGTATCTTACATTCATTAACATATAACACATCAATTAGTACATACTGAACATATAAAATGGATTTTGATTATTTCTAAATTTGAGTTATTACTTTTAGTTCTTAGATTCTAGGGTACCAAACCTGTAAAGTATCACCAATATTAATAACAAGAGCTCCAGGGATTGGTGGAATTTCCAACCACTCTGCTTTGTCAGCATCATTCTGTTGGTCCACTTTGACATACAAGCCTCCAATGCCATCTTGGAGTAGCACTGTGATAGCTCCCATGTCAGAGTGACGCCCAACACCCACTGTCACCTCTGGATTTGGGCATGCTGGATAGTAGTTCATGTTCACCATCTTCATTCCCAGAAGCCCCTCCATTTTTGAATCCTTCAGGCTAACCCCCAGCTTACCAATCAAGGCTTCCACAATCTCTCTAACCATTTTAGTTGATAGCTTCAAATACTCAAGTGCAACTTCCCTAAAAACACACAAAGAAATAATTTAAACCCTTTTATTGAGAATATTATATATATAGTTTAGATGTTTGAGATATTGATGAGGGGTGATACGAAGAGAGAAGAAGAGTAGAAGGAAAAATCATACTTGCACTGATCAGGCCAATCCTGAAGAGCTTCTTCTTCAGTGCTAAATGTCATACTGATATAGTCTTTCCATTCCAAGGCCTTCTCTTTCTCTGGCACAAAGCTGGTCCCATATTTTACCCTAGGGCTAGGGCTCACCCCACTGCAGTAAACAGCTTTCTTTTCTGCTGGCAAACTGAAGAACGCGTGTGCTGCATCCTTAAGCGATTCCAACAACTGCAACGGCACACCATGATTCACCACCTGAAAGAACCCAAGACTCTCAGCTGCTCTAGCAATCTCGCCCACCACTTTCTCACGCTCAGCTCCATTCATCTTTGACAAGTCAATGGCTGGAGCATCACATGCCCTTGAATCGTGCCCGTTGATTCGTTCCCTTGGAGGTTGTATGTACCTCTCTGGCACCTCTGATATGCCTGACTCTACCAAACCTTTCACACCATTGCCATCTCTCACCACAAAATCGTACAGTGAATTTGAGGAGTTGAAACTTGGAGCCATACGGTTATGTGAAGTTTAGGGTTTAGACTGATTGTTTGTGTGAATCAAAAGTTCTGTAGAAATTGCTATGATCTGGTGGCAAAGGACAGTCTCTGTATATACATATATTGGATTGTGTGGTAAGTACTGTTCCTATGAATAAAGAAAAACTCTTGGTTGAGCAAGATTCAGGGCTTCCAAGAAAGTAAACGTATTAAAAAAAATCAACCATTAGGGTATAGTTATATAGAATGTGTTATACATATAATAATAAATATCTTCCGTTACTAACACCAACAATCAAAACTAAAATCAATTTAATGGAATTTGAATTAACTACAAGTACGAACTAGAATGGAAAAAAAAAATTAAAGGAAAAAAATAATTAACACAATCAAACACACACATACATATTTTATATATATATATATAATATTTTGACAACATCGTAACTTTTGGTTAATAAGTAAAAAACATTTTTGTGACGGTGATCAACGGTGACCAATCCCACACTAATAGTAACAAATTTTGTAACCAAAATTATAAAAAAAAATAGAAAATTGAAGTTTATTAGTAATGAAAGTTTGTGATGGTAACTTATCACTAATAGGAATTACCATAAATTGTATGAAAATAATTTAGTTACATTTTTGTGAGTACAGCTAAACTGTAACAAAAATACTATACGGGAAAAATGGATCGTTTAAGTTTATGAACTTTCACTTTAAGTACACAAATGTTGAATGATTAGTTTTTTTATTGTGAATTCGTTTAAAGAGAGAATACAGTTTCTTTAAATGGAAAAACTTATGGGGCTCCATTTTTGCTTCAAATGACTTTGTTTGATCGAGCTTAAAATCACTTTAAGAGATAAAATTCAAGCAAAAATAATATAATGTTTATATTCACTTCAAGCAATGATACTTAAGTAAACATTATCTTGCACCTAAGGGAGATTAAATAAGTCTCTGTAATTTTGTCATTAAAAAAAATCGTACCTAAAGTAAGCTTCTATAATTTTGTCTTCAGAAAGAGTCGTTCAAAACAACCTAAAAGTAATGATTGAGGAAGAATGGTTAGATATTCATGATTTTATTTAAGCGATGATGTTCAAAGTAAGAAAATAAGAGACGCTTAAGCATTGTGATTTTGAAAAGTTCAATTCCTTTTGAATTAATTTTATTTTGGTTGATCTCAATTTAATATAAATATAAAAGAAATATGAAAGTTAGAATATTATGGAATTTTTTATTTAAAGTAAATTAAACTTTATGTTTTTTCAATAAAGTGTGATGTAGTTAAAATTATGAAAAATAATTATGTTATCTATTTGGTGGTCATAATTTAAAAAAAAAATATATAATTTAAAACCAGTTTGTTAGAAATAGCAATTAAAATATTATTAAAATTTGTGTTATTTATTTTTAAATGTGATACACACTAGTTCGATTGAATATTATATATATTATTTGAATTTTTGGACACACATTATTCACAATCTAAAACTTAAATAAAGAGGAGTTGGAATTACATTCAACATTAAATGCACAATTTCGATAAAGAAATTTTCTAGGAATATTTTTTTATATTATAATAACATGAGTAAGTGAAACTTATACATTATTTCTACTTTTCAATCTAACATAACGTTTTACTGTTATAGTAATAACTGATAACACGTTATATTATATCCGAAAGAAAATGTTATGATTTGGTTATGTTTCTTACATTATTTTAGAGTTAAAAGTTATAGTGCATGAATAAGATATAAAATATTTATTTTAATTTTGCTATTATATTCATGGTAATGTTTATAATACGTTGGGTGAACTTTACACTAGTCATCCTAATGTAGTTATAATCATTATTCACTATTTTTATTCACATGCTTTTTCATGTTATTAAATGTTAATTTTGTTGGAATAAAAGGCACCAGAAAACGATTATGAATGTAGTTATTATATATGCATTGAATGTCAAGCACAATCATAAGGTCATTTGACAATTTCTGGATACAAGTAAGTTTTAGAAAACTAGTTATGAAAGTGATGTTTAGAAAACTTTTAGTTTTGAAGTTAAGTTTAAAATATTCAAATTTTAACTTAAGAACTTAGAGACATGATAATTGTCTTACATTTCTTTAAACAACAAATGTTACAATTTATACATAATTTTACATTCGGTTAAATATTTTTATCAAGCTCATCTCCTTGTGCACAACTCCCTTATCTTTTGACATAAGAATAACATGGTAATGATGAATTTGACAACGAATGATCCATTAAATTTTATGATTGTAATATTACAATATGAAAAACAATGCATATTGTTAAGAAAAAGTTCAACACCCTATTTTTTTATTAAGTGTTGAAAACAACTAAGTATGAACATAGTCATATTTCGTCTATAAAACGCTAATTTATTTCAACAACATATCATATAAGACGCAAGTGTTTCATCTCACAAATGATATAATATTATACAATTTCAATTTATGTCTCATAAAGTTTTTACAAGATTAGATGATGTGCAAATAGACTTAACCTCATCTCGTATTACATGAAAATAGAGATGTTTACTCTATGTTGTAAGGAATGTTGTTGCCAAGAAAAGTTGTTTGCAAGCTCATATCACATCAAATGATTTCTTAGACAAAGAGTTAAAGTTGTTTTTCTTCAGCAATTCCCTGATGCTAACATTGACATCTTTAAAAAGATTACTGATTTCATACGACTTGTACGTTAGACAAAGTCAAGCAAAGGCACACTGTCCAAGAAGATATAAGTACATCTAACTATTGGGAGGTTACATAAAAGAAGAAAAGAACATTTAATGTTCCACAAACCACATGCATCTTTCACATTCAAGCTCATCATACAAAAGAAGAATATTCAAAAGAGTTGAAGATGCTCAATAGGTAGACACAAATTTATCGTAACTACTTTCTTCATAACCTATATAAAGAAATTCAAGAAGAAGAAGAAAGTGTAAGAGCACATTACACCATACTAAAACTCTGCTAAAAGTTTTGCACCTATCAAAAGCTTTATAGTGATCACATTTTATGTTCAATCAGCAAACTAGATGAGTGTACAAATTTTTTATACATCTAGTGAGCAACTATGTGTGTGTGTGTTTTTATTTATTTTTATTACCAATCAAATAAACTTCTTATCTTAGCCAAGAATGTTTCTTTGTTAAAGAATACTTGGTTATTATCCAAGATTGTCTCTTTTTCAAAGAATACTCTATTAAGTAAGTAGTTGCTTGTGAAAGAATACTTGGTTCAGCTAGGGGTGACTTGTGAAAGAATATTTGATTAAGTCAGGAGTGACTTGTAAAATAATACTTTATTAAGTCAAGAGTGACTTGTCAAAGAATATTTGGAGTGCCTTGTGAAAGAATACTTGGTTAATCCATACATGACTTGTAGAAATAAAATTCAATGAGGTAGTGACTGACAACTGAAAAAATACACAAAGAGTTAGTCAAGGGTGACTACAAACCTAAATAATACTCAAAAGATAATACTCACATTGTACTTTCTAACATTAGTCTGCTTCGTGAAACTCACTCTATTGATTGAGAACTAGATGAAGTCTGCATAGTCAGACAAATCACTATAAAAATACCATATGTATTTCTTTTTCCTCTTTATCTCTTTGTATTGCTTCTTATTATTATTTGTATGAAATTGGGAACGAGATTTAATTTAAAAATAAATATTTAAAACACTTTAGGAAAAATACGTTAGTAAAGCTACAACCTTGTGTGTATTATAATTTATCAAACACAAAAGCCAATAATTGATAATTTGTATAAATAAAGTGATAATTTGTATAAATAAAATTTTCGTTTGAATATTCATCATTAGGCAATATTTATAAAAAGTATTAAAACACAATATAGTTCTCTCTTTTTGTGTTTTTCCTGTTTTCCTACACATATACATGTAAAATATTAAGACTTATATGTATTTTGTTACCTTTAGATTTCGCTAATAATATTAGTAGTAATGATATATAAATTGTTTGTGCGAATCAAAAGTTCAGTAGAAATTGCTATGATCTAGTGGCAAAGGCCACTCTCTATATATACATACATTGGATTGTGTGGTAAGTACTGTTCATATGAATAAAGAAAAACTCTTGGTTGAGCAAGATTCAGGGCTTCCAAGAAAGTAAACGTATTAAAAAATAACCATTAGGGTATAGTTATAGAGTATGTGTTATACATATAATAATAAATATTTCTCGTTACTAATAGCAATAATCAAAACTAAAATCAATTTAATGGAATTTGAATTAACTAGAAGTACGAACTAGGCTCGAGCTCAATGGAAAAAAAATCAAAGGAAAAAAATAATTAACACTATCAAACACACACATACATACATATTATATATATATATATATATATATATATATATATATATATATATATATATATATATAATATTTTAACAATATCTTAACTTTTGGTTAATAAGTAAAAGACATTTTTGTGACAGTGATTAACGGTGACCAATCCCACACTAATTGTAGCAAATTTTGTAACCAAATCATACAATAAAAAGAAAAATTGAAGCTTATTAGTAATGAAAGCTTGTGATGGTTAACTTATCATTATTAGGAATAGCCATAAATTGTATGAAAATAATTTAGTTACATTTTTGTGACAACAATTACGGGAAAAATAGATCGTTTAAGTTCACGAACTTTGACTTTAAATACACAAATGTCGAATGATTAAATATTTTTGTGGATTTGTTTAAAGAGAGTACACAATTTTTGTAAATGGTATAGCTTATAGGGCTCCATTTTTGCTTCAAATGACTTTGTTTGATCAAGCTTAAAATAACTTTAAGAGGTAAAACTCAAGCATATTTATATTCACTTCAAGCGATGATATTTAAGCAAACATTATCTTGCACATAAGGGAGATTAAATAAGTCTCTTTAATTTTGTCATTAAAAAAAGTCGTACCTAAAGCAAGTCTCTATAATTTTGTCTTCAGAAAAAAAGTCGTTCAAAACAACCTAAAAGTAATGATTGAGGGAAAATGTTTAGATATTCATGATTTTATTTAAGCGATGGTGTTCAAAGTAAGAAAATAAGAGACGCTTAAGCATTGTGATTTTCAAAATTCAATTCCTTTTGAATTAATTTTATTTTGATTGATCTCAGTTTAATATAAATATAAAAAATATATATGAAAGTTATAATATTATGAATTTTTTATTTAAATTAAATTAAACTTTATTTTTTTCAATAAAGTGTGATGTATTTAAAATTATGAAAAATAATTATGTTATCTATTTGGTGGCCATAATTTAAAATAAAAAATAATAATTTAAAACCACTTTACTAGAAATATTAATTACAATATTATTAAAATTTTTGTTATTTATTTTTAAATGTAATACAGACTTGTTGTTGGATTGAATGTTATATA
>Ga0209700_103767_pt1 | contig 28482 bp, 11 predicted proteins | sample SiratroredBW_FD_187528 | JGI IMG/M metagenome (GOLD analysis project Ga0209700, IMG submission 187528) | Root nodule microbial communities of legume samples collected from California, USA - Siratro red BW (SPAdes) (version 2) | ecosystem: Host-associated > Plants > Roots > Nodule | place: USA... | reverse complement strand
TTAAAATTAAACATAAATCCTAAATAATGCAATAAAATCACAAATTTATTATTCTATTAAAATATACAATTTAGTCTAAATTATAATTAACTGAAATCTGTAAAAAAAATTCAATCTAAACTACTTTTTTTTATTGAAATTTACTGTTGTTTTTGTAAGTATAAATTATTTTTTCATTTTACTTAAATTGAAACTTTAAAATTATTAGTCTAAATAAAAATAGTTTGCAATGTTATATATGTTTACAGGGGTATTTGGTAATTTCCTCCTCATTTATGGGGACTATTTTGTAATTTCAAGTTCCATCCTTTCAAATCTCTTCATGTTAACGAATATGTCATCCTGCAAATGGGTCTTCATCCATCCTCTCAAATTAGGTCAACAGCCTTCATCCCTTCAAATCCATCCTCTTAAATAGTAAATCAGTTCAACCAAATAGACACTTAGAGACTCGACCCAAATTCTAAATTTCAAATTCCAAAGTAAAGTTGTATTTTTGAAGACGGGATTAAAAAGTGCTTGAATCCTATACTATTTGACTAAGCATAAATATTTTATTATAAATAAGAACTTAATCGTTTACCTAAGAAACCTAGTCCATTAAAAGATGACGTTCAAATATAATATAATAAAATATTTCTTTTATATTATAACATAATAGATAATTAAAATAAAAAACATATAACATAATAAATAATTAAAATTTAATATTTTATGAAGTAAATTATTTTAATATTTAATAATTAATTCTTATAAATTTTATTAATTCAATAAATTAATATGTTAATTGATTTTATTACATTAATTTTTAAAATTGGTATGTGAAAAAAATTATATATTACTTGTAATTAATTATATAAAAATTTTAATTTAATTTGCATTTTGCTATATTATTATTTATTTCATAATTAATCATATTTCAATTTTTAATTATGCTCATTCTTATTAAATTAAAAAAAATATATTTTAGTATATTATCTAATTAATTTTTATTTTATTTTATGACATCAATCCAGTCAATTACAAATTTTTCATTCATTTTTCTTTCACTTTCCCTCAATCTAAATAATTTCTAATTTGCACTCTCTTTCTCTTCTTTTCTTTTATTTCTTAAAAAATAGTTTGTAAAATAATTTCATATAAAGTTAATTTTTAAAATATAAATTAAAAATAATTATTTTATTAAAATAAAAAATATTATAAAATTTTAATAAATAAAAAGTTACATTTCAAAATAAAAATATATAAAAGGAAATTAATTTATAAAATATCAAAATTTAAATGAATAAAAGTATTTTATTCATTATTTTAACATTTTTATTTTAATTATTTATTTTATTATAATAAAAATCTAATTATAATTATATTAAATGGAATCGACTTAAAATAATATAAAATAATTTATAAAATAAAATTTATAAAATAATTTAATGTAAAATAAATTTTGAAACTTAAATTTAAAATTAAAACTATTTATTTTAAAATAATACCATATTAAAAATAAATTCATTTTACCTTATATTAAAATTTAAATTAATTAGTTTTATTTTTTTATATTTATTTACAAAGTATATTTATTAATAAAATATTAATGGAGGTTGATCAATTAAATATAACTGTTCGATCGGTTATATTCCTTAGTTTCTTCCTATTTCTCTGCAACTATGAGGAGAAAGTTGAGAATTACAATATTTGTCCTTTTGTGTATTTATTTTTTCCATTATTTGTTAAAGTGGTAGAGAAAACAAGTGAAAAGATCTAGTTATTTTGATTAATATAATAAAAAAATTATAATATGGAAAGACCTTAAGATGTCTTTTGGTCACAAAATAAGTGCACCGCATAGTCTAATTTACAAATAAAATACATAACAAGCTGAAAAAAAATTATAAAAAAAATATGAAAAATCTGTAATCCATATTTGCAAAATTTAAGAAACATAAAATGTAAGATAAGTAGAAATTTATTGTTGTCTTCAAAGCTCAAGGATGTTCAACTTAATTTTATCTCCAAAATTTTAAAGTTGGAAGCATCTCTTTATAGGTTTGTTAGTGTTTGTTAATACTTTTGTCATCTTTATTGTAAGATTTTCTTAACTTGTTTTACTTTTAACCTAGGTATGACTTTTCAAATGCTTTAGAAATCGTTTGTTTTTAAAGAAAAATGATACTTTGACACTGTATTTTCTCTTACTTCCGTTTGACATTCCGACATGGCATGTGCTGTCCCGCGTGACAATGAAAGAGAAAACGCAGTTGTTTTTGACATTCCACCCCTAAGACACATGTGTGTGTTCCAAAATTACAAACAGCAAACCACTTATTTGAACTGAGCTAACCACTTAGTGTTTTCACACCTGAGACACGTGTGTGTACCAAAACTACACACAGCGAACCATTTATTTGAACTAAGCTAACCACTTAGTGTATTCACTCCTCAGACACGTGTGTGTGTTCCAAAACTACACACCACGAACCACTTATTTGAACTGAGCTAACCACTTAGATATTTCACCCGAGACACGTGTGTGTGTTCCAAAACTACACACAGTGAACCACTTATTTGAACTGAGCTAACCACTTAGACATTCTACCCTTGAGACACATGTATGTGTTTCAAAATTACAAACAGCGAACCACTGATTTGAACTGAGCTAACCACTTATTGTTTTCACCCCTCAGACACGTGTGTGTGTTCCAAAACTACACACAACGAACCACTTATTTGAACTGAGCTAACCACTTAGACATTCCACCTGACACACGTGTGTGTGTTCCAAAACTACACACAGCGAACCACTTATTTGAACTGAGCAAACCACTTAGTTTTTTCACCCCTCAGACACGTGTGTGTGTTCTAAAACTACACACAGCGAACCACTTATTTGAACTGAGCTAATCACTTAGTGTTTTCACCCCTCAGACACGTGTGTGTGTGATCCAAAACTACACACAACGAACCACATATTTGAATTAAGCTAACCACTTAGACATTCCACCCGAGACACGTGTATGTTCCAAAACTACACACAGCGAACCACTTATTTGAACTGGGCTAACCACTTAGACATCCTACCCCTGAGACACATGTGTGTGTTCCAAAATTACACACAGCGAACAACTTATTTGAACTGAGCTAACCACTTAGTGTTTTCACCCCTCAGACACGTGTGTGTGTTCCAAAACTACACACAACGAACCACTTATTTGAACTGAGCTAACCACTTAGACATTCCACCTGAGACACGTGTGTGTTCCAAAACTACACACAGCGAACCACTTATTTGAACGCAGCTAACCACTTAGTGCTTTCACCCCTCAGACACTTGTGTGTGTTCCAAAACTACACACAGCTAACCACTGATTTGAACTGAGCTAACCACTGATTTGAACTAAGCTAACCACTTAGACATTCCACCCCTGAGACACATGTGTGTGTTCCAAAATTACACACAGCTAACCACTTATTTGAACTGAGCTAACCACTTAGTGTTTTCACCCCTCAGACACGTGTGTGTGTTCCAAAACTATACACAACGAACCACTTATTTGAACTGAGCTAACCACTTAGACATTCCACCTGACACACGTGTGTGTGTTCCAAAACTACACACAGCGAACCACTTATTTGAACTGAGCAAACCACTTAGTTTTTTCACCCCTCAGACACGTGTGTGTGTTCTAAAACTACACACAGCGAACCACTTATTTGAACTGAGCTAACCACTTAGACATTCCCCCCGAGACACGTGTGTGTGTTCCAAACTTACACACAACGAACCACTTATTTGAACTGAGCTAACCACTTATACATTCCACCCCTGAGACACATGTGTGTGTTCCACAATTACACACAGCGAACCACTTATTTGAACTACGCTAACCACTTAGTGTATTCACCCCTCAGAAACGTGTGTGTGTGTTCCAAAACTACACACAGTGAACCACTTATTTCAACTGAGCTAACCACTTAGTGTATTCACCCCTCAGACACGTGTCTGTGTGTTCCAAAACTACACACAGCGAACCACTAATTTGAACTCAGCTAACCACTTAGTGTTTTCACCCCTCAGACACGTGTGTGGTCAAAAACTACACACAGTTAACCACTGATTTGAACTGAGCTAACTATTGATTTGAACTAAGCTAACCACTTAGACATTCCACCCCTGAGACACATGTGTGTGTTCCAAAATTACACATAGCGAACCACTTATTTGAACTGAGCTAACCACTTAGTGTTTTCACCCCTCAGACACGTGTGTGTGTTCCAAAACTAGACACAGCGAACCACTTATTTAAACTGAGTTAACCACTTAGACATTCCACCCGAGACACGTGTGTGTGTTCCAAAACTACACACAGCGAACCACTTATTTGAACATAGCTAACCACTTATACTTCCACCCCTGAGACACATGTGCGTGTTTCATAATTACACACAGTGAACCACTGATTTGAATTGAGCTAATCACTTAGTGTTTTCACCCCTCAGACACGTGTGTGTGTTCCAAAACTACACACAACGAACCACTTATTTGAACTGAGCTAACCACTTAGACATTCCACTCGAGACACGTGTGTGTTCAAAAAATACACACAACGAACCACTTATTTCAACTGAGCTAACCAGTTAGACATTGCACCCGAGACACGTGTGTGCGTTCCAAAACTACACACAGTGAACCACTTATTTGAACTGAGCAAACCACTTAGTGTTTTCACCCTTCAGACACGTGTGTGTTCCAAAACTACACACAAGGAACCACTTATTTGAACTGAGCTAACCACTTAGACATTCCACCCGAGACAAGTGTGTGTGTTCCAAAACTACACACAGCGAACCACTTATTTGAACTGAGCTAACCACTTAGACATTCCACCTGAGACACGTGTGGGAGTTCCAAAACTACACACAACGAACCACTTATTTGAACTGAGCTAAATACGTAGACATTTCACCCCTGAGACACATGCGTGTGTTTCAAAATTACACACAGTGAACCATTGATTTGAACTCAGCTAATCACTTAGTGTTTTCACCCCTCAGACACGTGTGTGTGTTCCAAAACTACACACAACGAACCACTTATTTGAACTGAGCTAACCACTTCGACATTCCACCCGAGACACGTGTGTGCATTCCAAAACTACACACAGCGAACCACTTATTTGAACTGAGCTAACCACTTAGTGTTTTCACCCCTCAGACACGTGTGTGTGTTCCAAAACTATACACAACGAACCACTTATTTGAACTGAGCTAACCACTTAGACATTCCAGCCGACACACGTGTGTGTGTTCCAAAACTACACACAGCGAACCACTTATTTGAACTGAGCAAACCACTTAGTTTTTTCACCCCTCAGACACGTGTGTGTGTTCCAAAACTACACACAGCGAACCACTTATTTGAACTGAGCTAACCACTTAGACATTCCACCTGAGACACGTGTGGGAGTTCCAAAACTACACACAACGAACCACTTATTTGAACTGAGCTAAATACGTAGACATTTCACCCCTGAGACACATGCGTGTGTTTCAAAATTACACACAGTGAACCATTGATTTGAACTCAGCTAATCACTTAGTGTTTTCACCCCTCAGACACGTGTGTGTGTTCCAAAACTACACACAACGAACCACTTATTTGAACTGAGCTAACCACTTCGACATTCCACCCGAGACACGTGTGTGCATTCCAAAACTACACACAGTGAACCACTTATTTGAACTGAGCTAACCACTTAGTGTTTTCACCCCTCAGACACATGTGTGTGTTCCAAAACTACACCAAACGAACCACTTATTTGAACTGAGCTAACCACTTAGACATTCCACCCGAGACATGTGTGTGCGTTCCAAAACTAGACACAGCGAACCACTTATTTGAACTGAGCTAACCACTTAGACATTCCACCCGAGACACGTGCGTGTGTTCCAAAACTACACACAGCGAACCACTTATTTGAACAGACCTAACCACTTATACTTCCACCCTGGAGACACATGTGTGTGTTTCAAAATTACACACAGTTTTCCGCTGATTTGAACTGAGCTAATCACTTAGTGTTTTCACCCCTCAGACACGTGTGTGTGTTCCAAAACTACACACAACGAACCACTTATTTGAACTGACCTAACCACTTAGACATTCCACCCGAGACACGTGTGTGCTCCAAAACTACACACAGCGAACCACTTATTTGAACTGAGCTAACCACTTCGACATTCCACCCGAGACACGTGTGTGTTCCAAAACTACACACAACGAACCACTTATTTGAACTGAGCTAACCACTTAGACATTCCACCCCTGAGACACATGTGTGTGTTCCAAAATTACACACAGCGAACCACTTATTTGAACTAAGCTAACCACTTAGTGTTTTCACCCCTGAGACACGTGTGTGTTCCAAAACTACACACAGCGAACCACTTATTTGAACTAAGCTAACCACTTAGTGTTTTCACCCCTCAGACACGTGTGTGTGTTCCAAAACTACACATCACGAACCACTTATTTGAACTAAGCTAACCACTTAGATATTCTACCCGAGACACGTGTGTGTGTTCCAAAACTACACACAACGAACCACTTATTTGAACTGAGCTAACCACTTAGACATTCCACCCTTGAGATACATGTATGTGTTTCAAAATTACACACAGCGAACCACTGATTTGAACTGAGCTAACCACTGATTTGAACTGAGCTAACCACTTAGTGTTTACACCCCTCAGACACGTGTGTGTTCCAAAACTATACACAGCGAGCCACTTATTTGAACTGAGCTAACCACTTAGACCTTCCACTCCTGAGACACATGTGTGTGTTCCAAAACTACACATATCGAACCACTTAGATGAACTGAGCTAACCACTTAGACCTACCACCCCTGAGACACATGTGTGTGTTCCAAAATTACACATAGCGAACCACTTATTTGAACTGAGCTAACCACTTGGACATTCTACCCCTGAGACACATGTGTGTGTTATGCTTTCCCTCTCAAATTGCCCTTTCAGAAGGCAAATGACAAAAATTACCCTTGCAAAAAGACAAAGGTAAACCACGTAAGTCAAAAACAATTGCGTTTTCTCTTTCGTTGCCACGCGGGACAGCACATGTCACGTCGGAGTGTCAAACAGAGGTAAGAGAAAATGCAGTGTCAAAGTAACATTTTCCGTTTTTAAATTTACTTTAAGAGTTTATTTACGGTGAAATTTCCTGGTTAGAGAAATAAACTATTATTTAAAGTTGAAAATCAAAAACAAAACTTCATAACAGTATGTTATTTTTTTATAAAGTAGTGAAGATTCGCAGGATAAATAAAGTTTCGATTATATTTTATATATATTTAATTTATTAATATTAATATTTATATTATAATAAAATGAATATAATTAATTATATAATATATCATAATATTAATAATAAATTTATAAAATAATAATAATAATATTATTATTATTATTATTATTAGTTTAGTTTTTATTTTAAAATAATTGATAATATTATAATTTCAATAATCAAAATAATAATAATTCATTGATCACACTTAACAAATTAATCATATTTAATTTTAAATTAATTTTAATTATAATTTTATCTATTAAAATATATTTTATCAATTATATACATCATGTCATTTACACATTTTCATAAACTTTCCATTCAATTCTCATTATCTTTCCCTTAATTCAAACAACCCAACTTTCCTCACACTTTCATTTTAAATCAACTCAAATTCACTCTCTCATATTTCTTTCTGAATCCAAACAAAGCTTAAATGTTTAGTCATTGATTATGTCCTTCAAAGCCTTACTATGATCTAACCAAAATTTTGTATCCACATATGTAATTTTTCAAAAGAATTTGAGTGATTATTTATTGGTTATAAAATAGAAATTGTAATTATGTGTTAAAAAAGATAACAATCATTCGAAACAAGTTTAGAATTGTAATTTATGATTCTTTTAAGAAAGGTGTGCATTCATCAACAAGTTGGATTTACTAAAATTTTGTACCAACTTGTTTAATTTACCATCAACATTTAAGTGATGATTAATTTTAGTTATAAATAGAGATGTAATCAAACTAAAAATAAGTATAAAATTACTAATAGATTATTTAACCTAAAAGTCATAAATGAAAAATATAAAATTATATTACTCATAATAATAGGTTTGGAAGGCAAAGGAAAATTCATTTGAAAAGGTTAATTACTTAGGGTGACATAATATCTTCTAAATTTATGCTAAAGCATAGCTTTTGATGCTACTTGATATTGTTCTCCTTAAACATGTATTGGATCTATCAATTCAAAAAAGCTTTGAACAACTTTAATTGATAGAAAAAGAGGTTTATAGCCAAACACAATAAGTTAAAGTTGGAAAAAATAGATTAAGGAAAGGAATGAGTAGAACATATCACCTTAGATAAAAATTCAAGAATAAGTGTAATAAAAATTCATCATTTGAAGAAGCTCTTCAAGATAAAAATCTATGAAAAGAGTATTATACTCCCAAGACAATCAAAATACATTTAAAACTTAAAACTAATTTCATTTCGTTTTAAATGTATTTTAGACATCACATATGATAATAAGATGTAACAAAATTATCATGTGGTGAATCTTCACGGGTCACAAAAATAACATGTAGAGAAAGTTGCAAACTTCATATGGTGAGGTAGTTAAATGCATAAACTTGGTTAACTACCTGAATTTCGAGTTAGTTAATTAAATTCATGTATCTTCCTATTTCTATTCATCTTCTCATTAAACACTTTTATAACATTTTTGAATCTTCTAAAATATTCTAGAAAGCAACATCTTTATCTTCTCTTCTTCTTCAGCATCTCTTCATTTATAGAAACTGTTTGAAAAAATTCCTTACTTTTAAAACTTTCCTTTTCCCTTTGCATTATTGTTCCCTCCTCTATGATTACATTATTTAAAGTATTTGTAAGACATTACCTTTTCCAAAGGAACAAAAATCCAATTTTCATGCAAAGTTAAGACAATGTATTTTCGCTAGTTATGGTGAGGATAAATTTGGTTACATGTCATATACCCATGGTCAAACAGAAGCTCAAGAGAATTGTGATGTGAAATTCATGGAAGACCAAACAATTGAAAACTAATTGATAAGGTGGAAGAGTCTAAATCCAAAGAAGATTGTGCCATGAATGATGCTAAATTAGTTTAATAAACCATGAAGAATATGGATAATATTGTTTATAATGATGAATAACATGATTATGGAGATGAGGTAGATGTTCCTATTGATGATGAAGAAGAGGAGCATGAATGTCACGAGATGCATCTTGTTGATGTTATTGAACCACCTCAATGTCAACTTAGAAAGTCCAATAGGGAGACAATCATGTATAAGGTACTTTCCTAATGAATTTGTGATCTTGATATACGTGAGAACCAAAGTGTTATGGAGAGTGAAGAAAAATAAAAGTGGTTAGATGTAATGAAGGATGAGATGAAATCCATACATGATAATCGCATATTTTTATTTGATGAAGTTACACAAGAAAAAAAAAAGGTTCTTGTATAACAAGTGGAGTTATATGATAAAGCATCAAAGTAACTTTATGTATCTTATTAGTGATGAAGGAGTGCTTAAGAGAAAGGTTGTTGATTTTAGTGATATTCTTGTATATTATGAAAATCTCATCCATTCACTACTAAAAATGGACTTTTTACATTTATTTTAAACATTCTACATTGGTTGTAGAATCAATATAGATGTCAATGATGTAAAAGTGGAGAACTTTTTACATGAATTGATAACTAATGTAAAAGTTAGACATATTATATTGATTTTGTACCTAATCGATGTGGTATGTTAATGTTTTAACCAAAAAATAGTTGAGAAGCCCTTTCTAAATCGATTATAGGTCACAACTCATGTAGAAATAGAAGATATTACATCAGTTGCAACAACAAACGATGTAGTATCTCCACTTTCTACATGATGTGGTCTATTATATTTTTTTCTCTTTAACGAATGTTTCTAGTTCACATATATCCATTGTTTTATTTTTGATATTTTATTACTCAAGACAAGCAATATAACAATAACAATATGTATTACATCAAACAATATAATAACATTATACAAATGTTTGTAATCAAATACAATTGTTTTAATTATTTACCTTGGATGATACAATATAATAATTATTTTTAAATATTAAAATTAAATTAAAAAATTATTAACATTCTTTCATTGTACACTGGTAGATGATGAGGCAAAAAATGAACTAGCAACACAAGAAGGGAGTCGAGGATTATATCTTTTTTCTACAAGTAATGGAAGAAGAGACTAGTGAAAAAAATGTTTACAGAAAGAAACTCAAAAGATGAAAAGAATGCGAGAAGCGATGGTGGATAAGGTGAAATTTGTTATGCGGAGGATAGTGGAAGTGAAGGAAATCAATATTGACATAAGAGAATAACAAGGTTGTAGAAATATATGGATAAGATAGGGAGGAGGACGAGATTGCATGTGAAGATATTTTGTTTACATGTAAAACATGAGGTTTTGACAATTTTTTTTGTTTTCTACATTGCAGAGAAAAATAAGAGAGAAAAAAAAGAAGACATTAAGGTTTAACTTATGACATACTAACTCAATTGTTTTATGATAACATCGGTTGTAATTACAATCAATGTTTTATGTGACTCTCATATTACAAAAATGTCAATGCGCTTATTTTCACATTGATTTTGCAAGAGTTGATGTTATAAATACAATGTAAAATCACATTTTTTGCACTAATGATTAAAGTTGTGTTAAGTTTAACTATTACTCTTGATATGTAGGTAGAGTAAATGAAAGTGAAGATTGCTTTCCTTCAGTATAATTTAGAGAAAGAGACCTGCATAAAACAACTTAATAGTTTTCTTGTTAAAGATGTGAAAGATTATGTATTAGGTTGAATTTGAAAAAGAGCTTATACAGTTTGACTCTAAAACAATAGTTCAAGAAGTTTATGTTTGTTATGTGTTAGTAACTCTACTAGAAGACTATTTTTGATCATTGTATCCTTTTAGAAAATCTTTTAGTGATGATTTTATTATCTTATTATTAGTTGATGTCATGCTTATTGTTGGGAAAAGATGTTTATAAGATTCACATGTTGAAAAAGTAATTAAGCGAGTAAGTTTCCATAAAAAACTTCGTAGTTATTAAACATATTCTTTGTATAAGAATCATGCATGACAGAAAAGAGATGCAAATTTGGTTGTCACAAGAATATTATAATAAAATAGTGTTATAGAGATTCTAAATGAAAAAGGCCAAAGTGGTGAACACTAATTTTGTAACTCACTTTAAATTAAATTTAAATAATTTAAAAATGAAGAAAATAAACTAGAAATGCAACAAAATTTTTATGTTTCTATAATGGATAATTTGATATATGAAATGAAGTACGTAAGGCCAACTATGTTGGTATAGTTAATAGATTTATGTCAAATTCAAAAAAAGTTAAAATGTTGTAAAATGAATTTTGAGGCATCTTCATGATATTACACAAATGAAATTTATTTTAATAGTGATATATCTATTTTGATGAGGTATTCAATTCAAATGGACATTGATTTAAGAAAATCTACTTCAGACTTTTGGATTAATTTTGCAAGAAAAGTTGTAATTTGTCGGTCTAAACTATAAATATGTGTAAATTTATCTTCTACAAAGACAAAATTTATTGCTATTATCAAAGTATGAAAGGAGTTTTCACCAGTAAAACAAATTTTGTAAGAATTTTGTTTTGTTGAAAAAAAACATTTGTTATTTGTAGATAATCAAACTATTGTTTATTTTAGTAAAGATTTAACTTTTCATTTAAAATCTAAACATATTAACATGAGATATCACTATACATAAAGATAATTTCAATACTAATTAGAGATAATAAATATTTATATTAATAATAATGAAATTAATGTAATAATTAAAATATTATCAAGAGATAACTTGAAGTTTACTTTACCATCACTAATTTGACTTTATATAGTTAGTTGTATGAGAAACATTTGTTAACTTTTTTCACTTTTTTCATGTATGCATAAATCTAAATGTGTTATCTTCTTTATTTAAATGATACTATAACATTTATCACTTTAGGCAACACTTTTATAGGTCACAGACAAATAAATGTGGCCTAAAAGTATAAAAGGCCACACTTTTATAAGTGTGATTTATTTTCACTATAAGTCACACTTTTTGAGTTGTGGACATTTTAAGTTACTTTTTTTTTCCTATACCTTATTTAAAAAAATAGGTCATATTTAAAAAGTATGCCCTAAAACTAAAAAAAATGTGGTATGTATAATTATAATATAAACCATATATTCTGAATGGAACCTATTACTCACCCTCGTAAAAGCAAAACATTAAAAGTAAAATTGTGGCTTCCCTCTTAAAAAAAATAAGACTTTGGACTCATACAAATAAAAGATTAAAAGTATTGAAATTAAAAGTAATTATCCTTTTTGTTGCCAAACCTTCTATCTACCCTATCTCACTCCATATTAGTCTCAAGAAAATATCATAAATAAAACAATAAAGAAATACAAGATAGGTAAAATCGTTGTGTTTTATACCCACCACATAAAACTTTTTATGAAGTTGCAAAACTAGGAATTTGGTAACCATGAAATCAGGCTAAGTTTAGAATTCAAAGTCTTGTGTACTCTTCATCCAGGAGATATTCTATAATAAAATCTTGGTATCTCTTGTTTCAAAGGTTTTTCTCTTATATTCTATTTTTTAATGTTTCTTATATATTACGAAATTTTATATTATTATTAAATTATATTTTTTGGTCAAAAACTGATCATTAAATTCATAATTCTTTCATATTGATTATATATACAAAAAAATTATATTAATGTGTAATTATACTATTATAATTTGATCTTTTCTCATATAATTATTTTTTATTTCACTTAATTTTTTCTTTAACCAAATCCATATATTTGTGACCAAACATATCAATGATCACGATCAGGCGGTAGGTATCTTTTGGGTACATATGATCTAAGTCTGCAATCAAATAGTACGACAGCCAAGAGCGCAGGCCGCCGGAACAAATATTCTCTCTCCCAAAACTTTATCCATTTCCCCCCCTCCTTCCACGTGGCATCATCCCTCAACTCACCCTTTCTAAACAAAAAAATAAACATACAATATATTTTTTAACACTATTTCTTTTATTAATTCACTTTATCTAAAAAACATTATATAATTATTTACATTTTTTTTATCTTAAACTAGTAATGTTTTAATACGTCAAAACTAACTAATTTTTTTCCTCAAATATACTACTATTTAATAATATTCATCACTATGCAAAGCATCAAAATCAATACATATCTAAATAAGGACGTTTGAGTTGAAATGCACAACATTTTACATAGTAAATATATTTCTTAATTCATGTATATTAAATTTAAGTCTCTAAAAAGGATAAGAGACATAATTTACAATGTCCAGTTTAAGATTAAGTCCAAGAAAAGTTGTATCTTCAAGAGTAAATACAAGTATAGAGGGTAAAAGCCGGCCATGTACGTCGATAAAATCAATACATAACAACTCCTATATATATAATCCTCATTCAGTTTCAAACGGTGTGAGCTAACAATTCATCTAAGCAATAACATTTGCATAGAGATATTTGTTAGCACCAACACAACTTGTTCCATAGTTTACTTCAACTCGTTAGTTCAAATCAAATGGCTTCTTCTTCAGCTCGTCTTGCCTTCTTTGCCATTTCCATGGTTCTGCTTTCCTCAGTTGCTATGGCTACTGATTATGTTGTGGGTGACGACAAGGGTTGGACTCTTGATTTTAACTACACAACGTGGGCACAGGACAAGGTTTTCCGTGTTGGTGACACCCTTTGTAAGTTTCAAAAACCCTAGCTCCTTCCTCTGAATTTGCTTCACACTTTACATACTTCCCAAAATTATCACTATCATTTGTATGGATGAATGCTCTTATCTCTGCCTTTGAAATCTGCTTTCTTTACTGTTTTATATATTAGGTTAAATTATTTAAATATTTTTAATAGGTTTGTAAATTATAAAAATCTATGAAACACGGAAATTGATACCAACACCGACATGAACACATAAATACGTGTAATCTATCTTTTAAAGTATAAGATATAGAGACACATATTTACATATATAATTTAAATATTTTTTTTATCTATATAATAATTTTATAAGTTTTTAAAAAATTACTGTATTAATTCTTATTAAAATTGTGTTGGAATAGTGTTAAACTGATAAATATTTAAAAAAAAAAATTGAATTAGACATTTTCGTGATATGTATCATATTAATGTCATACGCATGTGAGCATCTAATTTATATTGAATATAGAACACATCACTTAAAAAAGGAGTATCAAATAGTCAAATCTTTCAAATTTATAAAAGGTTTTAAGAGAAAAAATAATTATAATTTGTAAAAAAGATAACGTCATGACATGTGACTTAAAATAATCCAACATATTTTTAAAACATTTTAAGACATGTGACCTAAAACAATCCAACATATTTTTAAAACATTTTAAGACATGTCAGTTAAAACAATCCAACAAGTTTATATTGACTCAATATCAAGAGCATTTAACAGTTATATAAAGATTGAAATATTTTTAAGATAATTTTCTTATTTAATTTATTGTTGACAGTTAAAAAAAAAAAAACTAATGGAAAGAATGTATTTTAAAACAATGAATTAGTTTAAAACATGATGTATAAGGTTGTAGTGGTTTGTTGAGTATTATTATTACAAGTCCTTGGAGTTCCACCCTAAGATGAAGACCCTCTTATGGCAGTGTTCAACTATAACAAAGAGAACCACAACGTGGTGAAAGTGAACGGAACAGAGTTCCAGCAGTGCATTTCCACAGCAGAGAACGAGGTACTCTCCACCGGAAAGGACACCATCACGCTGAAAGCCGAAGGGAAGAAGTGGTACATTTGCAGCAAGGGAAACCACTGCGCCAATCATCAGATGAAGCTCGTCATCACCGTCGAAGCTCCAGCTCCGGCTCCCGCTCCCACTTCCTCCGCTTCTTCTCTCATCGCTTCTCTCTCTGGGGCATTCATCGCTGCCGTGGCAGCAATCCTTGCCTGAGATCAACGCACTTGCCCTAGCTGCACTTCTTAGAGCAAATATTGTTGGATGCATTATCATCATTCCTTTTGTTGTTTTTCTATAAGCTCGTCTCAATAATATATGTCCGATTTGATTTGGACTGCAACATAAATGTTTGTGGAGAACACTACCTTTATTTTTATAAATAAATCATAATTCTTTCTGCTAATTATGATTTCTAATGTATTTCGTTAATAAAACATATTATAGTGTTTTAACAAGTGACACTAATATATATATATATATATATATATTGTACAACTTTGTATGTTGTTGGAATGAATTTTAGGATATTCGAACAAGGTTCGTAGTGTAACATTATAATAAAATAAATTAAAAAAATATAAAGTAATAGTTTGACTAGTGTTGAATGGGATATATGATAGAAAAGGTCAAACTAGTGCGACATAGGCTATTCAAACGCAGGAAATAAGCTAAGCAAGCTGGTTACAAACATCAAGGTCTTCGAATAAAAAGACACTATCAAGTATTAACATGAATACACAAAAGCCATTATTTAAACGTGCAACTATGATTACTATTATTAATGAAGACAACAACCCATTATACAAACAAGCAATTACGAGTACATGCAACACACATGATCACTCAAAGGTCACTAGGAGCACACACTTCATCAATGTGGACATGGGTTACATGGCTAGTTTAGGATTTTATGTAAGTTTTATATAGATACAACAAACGGAAAAGCCTTAGATTGCTGGAAATATATACAAAAACTCCTATCACCGTTTTTGCTAGGAACATATCAAATGACTCTAAAATCTTATCGAAAATTGTATTTTCTTGTCCACTTATGACTCTTATCCATAACCTTTTCTTCTTTTGATGACTTGCTTTTCTCTTGATAACTCTATCTAAAACTCCTTCTGTGATTTTCTAATCCTTATAACATGAAAATCTGCGAAATGACATGGTACGTTTACATTGTATGATTCACACTGATGTTAATGATAGTTTTATACTCTCAAAATAATACCTGGATATATGTTAAGTTGACATGTTCTAGTACATGTTTTTTTGTGAATTCAAAATTTTTGAAACGATGTAATTCTAAAAGAAAATTTCTTAAATGGGTAAATTTATTTTAATTCATAAAATGGGTAAATTGTGTCTACCAAACACGGTTTCATTATAAATAAATATATATTTCTATGAAATGTTTTGGATTTCGTTTAACTCAAATCGAGAAAGGTAAAAATGTGAGAAAGGTAAAAATGTGTTGTGTGTAAATAATGTAATCATGAGAGGTGAGGATGAGTTTGTTTAAATTATTCTATACAATTAACTTATTTTAATTAAAATCGTCATTACCAATAACAATTTTTTAAAATATGATTTGCTTAAAATTGTGTGTTCTCAAGACAAGTTTACATACATTAAAAGCGCAAGGACATTGGACGATTTTAATTTAACTGAAAACGTAAGTGTGGAATATTTCAATGTTTTATGTTTCGCTTCACCAAAACTATTTTTATTGAATTTTAACACAATCGCTTCTAGTGTTTTATGGGAAAAAGCATACATATCGACTTAAGATTTTATATTTTGAGAGACTTGGTGAATGATGAAGTTGTCACATTGAGCTACCTTGAATTACATATTCAAATTGCAGACATAATAATCAACTTTATCAAATTAGACAATAATTAACACTTCGTAGTATGCTAGACATAATTGAAGCTTCAGAACTAAACTAAATATAGTAGCGTATATAATTTAAAAGAGGGAATGTTGGTTGTTAGGGGATATAATTGTTGTTATTCTATAGTTATCTTTGAAACATTCCTGTAGTCCTAATTCTTAGGATAGGAAATAAATTTTGGATCATTTTATCTAACCACCCATGTTGAGGATATGTAAATGGTGGATGTGGTTATATTGCTTTATTTGTATGGCTATAAAAGTCAACATGCGATTTTGAATTCAATGATACATTTTTCAATATGTATTCTTTTATTGATGATAAAAAATGAAATTAAATGGGATAATAAGGTTATCCTAACCTATTTACAAAGCAAAGAAATCAATACCAAATAAGATTGATATTAGGATTGCTTACTAAAGGCGCACATAAATGCACATAAACTAATACTTAAATCAACATCCATATCAAACCCCTACCAAAACAGCTTGCATATTACAGGGAAACAATATAAAAATATATATATAACATAACATATATCAGTCGTGTGAATGAATCCAAAAACAGTATCATCTAAACTTCCTTCAAAACTTTCATTCATTGGTCCCTGCCAATCATACCCTACAACAATAAAAGACAGTACCAATACAGATCCTACAAATATCATGCTAATGGGTTGATGCACCACTATAAATAAGTAAATAAGGCATTTTTTAATTTAGTTGTTACTACTATCCAAGATTTAATTTGAATGACAACAAACACCAACGTCATACATCTTGTTTTTCAAAATAATATCATTTCTTTGTTTCCAAATGTGCCAAATAGTAATCACTCATACAAAGTAATCCAATGATCTTCCCTTCCTATTGGTCCTACCAGTTGATATCCTAAAAAATGTTCCTTTGTCAAACAATGATGTATAGTTTGTACAACAAACCAATTATCACACAAATTCCAAATACTACTAGCGGTCTTACAAGTTAAGAATAGGTGACAAACATTCTCATCATAGGTATTGCACAATACACATATAGAGTTCACGTTTGGAATACCTAAAACCAAGTAGCCTATCTCTAGTTGGAAGCCTATTATGAAAAATCCTCCAGCTACAAAATAGAGTAGATGGTTGTGCTTTTGTTTTTTGTAGTCTTTGAAACACCTCCTCACTCCTTCATTCCCTCTAAAATTTTGCAGTAAACATCCTTCACGGAATACACATTTCCTGTCTTACCTCTCCAAACCCACCTGTCATCATTATCCTTGTTTAATTCACACATGTTAATTGCTACCAAGAACTTATTGATCATTGTATTTTCTTACTAAAACCATATCCTTATCCAACATAAATTCCAGACCCACACCTGACCTTGCCAAACCCCACATTCTTCTATTTTACTGCTTTTATGGTTTGAATTGGCACAATTCATCTTTAAGTTAAGATTTACTAGGTCAAGCATTGAGTGTCTGAAAAATAGAAGGTTGTGTGAATTTTGAGAAAACTTTATTAACGATAAAGAATTTTAAGATTTTTTCAAATAGGAAAAAATTGGTTTGACAACCACACAAAGATTACGCCCCTTTGACAAGTGTGATGTGGCATGCCTTCATTACATGGTAGAGGAAAAAGTTGTATTTTCCTAATTTGTACACTAGACTTTTACCCGTTCCACTCACCACGACAGTAAACTTTAAGAACTAAATCTTTACCCTTCTCACCCAACACAGAATAAGAAATATATATATATATATTCACACTCAAGCAATTTAAAAAACAGAGAATAAGCATGGAACCCTTTGTCGCAAACGGAGAACAACTAAGGAAAAATCAAGATCATGATGCTACCCAAAATGGAAACCACCTACGAACTACCTTATCTCACCGCAAACCACCGCTCCACCGAAGAATTGTACCCAGCAACCAACCACCGTTCCAAAACACTACCTCTGAAACTCGTCTCCAAACAACCACCGTTCCAAACTAGTGACCAACCACGATGACACCCACAAAATAACCTAAATTCATCTTCTTCATTTCACGTTAAACACCCCTAATCCTAATAAAAAGTTAATTCTTTGACAAGTTAGCATCTTCAATTAAAAGAATATTTTTATTGCCAATTCATCGTCACGTGATGGTCAAATAGTAATTGGCATGTCACATAGTGGTATCCAAGTATCATAACTCTTTCAAATAATAAGTACACCACTAGTTAAGAATGTAGTCTAATTTGTGTTCAAAAAGCCAATTTATTTGCCTTTTAGTTCCAATTTGTGTTAAAAATGAAAAAGCAATATTTAATCGAAGTTGCATAATCTAAAGGGAACCTGCAAACCTTCTCAGAGTTGGTGAATTTGAAAAAATATCCATTGCATCATCCATGGCTCTTTAAAAGGGAGCTAAAACAAACTTGCTCAAAGTAACCAAAATAGAGGGCTTGAGCAAACAACTAAGGAAAAATCAAGATCATGATGCTACCCAAAATGGAAACCACCCATGAACTACCTCATCTCACCGCAAACCACTGCTCCATCGAAGAATTTCACCCAACAATCAACCACCGGTCCAAAACACTACCTCTGAAACTCATCTCCAAATAACCACCGTTCCAAACCAGCGACCAACCATGATGACACCCACAAAATAACCTAAATTCATCTTCTTCATTTCACGTTAAACACCCCTAATCCTAATAAAAAACTAATTCTTTGACAAGTCAGCATCTCCAATTAAAAGAATATTTTTATTGCCAACTCATCGCCAGGTAACTGTCACATAGTAATTGGTATGTCAAATAGTGGTATCCAAGTATCATAACTCTTTCAAATAATAAGTACACCATTAGTTAAAGAATGTAGTAGAAGTTGTGTTCAAAAAGCCAATTTATTTACCTTTTAGTTCCAATTTGTGTTAAAATTTAAAAGGCAATATCTAATCAAAGTTGCATAATCTAAAGGGATCCTGCAAACCTTCTCAAAATTGGTGAATTCGAAAAATTATCCATTGCATTATCCATGGCTCTTTAAAAGGGAGCCCAAACAAACTTGCTCAAAGTAATCTTACAACCAAAATAGAGGGCTTGAGCAAGGTGGGAGATATTTTGAGGCATTTGGAGGGATTTTATTTGATAAACACACGTAAGAGAAGAGGCAACAAATTAAAAAAGAAAAAAAAAGCAAGATGAATCCTTATTCACGGGTTTTATCCTCGAATCACTCTTTGTAAGTACCAAATTTAAAGTTAATTTATAACTCTCAGAGTGAATGTGTCATAAAAATTACCAAAAACGTTAATTTATAACTCTCAGAGTGAATGTGTCATAAAAATTACCAAAAAGATTGCACAAAGTCATGTAATTGCATAAATTCCGAACAAAATTGGATTGAGTAGGCCATAAGGAGAGTGGAGAGATTGGACACGTTTATTCCAAAATAGTAAGACATACATGCAAAGTAAAGGTCTAAAGAATATAAATATAGGAAAACGTTAGTTTAACACTTATTTTCATTAATAAAATATTAAATATTAATAAAATAATAATATATATTTTATTATGGAAAGTGAACAATGTTATTAAAAATATAAGTGGTATAATACAAGAAAATCGAAAATGTTTTCATAAATTCTCATAGTGGGGCCCTTAGACGATTCATCCAAACATAAACTTAGTATTAGCATTGGTAGTTCAGAAAGATAGGGATTTAAAGCATTCAAGATGATATTAGGCAAAGGACTCAAGAAGGTAAAGACTCATAAGCATTAACCTTGAAAGGAGTAATATTTGAGATTTCCAAACTTCTAATGACTCTTCATCAAGTGAATGAAAAAGGATAAGTGTCTGACTATCAATCTCTCGAATTATTCACTTTTCTATTTTTTAGAAAAACAAATCACTTTCCCTCTTTTAAAAAGAAAAAAATTATTCTAAAATAAGTTCATTTTAGTTGGTTTAGAGTGATTATAAATACTTTAGTATTCAAGTTCAATTCTACAAAAAAAAAATATTTATCTTATTTATATCATTTTGATATCATTGTAAAAGTAAATTAAACCATCTGTTTAGTGAAATCTCCATAAAATAAATTAGGATTTATGTTTATACTCTTTAAATTTTGGGTAATTTTAGTTTTGATTCTCAAATTTAAAAAAGAAATAATAATCTCTGAAAGAAATATGATTTTAATCCTTTAAATTTAATATTTTGAGACTAAAACAATATTCTTTTTAGAAGTCTAAAAAATAAACTTCAATTTGAAAATGAAAACCACACTTGTGCCAAATTCCAACTCCTAAAAACACAAATAAAGAAGTAAATTATTATAGCAACTTTCTCCTTATTCACATGATTAAAATTTACAGAAGCACAGTGGTCTAGTTGTGAAAATAGGAAGCAGCTCGAACCATGAGGCTTTTGCTTACATCTGATATGTAACTTGCTGCAACCAATATCAGAACCATGACAAGCATGAATTTTAGGGCAACATCTCTAGTTGTTTCCTGCGGTACCCTCTCATCATCTTTTTCTTCAAACTGGTATTCTGCATGATCTGTGATATCATTTTCTTCTGATATTTCACTCTCTCTTTTTCTATTATTCTCCTTCATTTCTTGCTCCTCTTCAAGAATCACAGAACTTTTCTTCGGCATCACCACCGAAAGAATGCTCTGCATCATATTGCCATGAATTGCATCTTCGTTGCAGTATGATGGGATTTCGAATTCTTTCTTGAAACGTTTCCATCTGTTTCCTTCATAATGACGCTCCCCACTTATTACCAGCAAACCAACATGGTTTATCTGAATTCGTATTTGGTCTCTCTTGAAACCTGAAAACAATTTTTTCTTCCACCATTCTTACATCACTTTTTGTATAAATTAAATACACTTTGTTCTTTTAATTGTTATAATATGGAGTGATTTTAGTTTCTTCGTGAATCTTGTATATTTTTTGATACGTATGTTGACCTTCCTTAATTAATTGCAACTTTTGTGTTCATACATGTTAAACAACACACGTGTTATCTTTCACATCAACGTAAAAATGTTAAAAATTTATACGAAGAATGACCAATGAACCAAAACAATATGCTGAAATATTTTGAGGATCCAATTTGCGTGATTAAAATCTAAAGATCAAATAATGGAAGTGTTTACTAAATAAGACAATGTCTAAAATAATTGCTTATTTAAGAAATAGATAGGATTTATTTATAAAAAGGAGAAAATTTGTTTATTTTTAAAGTAATCAAATTAGACAAAAACATAAAAAAAAAAAACTGAAATATATTATTTTATTAAGAAATATTTAAAAAATAAAAAAGTAAAGTCACCCATTACATAAATTACTATTTAGAGGTTTTAAAAAATGATTAGATTCTCTTAAATTAGTGCTTTCACTAAAAATGGACTTTTTTTTTTTTTTTTAATTTTGATGGACTAAAATGGTTATTTTCAAGATTTGAAAAACTAAAATTGGATTTGCATAGGCGGTAAAACATGATTCTACATAACTTGAATACTAATCAAATGAAGATTGCGTGCATAGATTCAACAAAAAATTATGAAGAGATGAAACTATTCAAAAACATGGTATTTAATTATTTCACAAATGCGAAGTTGATATTTGAAGAAATGCAATGGAACATGCCTGGAAGATGAAGTTCAAGGGTGTCACGACCCTCTTCTCTACGCCAAACAAACAAAGGATCAAAATCTTCGTAAGACCTATTGGCATATGCATGCTTGGGAAGTTCCATGAATTCCATAAGTTTGGTATGTGAGTTGCTTTTAGGTTGAAGAGGAACCAATTAATATAGTTTGTTTAACATATAAAGCGTGAGGAGAGAAGAGGCTTGTAAGGTAAAAAGGGCTTCAAAGGTTTTCCTTTTGGGTTGGTGTTGAACTAGAATTATCCCTTGTTGACCTTATCAAGTCTCGTCACCCCGAGGGTTAGTAATTTCTAGGGTTAATATATATATATATATATATATATAAACATGTGCTTCTACGAGGAATACTTCATGTTGTTCCATTCGTAATAACAAAGCATGCAAATGCTACACGACGAAGCAAACCATGAGAATTAATGAATACTTTCCACAAATAAAAAAGGTTCTGATGTACTGTGAAATTCTAAACGATGATGCAACTGAGAACCAAATTTATTCAAAGCAAAAATTGTGGTAACTAAGAAGATATTGTATAATAACATTAATTTCCTTTTATTTTTTCAAATGTAGTTTAAGAGGTCGTAAATTCATTATCCAATTCACTGGTGTGCTTGCTTCTATGTGTTTAGAACGATAGAAAGAAGAGTGAGAAAGGTGTTTATATTTATTAATTTATAAAGAAATGGAGGAAAGAAGTATTAGGTCCCTGGCAGTTATAAGATGAAAGAAGGGGAAAGCCAGCTAGCTAAGAGTGCATTACCAGACCTGTCCTTGAGTTTATTCGGGAAATAATAATATTTAAAATTAATTTATAAAATAATAATAAAATTATAAATAATAATTATAATAATAATATTAAGAATCATTATAATAATATATCATTAGTTTTCATTTTTTTTAATTTTTATTATATTTTAATAAAATAAATACTATTAATTAAATAATATAACATTTTACTAAAATAATACTACTTGCAATAAAGTTATAAAATAGTAATAATAAAATGTGAATAAAAATAAAAAAATTAAAAAAAATTAATGATAAATTTATAAAATAATAATAAAAATTAGATAACTATAAAAAATAAAATACTAATAATATAAATGTTAAAAACTAAAAACAATAATAAAATTATAAATAATAATTATAATGATAAAAAATTATAAAATTATAAATAATCAAATCAATGATGATAAAATTAAAGATTATAATAATAATCAAAATAAATTTATAAAATAATAATATTAATAAGAATAATTTAATTTTTATTTTAAAATAATTGTTATTCTTATAATTCCATCAACTAAAAAATAATAATTCATAAATCACACCCAACAAATAAATCATATTTCATTTTTAATTATTTTTAACTATAAAGATAAATTTGTAATCTTACAATTTTATTAATTAAAATAATTTAAAATATTAAATACACCTATCACTTCATTCACAAATTTATTTCTCTTCATTTTTAACATCTTTTCAATAATAAAAACAATTCTACTTTCTTTATAATTTTATTTCAAATTTACTTAAATCCGCTCTCTCAAATCCATCTTTGAAAACAAAAAAAAGCTTAAGAGTTTGTTTGGATTACGAAATGGATTTGAAAGAATGAATTTGAGTTGATTTAAGATGAAAGTCTGTAAAAAATTGAACAGTTTGAATTAAGAAAAATATGATAAGATTTTATAAGAAAGTTTGCAAAAGTTATAAATGATGTGATAAATATAATTAACATTTTAATATTTTTTAATATAAAAATTATAAAATTAAAAATGTATTTTTATAATTAAAATAATTAAAAATAAAAATAATTTATTTATTTAATATAATTGATAATGTTTTTAAAAAATTATAAAAAAATTAAATTAGTAATTATCTTTAAATTGAAATTTGATTTATTATAAAATATATTAATTTATTGACTGAGACCGATTAATTTCTTAAAATATAAAATTAGAATTTTTTAAAATAATTTTAGTATTAAATTTAAATATTATTATTATTTTATAACAAAAAATTATTATCGTATAATTTATTTTCATTTTAAATATTTTTATTTATTTTTAGTAAATTATAATTATATTTGAATAATTATTAATTATTCTGCTAATAATATTACATAATATTCTTATTTAAATCATTATATAATATTTAATATTTTATTTTTAAATATTATTTATTATTATATAGTACATTAATATATATATATATATATATATGTGTGTGTATGTGTGTATTAACATATTACAAATAATTGTGTGTAAAAAAAGTAACGTATAATCAATTATTGATATGATAATCGATTATGCGTATAAATTATAATAAATAATAATTAAAATAACATAATTTTATAAATATTAATTTTAATTTTAGGTTTCAAATAAATTAATAAATCAATTCATAATAAATTTATACAAATTAATTCAAGACATAAAAAAAGTAATAAAAAACAATTTGTATATAATACAAGTATAAGAGTAATTACTAATACTAAATTTATTATCCATATTGTATAGAAATAAAAATGGTAGTTTAAGTTAGGTTAATTTTAACCTAATCATAAATAAAAATACAACTTAATCATATTAATCAAATTAGATAAGTTCACTCAATAAACACCTCTAAACACATTAACCTATCAATATCAGTACCAATAATAATATAATATCATATATTAAAATAAAAGATAATATTGAAATCCTATTATCATACTCATAATTATAATTTATAAGATATACTTTATAAAGTAATGAAAATCAAATACGTCTTAGAATCTTATGTCACCTAAAGATGAAATTATTTTTTTTTATTAGTAAACCTTGAAAAGGTAAATGACTTAATGGCTAAAACATTAAAACGTAATGAAATTATTAGTATACTATAATGAAGATTAGAAGTCATTTCAATGTAAAAAATTCTAACCCAAATAAAGTAAACATTATTACTGAATAAATTAGGAATAATAAAATATCTTTTACTCCATTAACAAGAACAACAAATTCACTCCGAATTTTTAAATTTAGTTTTGCTAAGACAATAAAATTAAGATTTTCTATTCCAAGAAGATTATCATTTAGTTTTTTTATTCAAATTAGTTTAGTGTAACTTCTTTTTTCATAACAAATATTTTTCTTAAAATTAATAATCATCTGGCTTCTCAAAAATCTCAACAATAATAAGTTTTTGAAAAAAATTGAATATATATATATATATATAAATTAGATAAATATTATTAATTAAAGATTAAATAATTAAGTAGATCTTGAACATTTAATTTTTTATTATATATCGTCTCATTTTTTAAAGTGTTATCTCTTTTTGTTTTTATTTTTTTTAAAAAAATACATGCCAAAATTGACATAAAAGATATTTTATAGTTTTTTATTTATTCTTTGTGTGTTTTTTCATATATATACATTTGTATATGTTTTAAAAAAAAAATTTGTAATAAAGTTAGAGAACAACTAAAAGTTCCTATTTATATCATATTTTTTTTGTTAAAAAAAGAAAGTAAATACTTATAATCATATATAAATATTAGATATTGATATTTTAACACTAAATACAGTAAAATACAAACATATTAAAATATATAATTATTTTATTATTATATAATATTTTATTAAATAAAATATTAAATAGATATAATTCATCAACATCAAGCTCAAAGCATAATTTTCTATAAATATACTTCATATATGAAAAAAAAAAAAAAAAAAAAAAAAAACCTTTACATTGAACGTAGATGGAATGCATGGATGCATCAGTGGATCACGCAAGCATTTGGGTTCTCGTCGCTGAACATGGTGTAATCCACCCCTTCTCCGAAGAGCTTCGGAGATTCAACTTGGTATGAATTCACAGCGGCAGAGTCAGTGGCCATTTCCTCTTCCCTCTCACTCTTCTTCTCTTCTACTGATTTCTTCGTCTCTTTCCCCAACACACACCCCATCTTATCTTATTCTTCTTTTCTTCTCACTCTGATATCCTTCTGTAGATTGTTCTGATCCAGATGCAGCTCACAGACTCTGATGAATGAATAAATTAGTGTAACTTTAATTGTTCAAAGATTTCACCATGCTTTCATTTTCTTTCTGCACTAAATATTTTACATGTATGTTTTCAAGTTCAATAATTGAATTAAGGCATGTGATATTCAAGAATCACACCTGCATAAAAGCATGATTGCGTTTAAAATTGACACATCTTAATAAATGAAAAATAAATTGATTTTTTAATAAATCAAAATCACACATACTTAATGAAAAATAATTTTAAAATAATCTGAAAATAATAAGAAAAATAGTATCATAAAGAAAGAAAACTAAAAGTGAATGTAGCAACTTCAAAATTATAAAACAATTATATATAGCAAGAAATGATTATAACAAAGAGTTTTTTTCTCCTTTTCTAATTAATTGATTAGTCAGTTATATTTTATGAATAATCATCATATCAGGATCTAATGTAATTAATTAAATATGCACGAGTTGAACAAAACTTAAATAATTATGGGCAACCTGCTTAAAAGAATACTGTGTTTTCTATCCACAAGAATGATTGTATTATGTCAAATTGAAACTAAACTAAACTACGTTGAAATTACTAAAGAAATAGTTTTCAAGTCTCGTCATTAGCAAAAAGAAAGTAAACAATATTACGTACTTAAAAACTCCTCTTTATATTAAGTAATCCTAGTCATTTTTTCTTTTATAAAAACATTTCTAACTCAAACTTAATAATTGTAAAACATAGTTTAAATCATCTATTAAAACTGTGTATGGATTTAATTTATAAAATGCACGATCGGAATTCCAGTGAGAGACGATAAAAAAAATAATCCTAAACAAATTTTATTCTAAAGATTAGAGTTACCAACTATAGTTTATTGTGAAATATTATAAAAAAACTAAAAAATAAAATATTTAGAAATCATACTATATTTAAGATTCAGGAATCAGTTATGTATGGAAAATTCAAAAACCATATTTAAGAAAATAAGCTTGGTTTTACAAAATGTTATCTTTTTCAAGAATAATAATAATACGGATGTAATTACCATAAATAAAAGACGTAAATATAAATCAAACAAATATTAATAAAGAAGAAAAGAAAATAAATAAAAATAAACCAAAATGTCAATAAAATAAAAATATATACAAAATATAAATAAATAATAAAAAAAGATGTCAGTAAAATATCAATAATAGGTAAAAATAAAGAGGTAAATAAAATTAAAAAGAAATAAATAAAAAATAATAAAAATAAAAATAAAATAAACATAGGGAAAAATAAACAAAAAAATACATTTTTTATTTTTATGGGTCGAGCAAGGATTGAAATTGGTCCTATGTGTTTTCGTAAAGAAAAATCAGGATTTACGTAGTTCTAGTTTAAAAATTTGTTTAATGATGTTTGATATTTTAATTTTAAAAATTTTATATTTTTTTTATATTTTCACAAATTTATTTGAAATTATTTTTTTTTTTTGAGGATTTTTAGAGGGTTTAGGATTTCTTTTGAGTGCTTTGATGGGTTCTGATAGGAGCTAAGGTTTTTGTTGAATGCTCTGATGTTTTTGTTTTTATGATCCACTGAGATTTTGAGTTTTTGAATCTTGTTGTCTAGGAGTTTTTTTTTTTTTTATGATTAAGATGGAGATTGTGACAGGAGCAACAATCTCTTGATTTGGTTGGGAAGTTGAGAAAGTACAAAAAACAACAATCCCCAGACAACAACAAAAATAAAAAAAACTTACATTTTATCTATTGCTATTTCATTTAATATTACACCATGTAATCACAAAGCAAATACAACCCAGTTTGAATCCTACAAAAGTATAGAGTACAAAAAAGTACCACTTGAAGACTCTTTGTAATTCCTTTGACCTTTCCTTTGTAGTGTGTAATGTGTGTAAAAATCGTGTGTTAATAGACA
>Ga0209700_103766_pt1 | contig 28489 bp, 11 predicted proteins | sample SiratroredBW_FD_187528 | JGI IMG/M metagenome (GOLD analysis project Ga0209700, IMG submission 187528) | Root nodule microbial communities of legume samples collected from California, USA - Siratro red BW (SPAdes) (version 2) | ecosystem: Host-associated > Plants > Roots > Nodule | place: USA... | reverse complement strand
AAATAAAAAAAAAAAAAAAAAAAAAAACTAAAATATCTTATGAACTTGATGTAACATAAGTTGATTCGAACCTGATCAAGCAAAGATCAACTCAAGCATATATCACAAGTCACTCATAAGTTCCGCAAAACTGATAAGATATTTTCATAAATTCTTAAACATTTAAAATTTGTTGATAAATTTCTCTATAAACACCTATAAAAGAAGAAAAAATTACAAGTCTTTTTATGAACTAAAATTATCTCGCATATAAATTAAAAATCAGCTTCTTAAAAAGTCAATACGAAATTCACAAAAACTAAGTAGTTATTTTATCTTACTTCTTGAAATGTTAATACGAAAGAAATTTCACAAGATTAGCTATTATCTGCAAGAAGGAAATTTTTCCGTAGCTCATGTTTTTATGTGTTTAAATTCGTCTTAAGATATTTATTATTTGAATTTTTTAAAGCATCGATTATTTTATTATGATCTTCATTTACTAATATATGATTGAAGATACAAGAAGCAAAGCAAAGCAGTTGATGGGTTGTGTGGTCCATGGCATAAAAATAATGGAAGTTTGATCCTCCGTCTGAAAATGAAACCCACTACAATACTTTATTAGTGTTCTACTATTGTGTATGTGTGTCTCCTCTTTTTCAAATTACTATCCTTTTATCTACTTTAGTCTAGTGATTATGCACATTCTCATTCTCCTACGATCGAGAAATAACATGCACAATAGTCCATAATGCATGTTCTGCTCCATCATCTGATTCTCTTTAGTTATTCTCTTCTCTTTTCTTCCCATATCTTTATCCAATACTTATAAAAAAATTATTTTTAATTAAGCTTAAACACTTCTACTATTTATCCAATATTTCAAACCTTATATATTTATTTTTCACATATATATTTTTATATTTTGCTACATTAAAAACCAATACAGTGTTTAGAAAACCTTAAATAATATTTTGTAAGAAAATAATAATGATGTTATAGTGATGAGAGAACACATGGGCCATGTCCGTTACTGTGGCAGTTCCAGCCTATCATCCAGCCAACTTGTATTTCTATTTTTTTTTTCTTAGGGATTTCATAATATAAGCAATTTCGTGTTAGATAGAAGAGATGAAAATGTTAAATACAGCTGCACTAATTAATAGGCTAGTTAGTTACATGATTACATATAATAATGGCTCAATGTAAATTAATTATTATTTCTCACTTATTACATAACGATTATTCTGTATTTTTTATTAATATTATTCTGTATTCTTAAGCAATAGGAAATAATGGAAATACCGCTACTTTTTCCTTTTTTCAAGCTCGTTTGGCGTTTTTCATTTTAATTAAAAACAATTTTTTTCATAAGTATATACCGATTGTTGTAAAGTTTGTAAATGCAATTAGTAGGACATTAGATTTTGTTAATTTGTGTATTAGTTTTTTTTATTCACTAAAAGAGGCCACGTATTAATGAAGAAGAAAAGTTAGGTAATATTGCTCTTGTTCGTGAAAAGTTAAACTATTAGTATGGAGATTATAACTTATTATGAATAATACATATATATTATACTAGAAAGTTGATGCATTGGTAGTGTATATCAATTTTTTATGTCAAAAAATTATTTGTTAATATATATACTATACATTATTATGCTCACTCAATGTTGGTTTATATGAATAGTCGATTCTTTAAATTAATACTAATATATTAATATGTGATATTTTTTTTATGTTAATACTTTTACAGTATAGTATTAATAAGTTGTTACGTTTTTCAAATTAAATATATGTAGATATATGTTTTTATTTAATTTTATAATCTCAAATAAAATATACATTTCCTGTCAAAGTTTTAAGACCCACATAAAATATATTGTTATTTTATTAAAAATTATAATTTTTAAAAGATTTAATTAAACTTTAATTACTTCAAAAATTCAAGTATTTTTCAATTGATTTATTAAAAAGATTATATTGAGTATACACAATATTTTTTTATTTTCATTTAAGTATCTCGTTATTTGATTTTTGTCATCAATAAGATAAGTTATTTTAATTTCTGTCTTCAATTTACCTATAAATTTGTTGATTTCCTTTTCAATCATCTGTAACTTGTTGGTTAACTTACTCTTTTTGTTTTTCTTTATAAGAGTGAATTGATGAGTAAGTTGGAGGAGATTATTAGAGAGGAAAAATACAAATTGATCAACCACTGGGAGATAGAAAGACGAAAACAATGACTAGGTCATCTCATTTATAACAAACTTAATTTAAAAAGTACTTATATAAAAATAAAAAGTAAGATACTCAAAATTTAATTAAGCATTTTAAAATAATTATTTGATTTATAAAATAGTTGATAAGCTTATTCTTTTACTTATTTAGAACTGAGATTTAAAATAATTTACAAAAATAATTTTTATTGTAATTTACAAAAAACACTAAAGATGTCAATAAATTTAGAGTTGAGAGAACTTATTCCGAACAATCCCTAAAAAATCTTTGGTATTATAACACATTTGATTATAGTAATACTTATTAATTAACTTATAAAATAATTTGCAAAATTTAATAGTTATATCTCTTCTCCTGTACAAGTAATTAAATTCTTATATGCTACTTATTATAGAAAAAAAATTTACCCAATGAAATTGTAATGAAAAAAGAAAAATAAAAAATGTTATAAGAAATACTATATAAATAATGTAAGTTTTATTAAATGTTATAATGTTTGAGAATTCAAGAAAATAAAATGCTTAAAATATCTCCATATTTATTAATGGATAACATGCAAACTCATAAATAAATCTGAGACTATATTCTTTTAATATAAAATATTAAGATATTAGATTTGTAATTGTTATAATATCAATCATTTATATATTTTTAATTTGGTTGTGTATAATACATTCGTAATTTGGTTTTCATTTTCAATACGTATCTAGATAATATATATATATATATATATTAAATAAAGTGATCCAAGTTTCTATGAAAATTGAACATATCTACACTACCAAAAAACATAGCTACTCGAAACATACACATTTAAGATATAGAAACATAAAAACATTGTGCATTGATAAACCGAAAAATGAAATTGTTCTCCTTGAAAATGATTTTAAGGAAAAACATAATAATAATACTATTCCTACTTATAAGCAAAATAAGAAGTAATTTAGGACAACAATAATCTCTAACTTTTTGTTTTTGCTAATATCCAAAAATTAGGTTCTCCATTTGAATTTGATAAATTATAATGACATGTTTATCTTGCTTTATGACTTTTAAAATGTATCTTATATGTATTGCATCATGTCAATTTTTAAACCAATCGTATCTACACGTGGTATATGCATAGTATTCATTTTATATAATGTAGTGTATCTTTGAATAATAAGGTCCTATACTTATAGTCCTATTCAATGAGACACGTGTTTGTTAATAATCAAACTAAGAATCTAATATATTTATATTAACTAAATTAAAAATACATAAATGACATGCAATTTGAAAATACCAAATTGATAAAATTTTCACGTAAAGGAGCTGATAGAGTAAAAGTTTAAAAAAATAGTTACAAATGCAATAACTAAATTATAAAATGTAATCCATTTTTGTTATAAAAATAAAAATATTTATTTTTTTCTTTTATAGTTGTTCACAAGAGAGGCCCAATAATAAAAAAAAAAAATACTGAATCCATCTTAAGTGCGCTTAGCAAATGTTCATGTATATTTATTGAAAAGTGAATTATAGAATAAAAGTGGGTTGAGGAATGGTCCTGAGAAGAATTAGGCACCGAAACAACTAATGGTCTGCTGAAGCTTTCCCATCATTTATAAACACAACTCGCCAATTTACATAAACAAACATGTTATTGGACATGCTGAAATGGGTCTCAATCTATTGGTCAATCCACCAGCCCGCATAATATGACCGCTTGAATTAGTACTTTCAATTTGGTAGTTTGCTTTCATATGTTATATTTGATCCATCAAATTGGTAGGTTAATGAGGACCTATGATCCGTTTCTTAAAATTAGAAAATCAAATAATAAATAGTTTAAGAAGTTATTTATTTTATAATTGTACCTGTTCCAAATAAGGCTACATTCACTCGAATTATTAAACTCGGCCGCTATTTATTATCCATTAAAGGCTTATTACGATTAATTTCGATTTACTTTCTGATTAATTTTAATTAGTTTCAATCATATTGTATTATATTAAGTCGTGATTTCTGACACATAAAATTATTATGGAAAAATATAAAATTTTAAATGACAAGGTCCTATAAATATGATATAGGTTTACAGAGAGTATCATCTATTTCACTATTTTCTTATTCATATGCTTTTAAACACCTTTTTTATTATTGACTTGAGCGTCCAAGAGTAAGAACATTTGGCGTCCACCGTGAGGCCTTGGTAAAACTTTTCTCAGGACCACTTTTTTATAGGAATGGACCCGACAATATTGGAGGCTCTTCAAAAGCAAGTAGAGGACGTTATTCAGAAGGGCTTGGACACCATGCGGGACACGCTCCATGTTTCCCATGAGGAGACACTCAACAGGATTTGCAACCAGTAGAGAAACCATGATGAAGACATGCATACCCTTTATAATCAGATGATGACTATCCGTTAGTAGAAGACACAACCGTTTGTGAACCCTGGTGGATAACTGTCCCCTGACTGGGACGGTCGCACGACCGAAGGAAGTTCAGAAGAAGAATCGTCCTAAAGTCCGACGCCAACCTGAAGCCGGACAACAACAGGGACTTGAGCATCCCGATTTGTACAAGGGCAAAACTCCAGAACGGGGTCGGCTATCCAGGGGCAAAACTTCCCGAGAAGTGGAAATGGCCAAAAGTGGATTTGTACATTAGAACCTCGGACCCGGACGCACACGTCAAGGCCTACATGACTCGGGGAGACCTAAAGTTGCATTATAGGTTGTTCCCTACCACACTTAAGGGAACAACCCTCAAGTGGTATTACTCCTTACCATGGAATTCAGTTGACTCGTTCTGCACCCTGTGCTTCAAATTTATAGCTCGATTTATTGACAACAAGCCGATGGCCACCTCTTCGACCTCACTCCATCATGTGACTCAAGGCAAAAATGAGTCACTCAGACAGTATATGGCTCGCTTTGCTAAAGCCTAGCTTAATATTCCAAATCTGCATCCCGTTATGGCAATGCATGCATTAATAGTGGGACTAAAGCCAAGCCTCTTCCTCAACGCCTTGTTCACAGAACCTCCTTCAAATATGGACAAGCTCCGAGCTCGCACAACAAATTATAACACTATCGAGGAGAACACTAAAGCGACAAAGAGGACAAAGAGGCCTATGATAACCTCCGTCCCAAAGAGAAAGAGAATAGGCAAGTTCGACTCTTATAAACCACTCAACGTCAGCTGAGATGCGGTGATCCAAAAAAAATTACTCGATGATAATAAGCAAAGTTGAACAAAAATGTGCATAGTTTATAAAAATAAAAGTTATTGTTCTTGTATGAACCTTCCAAGATGTCTTCAGATAAGGGTTTTCGGTCTGGTGTTGGGAGTCTTTAACTTGATCATAAAGGTCTTCAATTTGGTGCAAAGGGAGGGATACCTACAAAAGGTACTTTGATACATAAGTTAGTACTTGATATTCGAAACTCTTGTAGATAAAATGAAAAATGTACTTCTTTCTCAAAGACTTTTTGTCTTTATTTATAGGAGTCAATGGTATAGTCTTGATGGGACTAATTTGTACTTCTTAAAGCGTTTTGACATGTGACTTTCAATACGAATGGATTAAACCGTAAATAATATTTAATTTTAATGGGTTACATTTGTCGAACTTTCTTATTAATTACATGTCGGTTTGATAGAAATGATTCAAATGATTTTCGACCTCTATTATACACTAGTCATCCAAACTTAAAGAATTTCAATTTTAAAAAATAAAGTTATAATTGAAAACCTTAAAAGAAAAAATTACATTTTCTTTAATTTGTCATTTCGTTATATCTTGAAGAGGAGTTCTCAACATTTACCCTAGTATATGTACGTATAAGTGTTACTTATCCAAAAATGTATTGATAATATAAAGTTTTTAATACTCTTATCTAATAAATAAATCATTTATTTTTCGAGTAAACTATTACTTTTTTTATAATTATTTTAAAAGTCATATCTAAAGTTATTTTTAATTTGACAAAATTTATTCAAATTTTGAGAGTAACCATAATTAAACTACAAAAATATTTAAAATAGTACTTATTATTTTCTACTTGCCTTTTATAAACTCATAATCTGAAATACCGATTTACTTTTACTCGATAAAAATATAATTCTTTTTACAAAAGCTAGTGGAAATATAAACACCACGACCTGTATATTTAATTTTTTTATAATAAAATAAAATGAGTTCAATCAAATTTTTTATATAACTATTATTATAATAAAAACAATTACTAAAATATAAAAAGTAAAGTGATAATAACATATGTTTAAAAATATTTTTTATCTGTCTATAAAATTATTTATTTAACAGTTAAATTATTATTCACTATTTTTTAATTAGTGAAAATAATTAATATATCTTTAAAGATAAAATACTAAGAAAATGTATAAAATAGTTAAAAAATGGATAATCTTTATTAATCATTATATGTTACGGATGAAAATGCATTAGATTTTTTTAAAGAAAGGCCCCAGGTATTCAACGAGAAAGTAATAGAATAATAGAAAGGTGAAAAGAAATGTTACAAGTGGCATAATGTAAAGGAAAAATAGAGTAAGAATATAGTTATTATAAAAATCATGCATACTGTAGATGCATGTCATTTATGAACAAAACTTTTTTGTTTTTGCATGCACCATTGCTATTATTACTTGAATGACCACTATTCTTTGTTGGTTTTGGAGTGTAATGGCCACTGTTCTTGCGTCAATGTCGGAGTTCTGAAATCCAAAAGGTCAAATACAAATAAGTTATACCCTATAAACTAGGGTATAACCTATGGATAGAGGGTTTGTAGGGTTAGGGTAAGTGGGTGACATCCATGGGAAAGAAGAATTACCTTATGAACAGAGACGTGATTACATTACCCTAAGAAGGTAGACCACGAGAATGTAACGTGTTAGCGATGCACATCACATCATCTAAGCTGCCAAGGTCCCCTCTTGGATAACACTTTCACCACTTCTTCTCTTTCTTTTTCCTCTTCTTTCAGCACCCCATTTTGGCTTCTATCTTTTTCCTTCCCAAAATCTATCTTTCCACTTCCCCTTTTTAATCCAAACATTATCATTATCATTTCTACAAACTTTCCAACTCTACAACCAAAAGGGTCTTGCCATTTACCAACCAGTATTTATAGGCCTCCTTGTATATCACTTTGTTTGCCCCTTTTCAAACTTGTGGCTGCTATAAATGTTGCAGTAAGGCACTTCAATACTCCCTTCCCTTCCACCACCTTCCGTTCCTGTTATCCTCTTCTTGTTGTGTGTGTGTGAGAGAGTTTGAGATGGGAAACTGCCAAGCCGTTGACACTGCAACTCTAGTCATACAACAACCCAATGGGAAGGTAGAAAGGTTGTATTGGCCTGTGACTGCTAGTGAAGTCATGAAGACCAACCCTGATCACTATGTTGCTCTTCTTATCTCCACCACATTGTGCACATCCAAGGACAATGAAAATTGTCAAAATAAGAGTGAAAACAACAACACCAGCACCACCACCAACCCTGTTCGCCTTACCCGCATCAAGCTTCTCAAGCCGACAGATACCCTTATGCTTGGCCAAGTTTATAGACTAATCTCGGCTCAAGGTTAGTTCCAACTCTCAGCTAGACCCTTTGCTTTTTTAACTCTTTTATGTTGTTATTTCCCCTTAAACTGTTTATGCTTTGTTCCAATCTTGAATCTTTTTGTGGTGTTTTTCTCAGAGGTTATGAAGGGTCGTTGGGCAAAGAAACAGGCAAAGCTGAAGAGAAACTTGTCTGAATCAGCACAAAAGCCAAATCTGGCGAAGGAAAGGACAGACAAATCAGCAAGGAGGTCTGAGCCGGAGGACAACCTGGTAAATCTCAATCAAAGTTTGGATTTTACTGTTTCTACTTCCTTACTTGTTTGTTATTGTCAAATTAAATCTTTAAAACAGGCGCCTGATGTAGGATTTAAGTTATTATTGACAACCAATTTTTCGTTAAGCAACATTAAATAATTGTTAGTGTGTTTGTAAGAAGGATTGGTTTTGCAAATTGATTCAGATGTATTTCTAATAACTAATTAAGGCTTTGCTAGTTCGTTTGGGAGCTTGATACTCCATAACTTCATTTTTCAGACCCGTTTATTCTCTGTTGACTTGTATAGAATTAAGAAAACTTATTACATGAACCAAGGAAATCTTCGATTTTTATGTTGAATTGCAAGGAATTATAATAGTGGATTTTATTGAAGAGATAGAGATAGAGATTTGTTTAAAGGCAATATGTACTTGGTGGTTTCACCTAGGTGATTATTAATTTTAAATTATCATTTTCAGGAAAGCAAAGGTGAAAGACACGGGTCAAGGACAACATCAAGTAATAATGGTTCTAGCGCCACAGCTAAGTCAAGAACATGGCAACCCTCTTTACAAAGCATCTCTGAGGCAACCAGCTGATCTGTGTTTTCAATCTTTCCCACATGTGATGTGAGGGACAGAGGAGCATTGAGCGACACTCAAACCACCAAAATCAAATTAATCAATCCTTCTCCATGATTGCTTAGATCTGTGGAAATTAAATCAATTTAAATATAGTGCATTCAGGGAAGCCAGAGAAAACTGAGAGATGATAAAATTCCCTTCGGTTCAGCAACTGGGTTCATGCATAATAATTGTGTATAGTAAAGGTTGACATATTGAACATCAATTAATGTATTCAGATCTTACTTTCTGGTGAAATCACCCTTCAACATCATAAGTTCACCGTTATTCTTATGGGTTTTTTTTTCTTATTTTTAAATATATGGCTCATAATACATCCACATCAGACAGATAATCACCAAAGACATAAATTCAGCAAACCGAAAAAAAGTAACATATTTGTGAGTACTGTCACACAAGAAGAAATTTGTAGCTTTATACTTCAAGGCGCTAACTGCGAGAACATGAACAGGTTCTCTGACAGCTATTGGCTGATCTCTTATCTTCTCTTCTTAAGTTCAAGAAAAGAACAAGTTCGACATCAGAATTTTATTTTATTTTTTGATTAGAGGGCGTGTTACAGAATATTTAAGAGTGTTGTTTAAAGTACTAATAGTTTGGTGAGTTCTCAGATCTATGACCTGTTAAATGTATAACAGAAATTTTTAAATGTGGCAATAAAGCACTACATATCATTCACACAGTTGAAGCTTAAACGTAATTCTCATATTCAATAAACCAAAATCCTACACGAGCCATGTTGCAAAAAGAAAAATACAGCGTATTTATTATTAAATAATTAATGAATCTCATTTGAACAGTACTAATGTATGAATTATGAGATGGGGGCAAGAGCTTGGTTGTCTTCAAGCATCCACTTGTGTAATTTTAAAATTAAGAAGAGGCTTTAACTATGAAGAAAGTAGTAGTGAGATAAAGAATGTGTGGAGTAGAAATGAAAAGTAAAAGGAGTGAGGAGAAGGAAGATGTGACACAACACAAGGTTTACTTTAAAACACTTGCAATCGATGTGCCTGTGAAGTTAATCACTTTAGACATCTATGACACCCGAGGGATATTTTTTGTTGCATTAGAAGCAGAAGAATTTTTTTCTTGTGGCCCATTGCATTATTCGCCCCTATACTTTCTCTCTGTCTATTGCTGGTAAAGCAAAAGACCCTTTATTTTGCTTTGTCTTTTTTTAAATGTTTTCTTTCCCTTACTTAAAGATTTTGCATCAACAAGGATTAAAAAACCAAGAAAGAAAAACTATAGAATAGGACAATTGCAACCAGCTCACCACTCGTGCACTTCCTACGCATGAAATTTAGTTGCACTGCACGAGGGGTCTCAAGATTCCATCATCGACTACATAGAATTCCTTCCACACGGCCCACCAATATTTGGCTTCTTTAACTTTTTCTCCCAAAGTGCTTTCCCAGTGTTTAAAAAATCCATAACATCAGCCACTGCATTCTTTCTTTCCTGCTTTTTGTTTGTCTGTTTTTTTTTTTCCACTTTATTTCCCTTCTGAATGATGAACAATCATGGAGGCTTCGCATAGATATTCGAGCAAAACGTGCCTTTTCTCTTTCAGATTGCATCTATGGGTGTTTGGGTCATTAATTTGTATTATCTCTTTCGCAGCACAGCTCCACAAGAATACTAGCTAGAGATGCATGTATGTGATATACATACCTGAAAAAGAGGAAGTGGATGTCTATTTTGTCTCTTTTTTTTGTATTGCTTTTTAAATTATGGTTCCAAAGAGACGTTAATATTTGTTGGAAGCAAATTTAGCCAACCATTTCTTAGACTGAAAGTGAACACATGTATAGAAAGTGACCAATAGCAGTTGGACAGCAGACACAAACAGCTACTAAACAATTTAAGAAACCGCCTTCAAAGTTTGACTGATAATGTATCATTTTTAGATTTTTTTTTTCTCTCTCATAGTAGCATGTACCTTCAGCAAAAGTTATAGGTGATTAAGTTAGCTTGCATGCCATTCATTATAAAATCTTTTTCCAGGCTGCACCAAATAATCGAATGAATGAGAAAAGTGTTTGTAATCTTTGTCTTGGAAACAAATCCCTCATACACAGGGCAACTAGAGAGTGGTTGCGGATTACTCGGCCATGGACATGTCTACAACTTGTGCACACTCAACTTATATGTTACAAGTATTCAAAATCTTAAAATCAAAACCTGGGCATTTGCAAAAGCTAAATTTGATTGTAGAACACACAATATATAATCTTATTTAAGACAAAGTGACATATTAATTGTGAACACATTTTTAATGAAAGTTTGAATGCTAATTTGTCGGGTGACAACCTTCTGAATTTTTTTCTCTGTTTGAAAAATGGAATAAAATAATTTTTTCCATAACTTCAAATTAATTTCTGTATGAGTGAAATATTACATTTTGAAAAAGTTGATAGAAATATACATAGATTAATCTTAATTAACAAAAAAAATATTTTCTTTTCTAAAAAGATTATGGATAAGTTTTTTATTCAAGTATTCACCAACAATAGGATTTTGATTGAAGTGATTGGCCAAAGTATATATGAATTGCTTCTGAATTCTAAATAACCAAAATAATCCATAAGAAATTTAAAGTTGTGGTTACAAGCTTGCCTCACAAATATTATAACATAAATAACGAAAGAAATAGAAGTTTGGTAGTGTAACAGTGGCAGTTGATGAAAGCTAAGAAGAGTCATGAGCTGGACTTGCACTGCCATTACTTGGATATTGTGTGGTGTTTTGAGTGGTGAGTTGGAGATTTTCATGCTTGACTAATTGACTGAAGTTGCCCTTTTGCTTAAAGAGCTGAGTATGGTGGTGTCTGCAATAAAGACGCTGTTCATGGGCAACGTAATTTGATGGGCTGATTACACAACCTCCATGGGTGCATCTGAAACAAGACTTGTGGTAAGAATTCCCATCAACAGCCACCTGAAAAAACAACTCTGCCATCAGTCAAAATCATGATCTAATTTCGTCTAAGGTAGTTTACCCTAAGTTTTTCATTATGCTGTTTATGCTCACTCTTTTTCTGGGGTATTTCTTGGGATACCAAGTGCCCAGACCTATGAATGTGTGCATTTGACTTTCGTAAAATTATAGCATTGTTTTATTTTATCTTCTCTAATTTTATATATTTCATTTGAATCCACTGTCTCCTATTTCTTTGTGTTTCAATTGCAAAATATGCATTCTATTTATTTGATGCTCTAAAATTGTAACATTTTTATTTTTTTTTATGTATGATAATGATTATTATTGAATTTTATTTGTAAATAAATCACCTCCACTAAGTCAGGATCCTAATCCACCACAAGATACCATGGTTCTGTTTCCATTATAGTTGATTATACCAGGGTTAAAAAATATCATACAATTTTCACATTATTACTTTTATTTTCTTTAGCATTTCCTTTAGAAAAAACCATGAAAAGGTGATATTTTTGTGCTTGTACATTAGAAAGATCCACTGTACCAAAGAAAAAATTAAAATGATCCATATTTGAGTTTGACAAGTTTTACATTGGTGGTTGAAAACCTAATCAACTCTCATTTCCGATCTTAGGACTGATTATCATAAGCATGTTAGTGAAATAAAAACTGAAAATAATAAAAAAAACTGAAATATTCAAAGTTTTCTAGACCTATTGGAAAATTTGTGCCAGAGTGTGAGACGCGTTATTCTTTTCTTTACTCCTTTTTTAAATAAATAGTGCTATATTAATTAAATGTTAGAAAACTTTTAGCTGAAGTTACTATGTTCCAACTTCCAAACTATTGTTTACTCCTTATGCTCTCCGTATCATATTTTAATTGATATTTATGTTTCTAGTGCTACTTCCATGTTTAATAATATTAAGCTAATAATTTTGTATAACTAGGATAATCATCTTTCAAAGTGAATTTGGTTTTAAAATAAGCACTAAGAGCGTATCTGCTGCTAATTTAATTAAAGCCTGTCATTATATTAATCTATTAAATTTTAAGTAGATGGATTCTTAATTGTTCATTTCTTCTAAAAACACTTGTTTTAGAGAAATATTTATTTATGAGGTGATCAGAAGATGGCTAACTATATTATATACCTTTTCAATTGGGTACACTGTTTTCTTGCAAACGATACACTTTTCCTGAGTTCCAGAAAACAACCTTGAAACCTTGTTGTTGGTTTGGACCTGTGGAATTCCCAGAGAATTAAATTTTTTTTTTTGACAAGTAGAAAATGCATTTATCTATAATCCTAAATAAGAATCCTAAGGATAGAAATAATTATTTTTTTTGTGTATTAAGAATGTGTAAAAACCTGATCAGCAGATCTTTCAAGTCTAGCAATTTTTGGAATACCTACAAGCATAAATATAACAGTCAGATGAAAGAAGAAAATAACAACTTATTTTTACGAAATAACTGCATATATAGCATTAATTCACCTTCAAAACTTTTGTCCAAGCTGCCAGTCATCTTAAACAGTTGATCAAAATGGGGCTTACAGTATAGGACACCCTCAAAGGAACAATAATTACCCAGCTGCAGGGATGCACAATAAAAACAAGATTCTATTTTAAATTCTGTGAGTAAAATGTGCTTCCTATGTCTGTCTCTAATTAATGTTTAATAGCCACAATGATAAATAAGAAAAATATTGTTCACAAAACAATAAATAATTTTTTTTATTTCAAAAGTGATATTTTTGAACAAATAATCTGGAATAGAAAGTTGTCACATGATTCTAAAAATTCATCCACAGATCAAGTCAGTGTCTGATGACACAGGGTTATAGATTCAAAGTTGAAAGCGAAAAACTAAAATTTAATGAGTGAATTGGACACCCATGGACGTGAATTGAGTAATGTGCATCCAAATCTCAAACATCGAGAAGAAAATAGCTGTTAGATAAATGGTATGTTTTCAGAATCCAAATACGAATTCTTAAATTACTATTTGTAGAATAAAATAAATATAAATAAAGCATCCGAGATTAGGTTCTTTGCAGTTAAATGCATACCAATTACCACCAGGACTGCTGTTCATGAAAGATACACCAAGTTTATCAGATAAAGAAAAAATGGAACCTCACAGAGTAATCGTATTCTACAAGTCAATCACGTCAATTTGTTTAAATTTCTTGAAATTCTTTTTGTGAAAATTAGGATTTTCCTTCCTCATGCCTAAAGATGGAAATGACATATGGAGAAGAGTGATAAGCACTCTGAAAGAAATGAAGTAGAAATAAGAACTAATTCATCTGAACTCGTGTCAACAAGAATATTCTCTTATTCTACACTTAGGATATGGATTCGCCACATGGATTCCTCTTGGCCTCTTTCCTATTCAGGGCCACATTCTCCTTGTTAAGATTGAAAAAGCAAATAATGCATCTCTATCTGTTATTCACACTGGACCTTTCTCTCTAAGATCCAATAGTTATACCCAATTCTGGTCTATTTCCAATTCTCAATTCTATGATTGCAGTGTTCCTTTTTCCTACATCTGACTCAACTCACATTGTATGATTATTACTGGAAACAGAACAAGTTTTTCTCGCAGATACTCTTTAGCAATGTGTCCTAGTAAAAGTCTCCACTTTCCATGCATTAAATCATAAAAATCATCACCAATCCAAAAGAAGAAAAGAAAAGAATCATTCTACCAATCAAAGAGCATAGCAAAGAAAATTTAAAAGCTTTGGTCTGACCTTGAGGGTGCCCTTGCAGTGGTGACATCTGAAGCAAGATTTGTGGTACACCTTGTTGTCAGCAGTTAGCTGTTCCACCCAATACACTTTCTTTTCGCAAGCTGTGCACTTCTGGGTAGTGCCTGCAAATGATGCCATCTCAAATGGTGATTTAGAGTCCCAGTTGGAGAATTGAATAGAGGGTGGATACTTTCTTTCTTCCTTGTATTTTTTTTCAAAATTCTGCTGTGGAATATTTACAAACTGGTGGTGATCATGTTCAATTGTCCATTGGTCTATATTTAAGAGTTGAACAAAAGACAAATAAGAACAAAGTTAGCTGTATTCATCATGGCCAGTTCGATGATTTGATTTGAGGCAAGGTGATGACGGCGTTGGGCCACCCATGGCACTGGCAGAGCCTCTGCTGAAATGACCATTCTACCATCGACCAAAGACACATAACCATGTACATGTCTCAATCATTCAATGTTATGTCATGTTATTCAGGTGTATTCACATTTTCACCTGCTGCAAGAGAGCTTTTCCCACTAATTTCTGCATCAGAAATACCTTCAAATTTATATTTTATTTTTATAAAATTATAATATCACACTTTTTTATATTACTTTGAATGTTATTCAATTATTATAGTATTTTTATTAATATTTGTTTTACGCCGATTGAGTCTTGAACTAGTACTTTGTTCAGTTTGATCTAATTTTAGAAACACTATGTAAAAGTCATATCAAATTGCAGATGTTTTTTGACATCTAACTTAAATTAAATACTGAAAATAGAAGTGAATTATTCCAGTAAGAAGGGTATTGATAAAAAGTTCTGTTGACCAGTGACCATGTCTTGTTAATTTAAAAAAAAAAACTAATTTGTAAAAAATTGCTTGGCCGAAATATCTGACTTTCATTTTATTATTATTATTATTAAATAAAAAAAGTTTGGTTGATGAACAAACAATTCAAGTTTGAAAGCAAAAATTAGTGACCCTTAATTGACCAGTGTAATCAAACATCGGGAGGCGCCTCCTCTTCCTTTTTGTCTTTTTTTTTTCAAGAATTGTAAGCAAAATTTAGTGATCCATCATCATTAGGGTATTTTGAAGTTGAATAACTGTATTTATAGTTTTCTAGAGAGGTTCTTTTCAAAAATATAATATTTAAGTTTAAACTTTATTTGAGACCCTCGTACCATCATGATCTAGATATGGTTGATTTTGAATCGCTTATGAATTTATTTGAGAGGCTCGTACTATCATTATCAAGATAAAAGAATAGTAGACAAAATCCATGGAATGCAAATAATTCAGCAGCTTAAACTTCAACGAATACTTCAAAAGCTAATAAAAGTAGAATTGAGATACATCCTAAAATTTTGAAGGTTCCGAAATGTTTAAATATATGATAAATAATCTCATATATACAGAACAGACATTAAGAATATTCTTTTTTGCTAATGGAAGACTAAATTATTGCAAGCATTTATTCTCGTACTTCTTCAAACTCATTGTTTTCACTTTAATGATTTGACAATTCGTGCAAACTGTACTAACTACGAAGCTAAGGCATTTTGTGTTCAACTTTCAAACGCCTATTGTCTTAGCCAAGAACTTCATTCAATACCTTTATTTCATTCTTAAAGTTCCAACATAAATAGAAAGCGAGAGAAGAAAAAAATAATAAGCCTACTTAAGTATATTAAGAAAAGTTACATTGTAATACATATTTTTCTCTAAAAAAAGAAAGTAAAAATTCGAATATTAAAAAAAAAAAATTCAAACGGAAAAACTTGGAGCACAATTGGACCAGCTGATCAGTTTTTTCTAAAACATATATGCTCCCGTATTTGTGTGTCTCAGGCTTTTTTAAATTGGATTTAATTAGTTTAAATTCACATGGTGTAAATTATTTAGAGTGTTGACTAATAAAATATTAAAAAACTAAATATACTTAATATTTTGAGAATATAAAAAGGTTTTAATTTATAATTTATATTTTTTATAATTTAAAATACTTTTACCAATATTTTTATTATACTTGGTGATTCAGTAATAACTGGTTCTCAATGTTTGTTTATATTAACTTTAAAATAGACCCAGACAAAGATTCTTGTGAATTATTTTTTGTTAAAACATAGTCTTTGGTTCAATAGGATATAAGTTGTTATAAGTTTCTTGTATTCAATTATTAATAAAAATCATACGCCCATATATTTTTACAGAAGAAAACAAACTTTTTGCTTACATTTATTCCCATGAATCAACCCATAGTTCCATAATAAAAATACTGTTTTTTCTTAATTCAAAAATTGTTTATGTACCGTATGGCCAGTCACAAGTATGACTAACAAGTAACCAGGCTGAGGAGTAACCAGGCCGACAAGTGCCTAGGACTACAAGAATGGCCAATTGTCAAGCCGACAAGTCTCCAAAGAGCTCAAGCCGACAACGCTGCTTATGAAGCTCTTCGTACTTCAACAACTACTCAAGCTTGGGAGGCTTGTGTATCGTATGGCCAGTCACAAGTATGGCCGACAAGTAACCAGGCTGATGAGTAACCAGGCCGACAAGTGCCTGGGCCTACAAGAGTGGCCGATAAGTGTCAGGCCGACAAATAACCAGGCCGACAAGTACCCAGGACGATAGGTACCAAGCCAATACCAACGAACCAACATCTCCATTTCCTTTGCATTGGGAACAGGCACCTTACATCTGATAAAGGAACAAATCCCAATGAACGGCACTCGCATTACCACGCCTCCCTTGTGCAAGAGACTGCACATCTTCCTCTTACGCATGGGGTGAAAGAACAATCATACCTTGTGCATAAGAGACTACACGTCTTCCCTCTGACATGTGCAGAACAACAACCTCATGCAAGGGAGACTGCACGTCTTCCCTCTGATACAGTGCAGAGCAGTCATCATATCTCTGAGGGCCAAGAGACTATACGTTTTCCTCATAACGCCATGCATAACAGTATAAATAGAAAATAGTGAGTATAGCTAGAGGACTTTTGGATAAATCTACCCTAACACATATTATGTACTTCTGATAATTAAGAACACCAGTGAGAGAGAGTGAAGCAGCTTCCGACTAGAACCTTCCCTTTATCCCGACGACCGGAGAATAAGTGATTCGGAGAGAGATCAGAACAGTTGACACCTTGAAGTCTTGTTCTCAGCCTCAAGGTTCCGCAAGAACTTTTATTCTTCTTGGCCTTAAGGCTCTGTAGGAACAGTTTACATTATAATTTTTCATAATCCAATTTAACAAGCAGAGAAAAACATATAGAAATAATTCAGCACTTCAAAGAGGAAATTTTGCATAATTATTTTACAGAGATAACATGTTTTTTCTAGAAGTCAACTGAATTTCTAAATAATAGGTTACTTATCGAACGATTTTAGGATTTTATTCACAATTTTGGGTGGAAGTATATACCACGTGTAACAAAAAATGTTAATTTTTTCTTTACAAATTTAATTAGATTTATTTTTTCACTAGAATTGTCTTGGAAGGATTTCCATATCTGTAGTACTCAAATTTTATTTCATAACCATAGTGTTCGTGATCAAAGTCATATAACTAACGATCCTTGTTGTACTCTTTGAATGATAAAAAATAAGATTCACTTTTACTCATGTGGTATAATAAAGCATTGTTTTATTTCATTTAGATTAAATTTTTACTAATTCATTATAATTCCAATATTTTAATTCAAGATTATTTTATACTTAGAGCTTCTATCTTAATTTAGAGATAATTGTTTCATAAGCTTTATTATTTTGTGACCACTTTGTAGTTAGCTCTTTTTATGTTAGTCGTTGATATATATATATGAACGTTGGTTAACTTCAGATTTTATACTGATATTTCAATTTTCCCATATAATGAACGTTGAGTTCGAGGAACACGCCACCTTAAAATAGTATTCTTAGTTTATCGAGAAAGTAATTTCTCATCTAGAGTTATATCCAACTTTTTCATTATTTCCTGCATCTTTTCCATAATCACATTTCATAGTTATTTTTGTAATTAAATTTTCTTTCACTAAATTCCACCAAATTCAAATGACATTTTGAGTCATTTTAAATCTAGTAAATTAGTTACAGACAGAACTATTTTTATTTTCTTCTTCACAACACTGGATTGCGAAGCTTTTCTCCAAGCAATGTTACATCAAATTTGACTTTAATAACAAGGTCATTTACTGCGTGTTTGGATGTGCATCTAAAACCAACTGAACCACATGTGGAGTTAGTAGCTTCTGTGCGAACATATTACTGTCCTGTATATTGAACATCCAGATATCTGATAAAGTTTAATGGTGAAGCAACATTCTCGGGAAAAACTGATTTTATTAGACAATATGCTTACAAAAATATGATCCAGAAGAAAGGTAACTGGATCTTGAAATTACTAAGCATCTGCCAACAACCAGAAATCCTCTCCTGACCGTAAAATACAAGTATTTACAAAATTAATAGCAAAAGGATAGAGCAATTCTATGACATCTGGCAAGTTTTAAGAACAAATGCACAGATGTATATACATCTAAGAGAAACCATAACTTTTTCTCTTTAAAAAGGGCACAATAATTTTTTGGCGCAATGTACATTAGTAACTGAACTTTCATATTCTTCACAACCTTACCTGTATTTGGTTTCCTCGTTTCCTAACCATGAACCATTTTAGGACGTTGCACACCTTTCTCCATCTCCTCTGCGCACCACCATTGGCTGTAGAACGTGCGAGCATGAAGCTATCAACAGCACTCTGTAAATCTGCTTCAACGTGAGATTGAAGATCAGTATCAAAAAATTGTAGATGATCTTCATCACTAAAAGCATGAGCCATTGAATCAGTGTCACAGATCAAAGAGTTGGAGACTTGGACAGGAAAACTGAGGGTCTGATCATATCTAAGGCCCATGCTGTCGAAATTAGGCAAGCAATAGTCATCCAAGCTACTAGTTCCACCAACAGAATAAATGGATGACATGATATCCGGAGAAGAAGCACTTGCTTGGGGGTAACTGAATCCTCCAGTCTTTTGGGGACCCAAAAGCTTGTTGGCACTTGATCCCTCAGTCTTGGGAGAGCTTGGCGAGTGAAGCACATTAGTTAAGTGTGAAGACCCATCCATGAGAGAATCTTCATCTTCAAAAGTTACATATTTCTCCCCTTGTCTTAATGCAGTAGCAACTGTGTTTTGAGCCTCAACCTGATGATGGAAAATCATATTGCTAATTATCAAAGAGAAATAATAGAAGGAAAGAGTAAAGCAAGAAATAGGTGATGAGGGATAAATGCCTTTTCAGTTTCAGACAGCTTATCTACTGTGACATACTCGCATTCAGAAAGCAGTCCAGTCACTTGTCCCACGGCATTGAAGACCACACCTTGTTGTTGAGAATTAGAAGGGAAGTACACGTGCCTAGTTGTATCAAGTACACAAGTTCGAGCATGCTCCACAGTTACTTCCCACATCTTTGCTGACATCCCAGTGCCCAGTATCTGCACATTTCCAAGCAATGAATTTATTCATTTGCCCAAGTGAAACCAAGTACTTGACTATTTTAAGAAATGATTAGAATGTTTATCATTCAGAACTTTGGTTAATCAAAGGAGTGATTTACTTTTATAAGAGGATGAGAATAAGATCATATATGTTTTATATAATGATTCTGCCATAGAGCCTAATCAAGGTAGTGACAGGACCAAATGGGATATCCTCATCAATGTATAAACCTAATATCTAGGAGGTTTCTGACTTGATAATTACAAAGCTAAAATGCCTTGACAGTTAACACAACTGGTGAAAACTACACTGTGCCAATGAAAGTTATTGCAAAACCCTTCAAATGACAATCTATAAAGACAATTTTCAAGTGAAAAACACTTTAAATTATTACACTGCGCAGTTTTGCTGGATCCAGATTGAGAAGCGTGAGAAACTCTCTAACAGTAAGGATCTTTTCCCGACTCAAACGCTTGTGGAAAGCTCCATCCTTGCCTATCTTTTCCAATCTCCAAACTTCATCAGACATACTAGGAGGATGGTGTTTCTTATACACTGCAGCAAAAAATTAGACATTCAAACTAAGTTTAAATTCCTCTCTTGCTTTGACAAGTGACTTGAAAAGCCCAAATATGGTTCTATTATATATATTTAATGAAGGGACTCAGTTTTTTAGACTTTCAATTCAAAAAAGAAATACAGAATGCAGATAAATAATTGATTTTACACCAAAAAGAAAATCATGGGATAATCAGATTAAAAAATCAGGACCTGTAAACAGCATGTATCCTGGTTTTCTGTTACTATATTCTCCACATAAAAAGAACTTAGGCAAACCCACCACGACATTATGTCAATTGCATACTGTTCAATGTTTCTTTTTGTTCCATATCATAAACATCTCAGCCGTCTAGAGTTCAAAATTAGTTTGAAAGTTAAATTTTGATAGCATCAGCAAACATTAGATCTTGATACGTCTAAACAGATATAAATACTCACATTCACCCCTGTGATCTCTGACAATAAATGATTCTGTCTTTGCTTCTCTTATTCTAACACCATCAAAGTTGTCCACAACTCTTGCCCCAAGCCTGAACCTGCGGCTCCTTGTCCAGCTTGAATTATCTGTATACGAAATTTCACCCACCATACCAACACCATCTTTAAGATATAAAATAACATCTCCTGTAAGAAGGGGCTTTTTTCCTTCCCTCTCTCTCACAATATTGCTCTTGAACTCTTCGGGCATCCAAATATCACTTTCTTCTTCAAAATCACCCTCAAGAACTACAATTTCCACCTTAGCCATCGATTCAGGTCCTGTACAGACAACCTCCCCTGTTAGGCCATCAACTAAACTTATTCGTAGGTTAGAGCCATCCTCTCCTTCAATCCGACCTCCAGTAAAGACAGGCAGAGAAATGCTGTTTTCAAACTGCAGTTGCAAATTTCTTAATTCAGTAGTATGCAACTCCTTTCCACAGGTCCTGAAAACAAGAAAAAAGGATGCATAAAAAAAACTACAGTCATGCTAAACAATTTCAAAAAATTCAGTTACAGCACTTTTTCCCAGTCCATTCATTTAGCTCAATACCATGTCCAAGTTACTGGAATTTAAATGATAGCAGGTTCTTACTGTTTCATGCTGGTTAAATGCCTCTTTAGGGCTGCTTCAACTTCTTCCTTAACCTGTAAAGAGATCACATATTTGATTGGTATCAGATATCAACTATCAGTAAAAGTGGAAACAAACATTTACTGTATCAAAATCCAGGCATGCTACCTCAGAAGAGAGAGAGAGAGAGAGAGTTAACAAAGGATTTCCCTTAAAAAATCACATCCAATCATTCATAACATTAATGTCCTAGAAAGGGAATTCTGTTTTGCTGCATTACTGGAATTAACACTCATAGCACAATATTAACACAACTTCATCTTGTTGGTTCATTTATCTCACAAATATCACAAATATAATAAACAGGGTGCAGGGTTAAATTATGAAATGCATAACCTAAAGCAACGAGTATTTTGTTTTTGTTTGTGTAAATCAGTATATATGCTTTCCAGATAAAGGAAATAAATAATGTTAAGTCCTCCACATGATGGTCTCAGCCAAAGACCAAAAAGAAATCTTGGCATCTTAGAAGATAAGTGCACGAGCACAAATTCAACCAGGAAAGTTCTTCAAGTGTTTTCTTTCCCTTCACGTTTCCTTGTTTTTTATTTCATTTATAGATTATAGACAAATCTAGGAAACTAGGTGAGTAGCTCAATTTTATCAAATTAAATATTTCCAAACTTGTTTGGATGCATCTAAATTATTTAAGTCCAATTACAGGTTTTGAAACAAGTTAAAGTAGGTCTAAAGTATATATTTGGTTTGTGGGTCTTATGTGACACATGCTCAAAATCCAATCACAGAATGTCAATGCATACGATAGAACTAGCTTTCAGTTGCTTTTACACGGAAAAAGGACTGGTTAGAAAGCAGTGTGAAGTTGTCCACAATGGGGAATGGTGGCACCTGGTGTTAGGCCAAAACAATAGGCACCATAAAGTGGATGCAACAAAGTTATCTGCAGCCTGGAGCATGGTGATACTCACAAGCAATATTTCAAGAAATTGTCTGACTAAATGAATTTAATTATTTCAAGAAGCACAATCATGTCCACAAACCATCAAGAAACGCCCAAAATTAATAAACACATCACTTCTCCATGAAACAGCATAAACAGAAAAGAAAATTGAATGCCAGAATATAAATAAATGCAACTAATCCATAATATTAGGAAGTGAAATTCTTACCACTTTACGAACCAATGGCTCAAGAATTGGCTCCAGCAAATGCCCGAGTGATTGTAATCTCATCACGTCACGCACCACACTACACATTATTCATTACAATCAAAATCAAAAAAAAAAAAAAAAACTTCACAGTTCAGTTAATTAACCATACTACTTAACAAATTTCATGTGAGTCTGATTTGCCATTTCCATTCGCTATTGAGACAACTCCCATTTTTATTTAACAATCCATAGCAGCACATAAATTCAAGTGTACATTTCAGGTTAAACAATCAACAAGAGAGTCCAATTCGCGCTACATTTAAACAAACACATGCAAGTCCATGATCCCACGCGAGCATTTTGACAGGGACACCCAGAATAAAATTAAACCTAAAGAAGACACATTCAGCGGGAATTGAAAAACCCCATTTGGGGAGTTTCCAAGTGGGACACGCACCTGGAAAAAGGAGGCGGCTTTCTCCGCTTGTCATCTGGAGTCTTGCCATCATCGGGGCGGCGCTTGAGCGACATGGGTGAGGGAACAAAGAAGAAATGGGTAAGCGGCGGTGTTGGGTATAGAAATCGAGCAACATGCGGCGCCAGAGAGCGGAGAAAGATATAGAGGAAGAAGAAAGGAAGGAGAAAGTTACATATATAGTGTGTGGATACGACAGGGAAGAGAGGGAGGAAGCGGTAAAGGACAAGAAAAGCAGCGGTAAGGTCCAAAAAAAATGATAAAAGGGGTTAGAGAGGCCAGCGTGCGTTCTTCTTCTCTCCTTCTCGTAGTTCAACTTTTTAGTACTTGCGTGTCATGTTTCTAACCATTGTCCGAGTTTGTTTGCGTCTGGGATGCTTCTCTGCCTTCAACTTTTCTCGTCATCTACTGCTACCTTTGGATTCGGATTTCGCACACAGCGACAACGCCACCATCACTGTGTGATGATTGAGTAGAGTCAGGGGAAAGGGAGAAGGAAGGAAACGGTTATTAACTTAAAGTGGGTGAAAGAAGAAGGAACAACACAACATCATCTTTGGCCATGGGAGAGTGAGTGGGGCCATTATAAGCGCGTTCTACGACTTGGTAAAACTGGGTCCATTAGACATATCCTCTTCAACGCGCTTCCCGTGAGTGAATGAAGCATATATGTGATATACCTTTGCCCTTATAAGCCTAGGATCAACCTCTCTTATCCCTCTGTTTTTCCTATTGTTCTGTATTACACATGATAGTGTAATTGTGGTATTAACTCTTTGTTACCGGTAAAGTTCTGAGTAAAATTTGATTTCACACCCAACACTGTGTTTGAACATGCCTTAAAGTAAACTACCTTCAACAACAATGACATGCCTGTCCTTTTTTTAATCGACCACATACCTAAAAATAAAGACTGTTAGGGGTCCCAGACCTATAGTTATTCAAACTAAAAATATTTTTTAATTTTATTTCATTGAAAATTTGTTTTACTCAACATTTTATATTAATTTAAAATTATTTTACGTATCATTTGTATAAATCAACATAATATATATTTTTTAACTAATATTTTGTTATAATTTTCCAATTTTTTAAATAAATTGATATAAATATTCATAATTTAAATATTGGTTCAAAAAAATTCAGTGATATAATATTTATAAAATTTACGCGGTTATAATTTAATATTTTTATATTTGTATTATATATTTGTATTACTGCAATTTGAAATTTTAAAAATTTAAATTTAATTCTCTAGATAAAATATTTTAAAAACAGCTATTTAAATCAAAATAATTCAAATTTCAAGATAAACTTTTTAAATTAAGTTACAGATAGATATGCTGTTTAAATTTACTGTTAAAAGTAAGTTTAACTGATTTTATTTACAGATTTAAGTGGACAGAAAAGTATAATTTGTGATTAGAAAACATTAAGCTTTATTTTATTATATTTAATTATGTTTAATTCAAATGATTAATTACATTTTTTATTTGGAACGATTAAATACATTCGATTATGAGGATCATAGTAGTTTACACACAGTTAAAAATAGAAACATGTCTAGTTTGGAAAAGATTTCTGTATACAGTTTTAGAAAAAAAAAATATAATATTCTTTTGAAATTAAAATTAACTTATATCTAAATTAAGAAATATGTTTTATTTTCTTATATTTTTCTTCTAAAAGATTGGACGGAAAAAGTTTTTCATAGTGTAATTCGTCTTTAAAAAGTTTTTTTTTTCCACGAACACAATGAGACATAATCATGGCTGTTGGTTGTTGAAGTTGAAGAGCATAGTAGTGCTCTCACAAAACAAAGTATAAACTAGTAGGTTTGGTTGTTGAGAATTTTTTATACAACATTTTATAGTATGGTACAATATTTAACTTAAAATCAACATGATTTTCACAATATATATATATACACACTGAAAACTTGTTTAAATTAATATTTTATTATTATTATAACTCATAATCTCGATAAAGTTGAGTATGAAATTCTAGAAATGGGGCTAGGGTTTATCTTTTGATCTGTGTCGGAAATTGCACTAGGTAGAGAAAAGGAAACATATACCTATGGGCATGCCTAGACAAAGTCATGTCATCATAGGTTAAGGGTAGGGAAAAAGCAATAAAATTTTAAAACACAAATATTATGTGAGCATGAGGTGAGAGTACAAATCATAATCAATCTGACTTTATCCTTACAAATCATTTGCCCATAATTAAGTTTCATGCATTATTTTTATTTTATTGTAACCACTGTTTAAAGACTTTTATATTACTGTCTAATAATGATTTTATACTCTCACCCACTGATTTTTTATAATAGTTATTTAAAATCATGTTAACACATATCCTAATTAATTGAATGTGTAAAGTGTGGTTCTGGATAAAAAATAATAATAGAGATTATTCTTTCAAATATCTAACTTAATTATATACCTAAAACTAAAAATTAAAATTAATGATTACGGTAGGACCTTTTTATGTTAATTAAGCTATGATAAATAAAAGTATATTTTAAGCTAATACATCAAATTAATAATAATTTCAATTTGTTACAAGAAGTCGAAGTTAAAAATTTCTCTCTATATCTTTATATTTTATTGAAGGGATATGTTTTCAATATAACAGCGTAAGTAACTTTAAAAAGACTGAAAGAGTGACGAATTTTGAAATTAAAACAAACATGATACAAGTAACCCATTCACACTGGGTTATGTTATTAATAAAATATTCAATTTAGAGCATTCTCTCATTTTAAGTTTGATATTATATTTAATTATTCAAAAATTTTAACTTTCTAACTTCAATATCAATAGTTGATAAATATATTGTTTACATAAATTATATAAAAATTAAAATATACAAATCACATTATTGGTTAATTATCTAAATATGTATTAAACTGTATATGTATATATTAAAAATTCAGAAAATTTTGTAAAAACAAAGATAATTAAGTTATAAATAATATCAGGAAGTCAAACTCAAACTATTTTTATAACAAATCATATGAAAAAATCTTAGTTAAACTATATATATATATATATATATATATATATATATATATATATATATATACACAGTATAATAAATCATAAAATTCAAGTATTTGACTTTTGCTCTACCTAAATGTAATTAACTAAATGATCTTTAAAGAAAAAAGAACAAGATTACATTAACAAATTTACAAGAGTACAAACTTATGCATTTATTATATTGAAATTTCTAGGACAAAATTGTTTGAAACTTATTCTTTATTTTTTAAAAGGTATTCAATTTAAACACAAAATAGGCTATTTTTACATAATAATTTATTTTCAAATCCATAATTTATTTTGGTATATTTTGTTTTCTCTTTTTTTATTGCAATATATCAAATATAAAATTTGAGTTTTATTTAAAATCATTTTAAATTAAAAATATTTGAAAGTTCACAAACAGAAGTTAGATGTTTATTTATTATTTGATCATAAAATTATATATTTAAATTTTTTTCCAAACTTTCTAAATTTAAAGAACTTTTTTTTTGTTTTTTACTATTGTTGTTCAGTCAAATTATGTCCTCAAAGAGCTAAAAGAGGTTAGGAATTGTTGTAAATTGTTCATTGGTAAATATATCATTGTGTACTAAAGTTTAATTCTGTTTTTTTTTTTTTTATTTAGATGGTTGTTAAGAGATGTTGTTGGTATGTGTTGTTAGATTATTATATATGTACATTGAAGTGAATACATATATACTTTTAGTTATGATTTTGAAAAAGAATTAAAGAGTAAATGATAGTAATAATCTTTTTAAGAGGCAAACTCTTTCTTCAAATTATATGTAATAATAATTACACTCACATTATTGTTTAAGTAACAGTTAAGACACTAAAATGATGGTAAGTGTGACACAAGTCACAATCTTCAACTTAAATGATAAAGAGATTAAAACAATTATCTCTTATATAAAAGTATATAAGTCAATAAATATATTGATAGCTTAAACAATATATTGGTCACAAAGAAAAGTGTGTGACCCTGTGGATGGATTTTAGAAGTTTGGAGAGTGGTAAAGGTATATCAAACTGGATTATATAAAATATTTAATAGTTAGAATTAGTTAAAACAAATATACCTTATTTTCTTATATTAAGAATAAATTTGTTTCAAAATAGCATTTTTTTTTTCACAAAAGTGCATCCAATAAACACCTAATGAAACTATCAACTTTATGTGTATGGGTACATTAATATTTATATATAAACGGTAAAATGTGAGTTGTGTTCAATATCGTGGCGAAACATGTCGTCGAGATTTTATTATATGTACATGGATAATTTAAAACCTTATCAAATAATTAACTTCTTAACCTCCAAAACAGTAGACGCAGAAAAGTTAGTAGATTAATTTGGGCACGAGAATTTGGATTAGTCAAATTTCTGCTATGTATGAACTATGGTTGTTTTCCTTTTTTTGTTTCATTCACAATAAGGTTGCAGTATGAGGAAATGGTATGATAAGTTATTATTTTGTGACGTTGTGGTGATCTATTACATAATGTGAGGTGTTTAGAAGAAAGCAGTGAGTTTTGTGAGACCCACAGATTATGCGCAAAACTACAGACTCTGCCGTTGGACTTTGTTTGGGAGACATCCTATGCTCACAGAATTGTGTTTTCAGAAAACTTGATTCTGCATGCTGCTACCTAAATTCCTGTCACGTGCACTCTTTTATTTTTATCCTTCTCAACAACACCTCTGACTTTTTAAAAATAAATAAATTGTTTTCATTTAACTGTGCCCTCAATATTAAATTAATTAAGAAGATTGTACGTTAAAAATGAAATTATTTTCTTTTACCTTCGTTGTATTATATGCTTCCTATTTTATTTTGTCCTTTTTAGGGAATATATATTAATATTAGTTAACATATTTGTATCCTTTATGGCTTTATATTGCATTTTTTTAAAATAATTACTTTCTTAAAAACTCAATCGAAGAACCTCAGGTTGGACTCATTTAGAAGTCTAATTTATATATCTATATTTTTACTTGATATTGTCATTAATTAAAAATTACTTTTACATGGTGTCTTAAATTCTGAAAACGTATTTAATTCTATATATATGTAGAGGAGAATCCCTTATTTTAGTTATTTTTAAATTTACTTATTTTGTAATTCAGGACTTAGAAATGACTTTTAAATAATTAAAAAATGTAACCATCGTCCAAAAAAATATTACTATAAAGAACATATATATATATATATATATATATATATATATATATATATATATATATATATTTTTA
>Ga0209700_103764_pt1 | contig 28495 bp, 10 predicted proteins | sample SiratroredBW_FD_187528 | JGI IMG/M metagenome (GOLD analysis project Ga0209700, IMG submission 187528) | Root nodule microbial communities of legume samples collected from California, USA - Siratro red BW (SPAdes) (version 2) | ecosystem: Host-associated > Plants > Roots > Nodule | place: USA... | reverse complement strand
AAATATATATATATATATATATATATATATATATATATATATATATATATATATATGCATATATTATAAAATCCTTTTAAAATATTCTCAAAATTGTCAAAAAATTATAAATTTTATCATAGAAAATATTTTTTCAAAATTTATGATCAATTGGTTCATTGATTAGAAATATATTTTGTTATATTAAGCCTAACAAAAAAAATTACAAAAATTCGACTCTAACTCAAACCAAACTTTTTAATTGAAATGAATGAAAAGTTTAGTTTGTCTAAACTAAACTAGTCTTTTAATAATTTCATAACGTCACCTAATAGTTTGTTATTCCCTTTCCAACCCTTTATTCTTTTAATTTAATATTCATCTCTTGTATTAATTTCATAATACTAATTTTACATTATAATCATGTTGGTACTGTCCTATCTTTTCCTAATTTGCCATATTTAATATACGATGATCGATGTACCAATTCAGTAAGTGTAATTAGTGGATAAGTAATTCTCGTAATCAAAATTTGATCTCTAGATTCGTGTATATTGGTTGAGATTTTAGAAAGGTCTTAAAGAACAAATCTCTGACATTTCATGAAGGATCATAAACATTCACCCAAAAAGAGAAAAGAAAAAGGATGATGTATTTTCCTGTGTTGAACATCGGAATGTATTGGGTCTTAGTACTTTGGGAGGAAGAGATAAAGATTGGTGGTCACTTCATCTAACCGTTTGATAATTGAGAAAGCTTCCAAACAGAGAAGAATAAATATGATGCAGACAAAAGAGAGGCAACGTGACCGAGTCCGTACAAACCCTACTTAATTGTGTTTGTGGAATAACTAACCACTTTCTCTCATTCATTCATATCATAATAACTAATCTATTAATGCTTCTGCTTCGTTGGTTTAACTTTCAGTAAGCTACCACAGATTGCGTGTATAATGCATGTGCCGTGCAACTGAGGCAGTTGTACTTTTGTTGCCTGCAGTGTTCCAGTACCTCCTAAATGGAAACTTGTAAAACCACTTCTGCAAATTCTTGTGCTCTATACCTATACTCTAGGGTTCTATTCTTTGGATTTTATATGATATTTTTGTTTTTTGAAGGTAACAAATTTGAAATAAATCAAAGTTCATATTCCTCAGGTTTTCTTGTTATGATAATAGATTTCTCTAGATATGTGTTTTTAATTATGGTACAAGACTATTATGGTTTTTGTGGCTCTACTAATTAGGATTAGTAGTGAAAAAGAGTACACTTAGCGTTTGATAGTAATACTAATGATATGTTTGTGTTTTGACGTCAGTTTCACTAATTAAAGACGTGGAAGTTATATAATAGGGCAAGTTTAATTCCAGTTCTTTAACGTGATTATTCACTTCTAATAGGTTGTAGTTTCTGCATAAAATGAATTTACTAAACACAAACTAGGGTCAGTCCAGAAAGTGTTAGAAGATTGCCTCAACCCAAAGATATCTAAATGATGGTTACTGAACCAGGGCAGTATTCTTAAATTAATGATAAGAAAAGGAAGTTTGTGGTCATTAGGAGAAGTTACATAAAGGGACTAGTCATGCATTTTCTCTCTGAGAAAACGTTTCTGGTTTAGCAAGTGGTCCTTCCTAATTTGTTGGAGTGTCATGATAAAAGTTAAGATGTTGATAACCATAGTGGTGGAGGCACAAGAAGTAGCAGTACATATTTTTGAGTAATTAGGGCCCATATCCTTGCTGCCTCTGGTTTTCAAGTGCCCCAGAAAGTAGACCATACATATCCTCTCTAGCTACCACTCCAATCTTGATGCCTTAAAGTTTAAAGATAAACCAAGGAAAGGCTTAAAATAAGGCACTAAAAATTTGCATGTGATTCATATTGTATCTTTGTCTGGCTCCAATTAGCCTTGAAACATTTCATAGATAAGATGTTGTAGTACATTCCTCCCACTTAACATTTCATTACATACATTTCAAATAACCTGGGCTAGCATTTCAACATACTGCAGGACCAGTTCGAAGTTTGTTTGTTATACAAAAATGGATGCCAAAAGCCAATGAAATATTCTTATGAATAGGCTATAAGACAAATTACACTAACATCAAGGATTTTTTTATCAGCCAAAACAAAGTATATAAAGAAGAAAAGGTACAAGCTACCTGATTTTCTTTTTTAATAAAAGTTATATGCACAAGATAGGATTAAAAGAACAATAGAAAAGAATTCTTCTACTTTTGCATAATATCCAAGAAAAATTATGGTATAACAATTTTTTGCATATGAAACCAACTGAAATATCTCTTATAATGATATGATATCAGTAACATTTGAACTAACCAATGATATTTTGATAAATAATTAACTAATTATTCAGTTGTTGTTTAAATAATATTAGTTGTCAGTATATTATTACTAAGAAAGCAAATCCCTTATTTAAGTGTCCCTTCTAAAAATTAATATTGTTTATATATATAAATAGATGAGCTAGTTGCAAATCAAACTAGAATTCATCCACTTTTGCATATAACCATTCCCAAGATTTAAACTTCATGAGATTAAAAAAAAACAAATCTCTTATTTACCTGTTCCCTTCTGACAATAATATTGTTTGTGTATATCCAAATACATCAGATTATTGTAAACAGACTATCCACAATGTGTTGAAGGAAAAAAAAAAAAAAAAAAGCTATATCAACTTATAACAGGAACAAACTAATCAAGACAGAAAATTGACACTAAAAACTGATCCTTTAATAACACAGCTTGCCACAAATCATGAGTTATGAGTATTCTAATTCGATGAGTATTTAACTCATTTGCAACCACGTCAATGTCTAGGTTTACCTCTATCGCAAAAACAGATAAAAAAGAGAGATTTAACTCATTTGCAACCACGTCAATGTTTAGGTCTGTGACAAAAAAAACAAAAAAGACTTGGAATAGGCCCTAGCTGTATGCAACAAGCCCAATAAGATGAATTCAAACCAAAAAAAAGACTTGAATGTCTTTGTGTTTTTTTCTTGCTTATTCTTGTTTTCATGATCGAAGAAAAAAATATGTAAAATTCTTCTATTTATAATCTTTATCTCTATCATTGTGAACATCGTGCTATTATTTTTATTTCTCTGATTCTTGATGTCACCAATTATCATAACTATCTTTATCTCTATCATTGTGAACATCCTGCTATTATTTTTATTTCTCTATTCTTGATCTCACCAATTATCATTGTTCTATATAATCATACCCTTGACTGTTAAGAATAAAGTTGAATTCATTCATGGAATTGCGAAAGAACCTTGCAATACAGGTTCTTCTTATCATTCTTGAAAGCGCTGCAAACAATATATGGTGGTATTCTGGATTGTTCACTCCGTTTCTAACTCACTTTGTCAAAGTATCTTATGGAACAAAATAGAAGAAATATTGAATGACTTAAAATCCATACATTTTTAAGATAATTTATTGAGAATTTCTGATCTGCAAATGCCAGCTTCTTCGTTAAGGTAAGGTGATTCCATTGTTACTGTTTTTTTTTTTTTTTTTTTTTTTTTTTTTTTTATTTTTTTTTTTTTTTTTTTTTTTTTTTTTTAACTAAACTCCGTGTTATACGGGACGAATTGGACAATTTCAAACTCAATCCCATGTGTTTGTTTCACGAGATATACTTGTGTTGTTATTATAATAATGCTAAATCTCATGTCCTTCTCGTGGATTCTACTGCATCCATTACAAAGAGTTTCTCTTTTGACAAATGTAAGGAAATAAGTTTGTTACTAAATTGGAACCTAAGATCAATGTTGTTGCTCACTCTACTAATTCTTGTATATTCATTGTGGAAGGAATGTACATACGAAGAATATGTGTTATCGAAAACATAACAACAAAAACTACATAAGCAGTAAAAAGATTTACTTACATTGTGACAAACTTTGTCATCCTATCAACCTTTGTTACAAAAAAAAAAAAACATGAATTTTCACAAGTTTAATAATGATAAAAACAATGTCGTTTATTAAAGTTAAAAACGAAAATAAAGGTCAAATTGATCCGTCGTTTATTTTTGAAAATCAAAAGTTTGATCTTTCACTATAATAATATCAAGCCTTAACGTATTTAATTTCGAAATTCGGTTGATAACTCTATCAGCACATCTCAAGTCAATCAGATAGGTTCTTGGCATGATCAAATTATTTTTTATTTATTAATGAATAGTAATAGTCTAATTAAAAAATATATAAAAAATATATCCAAATGGTACAAATAAAGTTTTACAAGGCTTATAATATTTTCATCCTTAAAAAAATGTAAGAGATAGTAACCCGGTCATTAATTTTTTTTTATATATATTTAGGTCCTATAATTTGTAGAAATTTAACATGTTAGTCCTTTTGTTACGGTGACTTAGTAACGTTGCTACGTACTAACGTGAACAGTTGTCTAAAGTATTAAGGTCTCATTACCTACTGTTCATACTGCCAAAGTGGTCAATCTCGAGTAATCCAGAATAAAAGCAACCAACAAACTCAATTAACCATCTAAAGAACAATATTACAATGATAATTATACACTATATCATCACAATTCCAAATGATTCATCACTTTTGGCAAGAGAATAGCAGCAGCAACAACTAATAAAACATAGGTCTCTGCACTTTCATCACATGCATGCACAGTGATGCCCCATCAGCTTGGGGGGCAGAAAGTGATGACATACCTATGTGCTTTGCAAATCTTAAGCCCCGTTGAGTCATCATAAGCATAGCTATAAGCCTGAGGGCAAACGGTCTTAAAAAGACGAGCAAAGGCACTAGGTTTACAACTTTTTGGGTTGCCAAACTCGCCAGTGCAACAATACCTATCTGACTTTGCAGCCAAACAAGCACTCTTGCACCCCACCACCCTCCCTTGCCTCTTCATGGCCAAAGCAGGAGGACAACAAACGTTCAAGTTGGCTTCACAAGCTGCAACCCCACAACCTACCCCTCCACTCACTGCCTTCATTGACACTGGAAGGTTAAATCCATCAACCAAACTAACATCGTAGAAATGCAATGCCGATTCAGAGGTCCCAAGTGTCATTTCCACAAGGGTAGCAGGTGGAACTCCACCCATTCCTCCACACTTCAAAAGGCCTCCACAATCACCTATATGTTTGTTAAAAATTAGTTATGAGAAAATTTATCCAGATAAACCTAAGTTGTCTTCTGCTACTGATTTTATGCTTTCTTTTGTTTTATTTAGTACCTGTTTCACATGAGCCTTTGCCGGTTATGGGATCAAAACAACAGCCTTGTCTACCCCAGATTCTGCCGGACCATCCCTCGGGAACATCCAACACCACTTCTTCGCCGCTGCAAAGGTGAAAACCACCGTCTTTGGGAGTGGGGTGGCCGGGACTGCCAAGGATTCCAGGCCACACACTCTCTTTGCAGTTGTTCACCAATATGAGCTGAAACCCACCTGCAACACACCACGAGCAAATCACACAACTTGATCAACAGTCTTAATCATCCAACTATTGTAAAAGAGTGAGTGAAAGTGGAAGTTATGAAGCAGAATCAAAATATACCACTCACTCATCTTGCACTTTCGATGCATGCACTGATATAATGTCATAAAACGATAATTTTTCATATTCTAAGTTTACTAATTTTCATTCTATTAGAAACTTAAACGGATTTAATATTTTCATTCTGAAATTACTTGATTGTCAAAATATATTAAGAATTTTGAAACAACTATCATAAAAGTTCATGATCATACCACACAATGTATGCAATTAGATCACGATGTAAAATAAGTGCATTTGAATTAAATTCTTCATATGTTTTATTTTCTGATACGTGTACCAAAATCTTATCATAGAGACTTAAGTGCTAAAATGAGGAAACTAATGAGTTGAGAGGCTTCTTCTAATTGGCTTGTGTGATGAGGGAATGAAATAGAAGGAATACACACATACATACCTGTGAGGTGGATGGAGATGAGAATACACAGGATAATGAAGGGGTGCTTGAAAGTATGCATTGGAGTTAGTAATTAATGCTGAACCACTTGGTGCTATCTGTGGGAGAGCCTCATGCAAAGAAAGAGTAATGGGAGAGGGTCTATGAAGAATTGTTTCCTCTTTTTTTAGCCATATTTTAGCTTTGCACAAGTGCTCTTTAAAAACTGTTAAAGCAGAGACTATGGCTTTTTGAATGGTTTACCTTCTTTTCCTTTATTCCATGTTTCCAACTTTAATTTAATTAAATTCATATGTACATTGTGAAAAATGCTTAACAGCTTCAACCTCTTTTCCTCAAAGGACTTACCAAAAGGAAACAAAAGCAATTATCACAATTTTTTAGGAATAACTACAAATAGTTCTTTGTTTTGAACGGTTTTCAAGACCAGTATCTACCACTCAGTCATCTTTTCAAAAGTTAGTGTATATTTTGTCTCTATTTTACTAGAATATGAGCTTATAAGCTGACACCCTCTATAACATTATTTGCTAAAGATATCTGCTATGAATGTATTGATTCATAATCATGCCCTTTCTGAAGTATATAAAGCTATCCTCAATCCATGCCAAAAAAGTTTGTTTCAAATGACATAATTATTTTATGTTTAGTCATTCTGTCATGTAACTATTATCCTTACAGTAAGCTTTGTTGAGGTATTATTATTTTATTATTAAATAGAAATAAATAACAAGTAAATTTGGAGATTTTTTTTTTTCATATGGTATGAGGAGTTTCAAGACTCGAAATAAAGGAGAAAACACTTACTAATTTGGAAGTTTGGTAATTAGACATACACATCTTAAATTTATATAATAGAAATAGATCAAAATGTGAATATACGGTTAGTTAATTAAAATATCAAATGAAAGAGACTTGTACATTCAAATTATAATAATTTGCTTTTTACAATTAAGAAACACTACCAACAACAAAGTACACACTATGTAGAAAAAAGTAGACCAACCATAAAAAAAAAATCTACCATAGCTATAGTTCTAAGATTGATAAATAATGAAAGAAATGCATCAGAAAGGCATGTACCTCATGATATATGGCCTATACAGAACAAAGAAAAAACTATTGAGATTAGCCATGATAAATGTGCCTCCTATTGCTTTTCAAAAAGGTTTATTTGAAACTAAAAAACAGCCATTGCTCAAGTTCCAAGGTATTTCAAAGGAGAGGAATATAGTAAAGAAAGAGTTTTTAAAGAAAAGAAATATAGCAAAAGATGTTGCAATAACCTTCAATATGGGATTATGTGAAAAAAAAGGCATATTGAATACTAACCCTTGAAATTTAGTTGGGCCAAAAACATTTGAACATACAGCACGACCTGTTATACTTATTAGTGAACATATTAGTGAAACTCTAGATATTAACATATACATATTAGTGAACATATTCAAACAAACAAAACTCTGTTAGTATTTTTTCTTCTCAATCACTATCCCTTGAAATTACAAATTATGTAATTCTTTTACAACCCATAAAATGGTATTATAATGATATGACAGTGAGCATATTGGAAGCTTGAGTTTAAATGTTAATGTTACTTACCAAAACATTAAAAGTTACTTAAATAAACTTTTTTCTCAAACTGGTATGTGATTTTCATGTTTGTATGGCTTCCATGTTGATAGCTGATCTTTAGGGAAATGTATGCAAGATTAAAATAACCAGATAGGATAATATTAACATCGTTTCAAACCAAAAGTTAAATGTGAAAAAGCAACAAAGCAAATGCCGAAAGAGGAAAGCATCGAGTCTTAACATTCTACATAGTAAAATGTAGACAATGCAACTCAAAAACAAAATGGGATAACAATCCAGTATGAACTAGATAAAATTATTGATCATCTCAAGTCCTAGTGTCCCCTCAAGTGGAGAATGCTTAAGTTCTCAGGGGGTGTATAAGCAGGTTCCATCATCACTTCTTGCAGTAGGGTCGAAGTTTGAGGCATTTGGATCAGTACAACCTTCAGGAACGGGAATATTTACTTGCTGAGCCGCTTTGCCTGCACAGAATATGGAAACAACCAAAAAGTTTAGACATTGTTTTATTTGATGGAAATATATTTTTTATGAATTTGATTTTGACAAAGTGTAATCAGTCAATTATGTTCTGTCAAATTGTTAAAATAGTTAATGCAAGCAATATACTAGATCAAAAGTAAGTGTGAATGCATTTATAATTAAATTGACAGAAAATTATAGTATATGCAATGCAACATCCTATATGAAGGTATCAGGATAAAGGATCAAACCATAGAAAGTTCCTCTCTTGATGGAATCTTCATTAGCATCACCAAGGGCCGCCTCGTTCAAGTACTTGTCTGCCAGTTGGACTCTCTTCACATTCTCTTGTTCTTGGACAAGCATGTTACCATACTCCATGAGCTTATCCAAGGACATCTTGGGCTGCTCAAAGGTTGGAGGTCCTTCCTTTGAGTTCACAAGCTTCTTCCCAATCAACTCAACACCAACACCAGAAATCCACTTCCTCACTTCATCATCGTATACTCTGGCCCTGAGTGCACCAAAGAAATCTGCAATGATAAATGGCATGCCATTAGTCTTCTTGTTTTGCATCTATTCTTACTAAATAACATGAAAGTTTAATTACATGGATAAAACCTCAGATGTATTTCCTTATGTGTAGTTTTGGTGTTGCACCTAAACAACTATATCTAAGTTTTGTCCTAGTTATATATGTCTGGCTTGAGCAACATATTGGATGATTTAGCAAGATGAACTTACCAATGGATTGGCCAGGGAAGGTGTCAACAAGCTTGACAATGTCATCTGCAGGAACATTGTCAGTGCGGAAAATTCCCTTGCAGACACCAATTCGGTCGTCCCTGGTAGGTGCCCAGTAGAACTTCTCCATACGACCATCACGGATGAGAGGAGCATACAGTGTTGAGAAATCGTTACCGGTGACAATGATGGGCACACGGGGATTCTCTTCCTTGTTGTACATACCAGGGAGCTGAACATTTGTGGGGTTATCAGCAATGTTCATGAGGGTGGCATTCACCATCTGGTTGTTCACAGTGTACTGAGTGGTTCCACCAAGTCGACCAGCTCCTGCGTCAAGATCGTTGATGAAGAGACAGCACATCTTCCCCTTCTTTATTATATCTGCAGCTTCACGGTACCTTTGCCTGATCAACTTTGCTGGCTCTCCTGCATTTCCACTTTCCAACTCTCCAGCACTCATCATGATAGGGCTGAAATCAGAACATCATAAGGACTTGAAATTAGCACCAAATAAGTTTTTGGTCCATCAAAATATTGAAACTTGGTCGTGATCTCTTTAAAAACTTAATATGATGCACTAGAGTTGCTAATGGTAATGTATACAAGTGATGTGTTCTGTAGTAGTAATATGTTCGCAACATTTACTCACTTGATTCCCATCTTGGCAAAGACAAGCTCGCATTGGAAGGATTTTCCTTGACCTTTGCCTCCCCAGATACCAAGAATGAGAGGAACCTGTAAAAACAATGAAACTATTGAATGTGTCTTGCTCCTTTAACTAAAGTCTTGGACAATATTTACGTGTGCAATTTACTTGCCTTGATGTTGGGCAGGGTCATGAAATTCTTGGTGATGTGAACAACAAGCTTGTCCATAAAAGCAGGAGCTATGTAAAGACCGTCCAATTCGTTATCCAAGTTGTACCTGAAATACCACATCATGATCAGGTTCAAAAAAGAGAGTTTACCTTATCAGTTCATGACAATAAAAGTGATAAGTAAACACTATTTGTCTTAGAGTCAACAGTATCTGTGACTCACTGTTTAAGTCCAGTGCTAAGGTACTCATAAGAGCTCATAACTGCGTAGTGAGTTCCAGTTTCCATTGGAGCTTGGAAAAGGGGATCAACCATACCCTTCCCCCTTGTGATGTCTTGCTGGTCATCTGAAATATCGTAGGCAAGACCTTTCCATCTGTCCTTATCTGTCTGCTGGCTCTCATCAATCTCTTTTGCAGCAACAATTTTCAAACTTCCAGAGGAAATTTTGGAGTTAGGGACCCTTGAGACAGTAACCTTCTTCAAACTGCTGCCAAAAAAGGCTGAACTGGGAACTGAAGCTCCAGCTCCAGAGCTGTTCAAGCTCAGCTGCAATATTCACAGTAGCCACTCTTTCACACTCTTCAAACTAATTTTAAAAATTCACTCACCTCTCAAACTTCCATTTAAATTTGTTTCTATCATTACTCAAGTAGGAAATAACACCGTACTTTTCCAGTTTGGTATCATATATATTGATCACTACATTGCATAACACGGAACACAGTTACTAACTTATAATGAATTCACTACTAACATACAGGAGAATAAAATCACCATGGATTACTAAGTTGTTGTTTTAGACATGTTTATCAAATGGGAACTTGGAATAATTCTTAACTAAACTAGGATAAAGGTTGTCTCATATTTCTTTCTGACATTTAAGCAATTATTTAACATGAATATATATGTATCTTTCCAACATAGTTCTATAATCTTACACATATCAGTAATGATTTGAGCTTTTATATGACAAAAATCATCTAAGGATCTTGAGAAACTAGGGACCAGAAAGTGCAAAAATTGGAAGAAAATCATACTGGAGCTCCGTTGACAGCTCCAACGGTGGAGACTGAGGCAGCCATAGCAGTGTTGTATCAGTGGCAGAGAAAGCAAATACAGCGCAAGTCTTTTGAGGGTAGCAGAAATTACAATAGGAAAGGACTTATAATAATGTTGCAATTGTGTGAACAAAAATTCATATCCTCAAGACTAGTTGTGGAATCCTTAACATCCACAAGAAGAAGATTAGCTTGGCTTCCACGTGGCAACTATGTAGTGTCTGAAATGTCTCATCCACCTACAACCATAGAACTTGAGGTTGGTATTGAAGCCTCTTCCTGATCCATAAGTTAGGAGGATTTGTTACCACACGTAACTAATAGCATTCATCTCATGAAGATCAAGTTTTGGCTAGTGTGTTTGACTAGAATTCATCAATTAGATTTTTTGCATGCTAACTCACTAGAAGCTATAACCAATGATGTTTAACAAAATGGGCACGTGAAAAAAAATATATTTGATGAAATTTGTGTAAAAAAAATGCAGCATTTCATTAATAGAAACTAGAATAGTGGTGATTGAGATGATGTAATTATCCCCATCCACTGGGGTTCAAAGGGGGACCAATGGCCACAAAGTTACAGAACTTGCTTTTTCAGCTGCTATATGCACCTCTCAATTTCCTATTGGTTAATTGATACGTGCCTTTCTGTGCTACAGATATGCCCCGTTGAATGTTCCAGAGTTAATCCTTCCAAAGTACCTATGATATTTTGTAACACTAACTTATTTGTAGCATGATTTGTTATAATGAAAATATTAATTTTATTTTTAATGAAAATTTGTAGATAAACATAATTTAAAAAAAATATATAAGTTTTGAAAAGTATTACAAATAACACAACTTGACTAAAAATGTCAAAAGTCACTTTAATTATCAGAAAAATAGGATGAAGACAATAGAGAATAAAACCTAAAATTCATCTAAATGAACCTATATTATTTATACACACAATTTAATAATACAACAAAGAGGAGTTGAGAAATAGAGAAGAAGAGAAAAAAAAAATTATTCTAATCCATTCACTACTATTATGATTTTTATCTAATTTCCAGAAAACCATCATGAGATTTTTCTCTATAAACTAATAACAAAAAAGATCAATTATATTTACATGTAATCAACTATTATCAAATCAACATTGTTTTAAAAACCAATTTCAAACCTATTTAACCTACTGAAACATGATATTTTAAAAAGTATACAGAACAACTATTTTTCAAATGAGAACAAGTATTAAAGATATGGAATCATGAAGTATATAATGTGGTTTGAATAAAATAACTTTATACCTCTTTTTGTCAAGATTGATAAGGGTAGAGGGCTTGTTGCAGCAGTGAAAATAATAGTGGTTGTTAAAATTAAGATGGTTAGCTTTATAGTGGGTTAGCATTAGAGTAAAAAAGTGGGTGTCAAAAGTTGTACAAAACATTGTTCAGTTTTTAAGGCAGAAGATGTAATAACTTAATCAATCCCCGCATTCTCCCTTTGCTCCAATCAATCAAGCAGCTGAGATATTATTTTCTTCTTTCTCTTTTAAGAGTTTATTGGAATATCAAGTAAACATAAGTTCAAGATATTGACAGGTGCATTGCTAGCAGAGATTATATTAGTATTGGCATTGTGGCGAGGTTGACTTAAGAGTTAAACAGGTAAAGCAAACGTTTTAAGTTTCAAAGTTTAAAAAATATTTAATATTCGTATATTATTATAAAATAAAATAAAAATATTTAATTTTAAAATTATACTAAAAAATTAATTAAAAATTTAAAATATCTTAATTGAGTTTAAGTTTACATAGATGTTATAAATATTATTTAATAAATTTAAATTTATATTGGTACTATAAATGTTATTATTTATTATTTAATAAATAATATTTGTAAAACTTTTTTATAATAAATTAATAATATTTTTTAAAAAAATTTAAACAGTCAAGGAATCCTAAGAATCAAAATTTTTTAATTTTTCTATCTCTTTTCTATATTTCAACATATTGACATTATTTCTTTATATGTCATTTCATTATCTAACTCTCCTACTTATCTCTTTCTTTTTTCTTTATCTCTTTCTTTCCTTCCTCCATCTCTTTGTTCTTCCATAATATTATTTCAATTTGTTTCTAATTTAAAATTTGTTTCTTTATAAATTTGTTTCTTCATTCTATATTGTGCATTTGTGTGCGTGTTCATACTGTACTGTACATTTATGCGCGTATATTTAAGTGTCTTTATTTGGAGACTTTTATTTGAAGACTTTGAGTCCTTTTATATTGTATATTTATGGACTTGTCTTTATTTAAAGACTTTTATTTGAAAAAGAGTTTGTGTTCATTTTTGTTCTTAAATTATAAAATTATAAATATTTGATTTTAAAATTATATTAGAAAGATAAACAAGACTTTTTTTATGAAACCTAAAACCAATTAAACAAAATGAGGTTTTTTCTAAATAATTTTAAAAAATTATTTTATACTGTGTATTAGACTTAGGAGTTGTGGATTGAGTGAGGAAGAGTTTGTGTTCACTTTTATGGATGGGAAGCTCGGAATCATGATGGTGACAGAGTTGAGTGAAGAATTGGGATCATGTTTTCAAAAGCCAAAATGTTTTACTACTTACTTTTATTATTTTTATAGAATAATTTCAAATTCAGTAGCCATTAAGTAAGATCGCAAAGTTTTTAGTATCTGTGTAGAGCTTATTCAAGTAGACCCCTTCTAATCCCAGTTAGGTCTAAAGTAAATAATTTTCTTTAAATTTTCATTGATTTCTCTATTTTTGTAAGCATTGATTTCTCAATCTAAATACTTCACCACCTTTTCTAAAATACTTCTTGCATACTTTGGTTTATTTTTAATTATATTTATTATAATTTATTTTAGAAGATTCAAAATATTAATTATGTTTAAATGAATATTTTTATTTCTTAAATTTAAAATAATTCTATTTTTATGCTGAGTTAGTGGAATTATATTTTCCTAGGAGATATTTTTTAGATGATGTCACTTTTATCATGTTTATTGTTATCATTTTCAAATGCCTGGACAGTTGAAGTGTTGCATTTTTTTCAATTATTGAATTATGCTGTTTTGTATATTCTATTCCTATGAGAAATATGATTAGTTACTGCACAAGATATATATCTCTATTGAATACTATCTGTAGCTCAAAGTTTTCATTGTTGTTTGATATGTTATTTAGTTGTAAATTGTCATTTTAGCTTAATGATCCATATTTTGATTATTAACAAATACTATTCAAGTGGAAGAATGTTAAACTAAATATGAGAAATATCATCTATGTTTTCTATCTTTTACAAATTTATCATCCATTAAGCAAATTTACTCAAATAATCTCTCAATAATTTTCTAGAAGCTTGGTGAAAAACCCTCATAAGAAAGAAAGGTTCAGTAGAGCTCATAGAGATCAACACTCAATCCTTCACGGACATGCATTTATTACCCATTATTCTGTAATTGCATTGTTTTCACATGATATATTATGTATATACAGATATTGATTTCTAAAATTTCATCACATAGTGTATTTTATAAAATATTCTAAAATGGTCAATGAAAAATCAGAATGCGTACAAATACAAATAATGTTACAAATGTTACGGAAACCTAAAGCAAAGAGAAGAATGTTGTTATGAAACCTCTAGTACTTGCTAGTAACAAAATGTAGATTCATTTTCATAAGAAACCAAACCAGGTAAATGTATTACTAGACCGATGTGATATTTCAGTCTTGTGAGCTAACAGAATCCAAACATGTGTTACCAAACCTCCACCTCTCCTTATTTGTTCAGAATGATAATCTCTTGAGCAATTTGCTGCGGCATAACACAACATCTCCACCCACACGCTGCATATGATCTGCCATGTCATCTGTTCTCCCTTAGCATCAAATTCCTAGCCAGTCTCAGGGCATCCCGAAGCATGTTCCATTTTGATGTGACAACAGTTTCTGATTTCCTCTCAATGTAATTACTGGGGAACTCTTTTCACTCTCATAATCCTACATGCTTCTTTTTCATCTTTCACACATTGTTCTTTCTCTACCATCATATCCTTTAATTTATCACAGGCGTGTTGAAATATTATCTTGGCAGTGGTAGTAGACAACATATGAGAGCGTATAACTAGGAGGTACATCATGTAATTGGACAATAATCTCGACATTTGGATTTTGGGGCTTGAAGCATTGGCATGAACATCTCCCTGGTAGCATTTAGATTGGCTCAAAGCCTAAGCAGGCAAAACAATTAGGCTTCAAAAATCTCAACAAAATTTAATACTCATATATTATTATAAAATAAAATAAAAATATTTAATTTTAAAATTATACTAAAAAATTAATTAAAAATTTAAAATATCTTAATTGAGTTTAAGTTTACATCCATGTTATAAATATTATTTAATAACTTTAAATTTATATTAGTACTATAAATATTATTTAATAAATAATATTCTTAAAACTTTCTTATAAAAAATTAATAATATTTTTTTTAAAAAAATTAAACAGTCAAAGAATCTTAAGAATCAAAACTTTCTAATTTTTCTATCTTTTTATATTTCCACTTATGTCATTTATCTCCTTGCCAACAAGATTGATTGAGGAAGTTTATATTCACTTTTGTTCTTAAATTATAAAATTATAAACATTTGATTTTAAGATTTTATTAGAAAGATAAACAAGACTTTAAGAGGCACGAATTAAAAAAATGAGGCTTTTTTTAAAAAAAATTAAAAAATTATTTTATAGTGTATATTTATGTGCATGTTCATATTATGCTTTTATAGGTGTGTCTTTATTTAAAAGCTTAGAATCCTAGATTGATTAAGGAAAAATTTATATTCACTTTTGCTCTTAAATTATAAAATTTTAAAATATTTAATTTTAAAATTATACTACAAAGATAAATAATGCCAATTAATTTTTATAAAAAAATCTTATTTTTTATTATTTTATGTCTCCTAAAATTTTGAGTCGCCACTGATTATATCTTAAAAATAAAAAAATAAGTCTTGCAATTTAATTCTTTAGGATAAGAAATCTTCATTTGTTTTTTAGTTGTAACGAACTAGAATTCAAATTCTCCCAAAATCCATGCCCATAGATAATGTTTTTCTTAAAGTCTTAAATTTTTTTAATATATTCACATTTAGTATTTGATTATATCTCAAATATATCAGTTCTAAATATATACTTACGAGAAAATAAAAAGACTCATTTATATACAAAAGTTGTATGATAAAAATTGTCTCATATCTAATGATTAAAAGTTAATTTGACTATTTTTATAATAAATTATTTCTTCTTATTATAATCACCTCATAACAAATGATACTTTATATAATACTACAAATTATAACATGTACTATATAATTTTTTAAAATATAAAAAACAACAAATAAATACTGGGCCAATCTCGACCACATTTTTGCTACGTTTTACTTCCACTCATTCTTATAAGGCTGTTGCTCCCTGCACTGTATACATTGTGACGTGCACTATATAATTTTTAAAATGTCAAAAATGCCCTAAGTTATGAGTACTGATGAAGAAAGTCATTTTGATGAGCATGAGAATTTTTTTTTTCTTTTCTTTTTATAAAATGAAAAAAAAAAGTAATAAAAACCTAAACTAACTAATCATTTTTATATTTTTTATTTAACACTTTTTTTATTGTTTTAGAATTTTTAAAACATTAATTAGATCAATTTGGATTTTGTGATAAAAGGAGGAATAATTTGATTAAATCAAAATTTTTTAACCAACTGAATCAGGGAAATGTACACAATCCTCTTTGTTCTTTAACATGGAAATTATATAAATTTTGATTTAGACTAATTCCTTGTTATTGTTCCAACTTTTGAACATAGAGGTTTAAACACAATCAATTTTAAATTCTAAGAAAATATGCACAGCCACCACCTAATTTCATAGATAAATTTATTATACAATTCCATAAATAATAATTGGATGTGATTTGAACTCAACCTCATTTGCCCTCTGTAAAAATAAATAGCCAACACGAGAACAACTCAAACACACTCCACATTTTTCAACTATTATCAAGTGCAAGTCTCCAGCATCAATCTCCAGCAGGTATGTTTCATAGTGTATGGTGAAGGAAGCAAATGAGTTTTAAGCTTTTGATTTAATTTTTTTAAGGCACGCAATTTACTAATTAATCAAATATTAAAGTGCATTTTTTTCTCCTAATATATTAAAGAGTTTGATTATTGTAAATTTTCTTTTTTAATAGGAAGCATGGGCAATTTTTCTGCAATGGAATCATACCAAATAGTTTTCAATGTGAAGGATATTTTTATTGTTATAGGTTTTTCATTTTTAGTTATAATAAGTCTCTTAAATTAAAGGAGTTGTTTATGCCACAGAGAAAGTCAAATGTGTAAAATATATGTAATTACTTTTTAATCTATCAAAATTTAATAAAGCTTTCAATTAAGAAGTGTTAAATATATAACCACTTTCTCTTAGTAAAAAAGTAAAATATTATAAATGTCGATTCTCTAATTCTATATACAAATTCAGGAGTTTCAGTAAGTTAAAAACACTTACGTATAACCAACCAACCCTATACGTATGAAGAAAAAACAAAGTTCTCCACTATAAACAAATAAGTCAATTGCTGACCACAATTTGTTCCGCAACTTAACTATGAGTTGTCTTCTCAATTAACTTTTTAATGTGCATAGTTTAATTTCTAAACCATACTTAAAGATATTTAAACTCGGTTTCAAGTAGTTTAATGCCATGATAGTACTGTTTTAAAATAATAAAATTTTATAAAAAAAATTAAATAAATTAAAAGAACGTGTGAAAATAACATAAAGAACATTATATTTTTTTTATAAAGTCTTCTTAACGTCTAATAATGATTTAACAATAAGATGACAAAATCTCTTGGTTTTCCCCACCACTAACGGAATAATTTTTCAACTTTACAATAATGTTATAATCGTCCAAATTTCTTTTTATAATGGTTTTATCTTAATCATTTGAATCTTTTTTTGTTGTATATTAACGGTGGCAAAAATCAAACTTAACACTTCATGCAATTACCCTAATTACACACCACTACGCCGACCTTAATGAATTTATTTTAATTTAACTTAATGATTCATGAGTTAGTTTCTTACATCCAAAAACTATGTTGTTTAATAGACTAATCCGGTTCTAATAAAATTATATCTCATACAAAATATAAGCGTGCCCTTGCTTTAAGAAAAAATGAATACATTTTTAAAATATATCTTATTTAAACTTTAAACATAATCTCATTTTTTTCATCGAATTAAAAGAGTTCTTTAATTAAATATATATTCTCTTATTTAAAAGTTATTTCCCAAAATTAATGAAAAAAATTATTGTCAAATGAAATCAATTACACCAAACCAGCATTTATTGTCATTTTAAAATTTTCATTTCTAGAGGATTTTTTTTAAGTTTTTTTCGGAATTTTCATTTTCAACCTTTTCAATAATAGTTTTTTAATTAAGTGTCTCACTAAAGTTTTTTCAGAGAGGGTGGATATCTAAATTTCTCATTAAAGTTAAATTTTTTTTTATATAATTATCTCGGGAATAATTTCAATAAATATTTGTGAAAAAAATATGATTCCTTGAAATATTTTCAGGAAACATAATTATAAGGTATGAAAGCAATATTTAGTATATATACCAAGTTACCCTGATACATCTTGTTTTTGTTTTTTCTTCTCTTTTTGAAGTCCCCTATACTTATTGTTAAAAATGCTCTCTTTGATATTTATTTTTACATACTAAATTTTATTAATCCAACCGTTAAATTAATATTTTTATTGAGTAAAATTTTCGTAAAATTTATTTGATACTTTTTTAAAATATGTTAACCTGCAATATATATTTTTTAAAATGAGTAGAAATATTCAGTTTATCTAGAATTCGGTTCAAGTTTTTATAGAGCTAATATTAATATTGAATAGTTGGATTTATATATATACACACACATGGACCATAGATTTATTTTAGAAAAACTTGATGAAGAGCTAATCTTACACAACTTTTGATACTAGTATTTTATTTCTTGAGAAAATACAATTAATGTTTTCTTTTAATATGTATTTTATTATTTTTAAAATATATATTATCAGGAAATGTTACTTTCGAAAAATAATTTGTAGTTATATTTAACGTTTTATGGATTGGAGAACAATTTTAATATAATAAAAATACCACGTTATCCTTACTAGCTCATTTAATACATTATAAAATTATCCTTATTAAAGAATTTTATATATAAATAACATTTATAATATTAAAATAATATTTTTTTCTCATAAATATATATAATATTTTTTGTATGAAGTTATATCTTGAAATTTTCATTTTATTATTTAAAATCATCAAATTATGGTTATTTTAGTTTTTGGAATTACAAAACGATTATATATATATATATATATATATATATATATGTATGTATGTATATATGTATGTATGTATATATATATATATATGTATGTATGTATATATATATATATATATGTATATGTATGTATGTATATATAGAAACAAAGAAAAATATAATTTATGTTTAGTAATTTAAGGAAATATATTAAAAAAATTATAATTTCAAGAACAAATATGATTTTTCCTCAAACAAACAAAAAAAATGTTTTGATTTAGGTTTAAATATATTTTCTGTATCTTAAATTTCAGACAAGTTGATTTTTAGTTTCCAAAAATTTAAAATTGATCGCTTTAATTCATGAAATTTAAGCATGTTTCAGTTTCTTTATATAGATATAATTAGACATTTGCTTGCATGACTAACGAATTATAAATCACTTGTATATTATTCTAATTTTGTATTTTTATTATTAAATACTTTACGATGAGTGTATTTTTCAAAGTATTCAGATTAATAGGACTAAAAAAATAATCAAATTTCAAAGATTAAAAAAAATCAAATTTAAAATTACAGAATGAAAACAAAGTTATAGTGTAAACTAAAGCCTTATTTAAATAGTTAATTTATTAGACAGAGAGTTATTTTATAGGTATCTAGTAATTAAGAGGATGAGGATGTAATTAAGTTGAAGAGATAACAAAGATGATTGATGCATGATAGAGAAAGACAATTTCATCGTTAAACTCGAAAGCTGAAGACAATGCCATCCACCAACTCATACCTCTCCCTTCTCACGCATGTCCATGCCTCCAAGACAAAAAAGTTCACAGTTCTGAAGTGACACAAACCAGAAAGCTATCCAACTCTTACTGCCATTGTCTCCCAACTCCTTCTTCCACCTTTCATCATCACCCCAACATAAATTATTCCATAATTTCTACATCTCTTCTATACTTGCTGCCTTCAACCAAAACCCTCAACAATAGTGAGAGAGGGAGTAAGCTCAACACACCAGAACTGTTTTCTTGGGTCAGAAAGAGTGAGAAATAAGCACCAAAGAAGTAACATATAACAGTGTGGGAATAGTCTAACTCACCTCAAACCATAGTGTAAGTGGCCAACAGCTGAACCTGAATTATGGTGGGGATTAAAATATTCACACAAAGAACAAGTGGCAGATGAATGAATATTAAATTGGAGGGATTAAAGGACCATTAACAATTTCCAGACAAATGGCCGCAATGACTCATGAACTCTATGCTACAAACTAGATCATTAGCTAAAGCGTGCATTATAACTCAAACTCACAAAAACACAAATTGCAGTAACTACACTTTTCTCTCAACCCCAAAAAATGATGATGATTGGATATTCAATAACAGAAGCATTAGGGAAGAAACTTTACGAAAAAAAGCCCTTTTGAGGCATAAAAGAGGAAAAGATTTCCCTAATTGACAAAGACAATGTAGGCCACAAAAGGGACCCAAAAGAGCAACATACTTTAAAGTAAACCAAGTGAGGATGTCCTTTGGACAAGGCAAAAGGAACTGACGCTCCCAGGTGCTGCCTATAAAGCTTCCAATCTTCAGCTCTCCTTAGACAAAATTAGTATAACTCTTGTACTGCAGAAATCATTTACATTTTGGGGACAATGACAGGGTTTGGCTCATCATGTGGAGCATGCAAGTTCCTAAGGAGAAAATGCACCACTGATTGTGTATTTGCTCCTTACTTCTCCTACGACCAAGCTTCAACCCATTTTGCAGCAGTGCATAAGATTTATGGAGCTAGTAACGTCTCCAAGCTACTGTCACATCTTCCAATCCAGAATAGAAGAGATGCTGCCATCACCATATCTTATGAAGCCTTGGCTCGCATGCATGACCCTATATATGGCTGTGTTGCTCATATCTATGCATTGCAGCAACAGGTTTCCCATGCTGACATGCTTTATCACTCCATCATTTAGGAACCCGAATTCCCTCCAGTTGAATTTCACGCATTCAGCAATTTGAAACCTTCGGATGAAATTAGATTGCTCATATTTTAAATTAGACTTAAATCACTCATTTCAGTTCTGACCCGTCTAATCTTCATTCGAAGTTTCCAAATGCAACGATTGCATAAATGTGTGGAGAAGTAACTGCTCTGAATCAGGTTTAATAACTTATAGATAGAGTTTAATGCTTATGTCCTAATAGTTTCACACTTTCAACTATATCATATGTTTCTTAACATAGTTACTTTAAAAGTCAACAAGTTTATTATACCTTAGGATTAAACTAATGTGTTTCTTAACATAGTTATTTCAAAAGTCAATGATTTATATAAGTCGTGTGTTTCGTATATATAAACTCAAACTCTGCAGGTTGTGAACTTGCAAGAGGAGATAGATGCTCTTGGAAGCATGGTGGCAAATTCCACAGTTAGTGTTGTCAATTCTGGCACTGTCCAAGCACCAATTTCCTCAGACAACGGAATACCTTATGATATTTTGCAGCATGATGCTACAAGGACACAGTATTTTCAGCATAATCTGGCTAACTTTCTTTCACAAGATGGAAGTGGCACAGTCTACCAAAGTTTGGACTCACAGATGAATATAGAGCTTCCTGAAGAACCTTCCTTTGGTGATTCCAACTCCAATCCGTTAGAACAGTTCCTATCTGGAATTGACCAAGAGGTCTTCGTGAATCATCCATGGTTCAAGCATAATGCAGACATAAAGGGCTCGGAATATTGAAAAAGCTTCTGCTAGACTTTTGTGCACCCTACTTGGCGCAATATGATTGCATGAAAATCAACTTTTGTGTGATGTATATTTTACAATATATAATAGGTACGAGTGTCAGATTAATGCTACTCCCTCAATCATTTGGATTAAAAAAAGATCAGAGTTAAATGGGTAACAAATCAACACACTGAAAAGTGCAAATCCAATTGTAAAATTATGTAACTAAAATGATGATGTGAGAATCATTACTCTAATTGCAGGTTTCTGGTTAAGATTATTGCTAAAGAAAAATAATTTTTTTCCCCAAAGCTGTCTCTGGAAACTTAAAAGTAAGTTATTATTTTAAACTAAACATCACTGCAAACAACTAACAGCACATATCATAATCACTCTACAGGCATATACAACCCTTTTTAAGAAAAATATTTTTAAGAAAGTAAGAATTTCAATATTCATAAAAATAAATAACATAACCAATGAAAAAGTCTAAGCAGTAGTGGAATCATTATTGGTTCTAATAAAACTAATTAATAATTTATTGTGCCAAAGGATTTTTAATTATTTTGTTATTTTTGTTAGTCTTACCATACCATTATATCATTTAGTTAAAATATCGCACTTTTTTTTAAATAGAGTTGATTTTTTGTTCTACAATATTTTTTATGCTTTTTTATAATTAGTAGGGTAGTTGAAAGAAGTGTTCAAATTAATTAGGAGTCTTGAATGTTTCAATGAATACTATAAATAGAGCTAGTCATTTGTAGCAAGCTATTTTGAGAAGTAAAAGTCCTCTAAAGCTTCTTTCCTCTTCTCCTTTATTTTTTTAGATTATTCTTCTTTGGTTGTATTCTTCCACCCTTTAAGTATTCTGTCTTGGGCCAGCAGGCTTTTTCTTATTTTCTGTTGTTCTTTTACATTTTACATAGTATCAGAGTCCTAAGGGCTCTAGTATCCTTGGTGGAAAAATAAACCGTATCTCAAAAATGGATTCAAGTGGTCGTAGTGGACTTGGTATATTAAATCAGTCCAACTACAAGGTATGGGGACTTGAATGGAGTCTTATCTTATTGATGAAGATTTGTGGGATGTTGTTGATGGGATTAATACAACTTCTCCCACATACGAGCCAGGAAATGCCGATGCATTCAAAAGATGGAAGCAATTGAATGCAAAGGCGGAGTTTGTGTTGAAGTGGTTGATTTCTCAAAAAAGCTTGTTCGATCACATCATATGGTGCAAATCAACCCATGAAATTTGGTGGACTCTTAATAGACTCTTCAACAAGAAGAATAAAGCCCGACTTCAAATTTTGGAGAATGAGCTCGCCAACATCACACAGGGTAATCTGTCTATTTCTAAGTATTTTCTTAAAGTTAAAAATCTCTGTTCAGAAATTTCTTTGTTAAATCTAGAGGAAGCAATTTTTGAAGCTCGAATAAGGAGAATTATTATTCGAGGATTGAAGCCGAAGTAGATTCCTTATTCCTTATGTCACATTGATACAAGGATGGGTTCAACAGCCATCCTTAGAGGAGTTCGAGAATCTACTATCCTCTCAAGAGTCACTAGCAAAACAAATGGCTAGTATCTCAATAAAAGAAGGAGAAGGAAATGCTCTCATGGCTAGGAAGAAGTCTTTCAAGAGTAAAGAAAATCAAGATAGCCTGAACTCTCATCGTCGAGCTAAATTACAAGAGAGTAATGTAGTTAATAAGATTGTGGAGGAAGAAGACTGGGGGAAGTGCTTGGTGACAGAAACAAAATAGTTGATGCCTTTCTATCAACTTTGAAAATGACTGGATGGTGGATTCTAGTTGTGGTCATCATCTAAGGGAAGATCAATCTAAGTTTTTTGGCCCATGAAAGTATGATGGGAATGAAGCCAAATTCATGGCTAATACTGTAACAGTGATTGTACCGACACCGGCCATAAAAGCAGGGTCTCCAACGACTTTTGACGATGAACAGGTATTATCCTCAAACTCATCTCTACTTGTTGAAAGTAATAATTCAATACAACACACAAGGAGTTGCACCACACAAGGAGTTCTACCACTGCGCCCGAGCTGTTAGAGGAAATTGAACGGCTTAAAAAAGAGAACAGGCAACTGAATCACAAGATAAGTCAGTTGAAGAGTTTGTGTAATAACATACTCACTTTGATGACCAATTACAGTTATGGTTTTAGCCATCAGTAGTTAGAATCATCTTTTGGTGATGTGAGTGTGTTGGTGCCGAAAGGGAAAGCTCTAGAGCTTTTACCTACGAAGCATGTTTCTTTGGCTAATGACACTGTGAATGTCGATGACGTTGTTGGCTTCTTGTCATGTATGACGGCGAATATGGTGGAGGCAGAGGTTCCCAAGATGCTTGGAGTTTCTATTGGATTGAAACGGTGTAGGACAGAGTGCAAAGTGGAACCAGAGAGAGATCAAATGCAAGCAAACACGAGCACAAATGCAAACACAAAGACAATCATCCCAAGAACCAGATGAGCATGACTTTATTAGAGAAAAGGTTCTTGACAACACCATTGACGCATTAGAAGTGCATAATGAGGAAAATATTGTCCACATTTTCACAAAGTCGTTTTTCAAGACTTTTTTCACACTAGACTCAGGATAATATCCAAAAAATCACTTTAAAGGAGAGTGTTGAAAATAAAGTTGATTTTTAGTTCTACAATATTCTAGGTTTTTCTATAATTAGCAAGGTAGTTGGGAGAAGTCTACAATATTCTAGAGAAGTTTACAATTAATAGGGTAGTTGGAAATGTTCAAATTAATTAAGAGTCTATAATGTTCTCATGAGTACTATAAATAGAGCTAGTCATTTGTATCAAGTCATTTTGAAAAGTAAAAATCCTCTAAAATTTCTTTTCTCTTCTTTTGAATCATTCTCTTTTATTTTTTAGACTTTTAGTGTTTTATCTTGAATCAGTAAACTTTTTCTTATTTTTGGCTGTTCTTTTACATTTTACACTTTTTGTGTAAGAGGTTGTCATGTCTAGAAATAATAATTATGAATTTCCATAATAATGATTCCTAAAATAACTAAAATCTGGTTAATTTACCATAAATATTTTTAAGAACAGCATTGTATTTTATCACAGTAAAACCTTTTTTAAACTTGGAGAAAGCAAGATTCTCACAAAAAAAGTAATTATGTATAGGGAGTGGTGTGGATGGTAACAATTTAAAATGTTTGGAAATATAGAAATAATGTAATTTTTAGGAACTGTAAGATAGATGAGGAGGAAATATTTGCTTTATCTCAACTTAAAACATTGGCATAGATAACAAGAAACATAAGAAAGTTGAATTTTCTTATTGAGAGTGGTGTTTTGGATTCTATTACATATCTAAAATCACTAAGCTGAAATGTGCTAACCAATACCTGTTTTTTAAGTTTTGAATACAGTAGAAATTAATCTGCCCATTTATACTGTCGTTATATGAGATATGTGTGTTCAATGATGGAGGTGGGTCATAAAAAAGTGTATACTAGTAACATATTTGTTGCAGAGAATAAATAAATAGGAAATAACAGTAGAAGACTTCACGGAAAAAAGTATGAGTGAGTTAAGGGCTACAATGAAAAATATATACTAGAATAAATATAAGGATAGGGTATTGAGTTCTATGTGATTGTTATAAGAATTATATTGTTGGTTTATGTGAATATAAATTAGAGTTAAGTGAATATTAATTAAATGATTATCAACAGCTGAGTTTGTGTTGTTGGCTAGAGATATTTTTTACTTTTATTTTCATAAAGACAAGGATGAAATATTTTGGATTCTTTAAAAATGATTTAGCTAAAAGTACCAGGACACTCAACTATGCAATTTATGTAAAATGATACTATATTTAATGTGTTATAGAATTGAAACACTTTTGAAGTGCTTCTAATTATAATATTTTTTATTATCAATAAAAAAAATTCATAATATACCAAATTAGTACTTATAATTAAGATAATACGGCTTCCAAGTTATAATGTCACTACACAAACTTTCTGTGTCAAACCGCTAAAAAAATGACCAATCTAAATTGTCGGCAAATTATGACATGAAATTTTGTAAAGCTTTTTTATTCATATGAAAGAATTTTTTTTATAGTGGTGCTACGTCATCGATAGTGTTAGTGGTAATTGTACAATTTTTTTTATAACTACTAAAACATAAAATTAAAATAACTATTTGACCATATAATTAGTTTAAACTTATGATTTGGTCCACAAGAGTTTAAGGTTTCTATTCACTATTTTCTCACGTGAATAAGCCACTTTAATAGCCAAGTTGCTATCAGCTTCTAGTGTTACTTTAATTTTCTCCGTAATACATTGATTAACAACTTTTAATTTGTATATCATATATTTTCATTCAACACTTTCATGTCCACGTCACTTATCAAACACCAAAAATAATTAATAACAAAGAGAACGTGAAAAAGGAAACGTATGCACCTACTTGTAATGGGCAAACTTTTTTCTAGAATCGACTCTGATTAAATTTTTTACATCGATCAACTTGTTTAGTAAAAGAAATACTCGTGATGATACAACAAATTTACTACTTTAGTTTCAATGATATATAATCGCATGAAAATTGTTAGTAGAAGGTTATGGAGAGCTACAACAACTATTTCTCTTAGGCTCAAAAGTTTCATGAAGAAGCCTGTTTTTGGTAAAAAAAAAAATAAAAAAAAAATGGAGGAGTAAAGAAAGAAAGAGATGAATGAAAAATAGAAGTTATTTAGTAAGAAAGAAATAAAAAAATTGAAAAAGAAAAGAAAGGAAGAGATATAAAATATAAAACTATTTATTAATATTATTATCATTTAATGTTGATATTTTTTTATATATTTCATTGTTAAAATTTATGGTTATTAATTTTCATTATTTTCCTTAGAATAAAATGATAAAGTTAATTTCTTTAATTTTTTTTAAATTCCAACCATGGGTATGGAATTTAAAAATGCTTCATAGTGTTGTGATCCATAGAGAAGATAGTGACTTGATTAGATAGTAGGTTTTGGTTGTTTATTCATGATAACAATTTTATAACATAACATTTTTCTCCCTTCTCCTTCTTAACAAAATGTGACTAGGAAAGAGGTGGATCACAACCTTTTAATAATGTCTATATTTACAAACCATTTATATTACAAACTAAGCATTAAATCAATAATAAAACATTAAAACTGCTAAAACGGCTAAAAACTGTCAACAACAGCTACTAAAACTATAAATAAAAATTGTCTTACTGCAGATGCAGATTTGTGTAGTAGAAGTAACCTGATAAAAATTGGATTGAACTATTTCCTTTTAACAGTGAACTGACTGATTATCCCAGTGAACTAGTTCTGTACCAAACTGTTTTGACGAACCTCTTCATGGATCTATTTGGTTTTCAAGGCAGTTCCAAATTTGGAAATTAACAATCAATGTTTGAGATTACAAGCAAAGCAGAAAAAAAAAAAAAAAAAAGAAACATTGAAAAAACTGAAGTCATTAACTGCTTACTAAATACTATGTCATGCACTAATAATCCAACATGCTATAATTGTATAAACCAAGACAAATATAGTTTTCCCTGAGCACTCTATATCAGCAGGCTATAATTGTCTAAAAAATGTTGAGTTAATTGGGTTTGTCTAAATAGTCCATCCAAATAAATGGTCCACTTCTGGTCTTAGTCTTATAATTTAAGCCTTGCTTCATTTACTCCCTCCCAGAGATTGTCATATTATTTCTAATTTGTTCTCTATATTTAAACATTTGTATAGGAAATAATGAGTTTTTAAAAAAATTTCTGTGCTAATATGTAAAATAAAAAAATGAATTAAAAATAAGATAAGATTGATGGTTTTTTATTAAAAAAGAAAACTATAATTACTAATTGCACCTCATAAAATTTTTAAGTTCACCCCCTTTTTTTGCTATAAAGTGTACTGCTTGATGTTGAAGTATGGAGTATTTGTGTTCATAGTTCTAAAATTTGATCGTTTTGTTGCAAGGATCTAAAGTTCTTGAACTATAACTCTTGGGAAAAACTAAAACTCTTTAGCAAGAACTTTGTGATATTTTAGGCGTGCAATATTTTATAGTATAAAATTTACAACTAGAGGAAAATAATTTGGAGACTGAATTGACCTCGATTTTGATTATATTACATAAGCTTTATATAATAGTTTTTTTTTTTCAGTAAAGTTTGGATTTTATTCGTCTTGGGGGCATAAAAGCATTTTAGTCATCATTAGCTATTTATCAAAAACTCTATTAATATTAATACTATATAGTAGGACTTTGTGAGGAACCTAACTCGAGAGTTGAAGTACGCCTGTATTTTTACTCAAGTGTAGTTATAAAGATGAATAAAAAAAATAGAATTAGTTTCTTTCTCATCATCAATGTATTTATTGTATTTGAAGGTTTTAGTTTTTGAATTATTGTTTAGTCCTAATAACGTAAGTTTTTACTTATTTTGCTCTATGTTTTGTTTTATTTAGTCTTTAATATTTTCCTATTAGCTTTGTCAGAAAAGTCTAAGTTAAACAAAAAATAGGAGATAAAAATAAAAAAATGAAAAAAAAAAAACAAAACGCTTTTTATTTAAATTACAATTATCCTCTTATTCAAAAAAATTTCCCTTTTCTAAGGAAACCATGAAAAAAAATAGTTTTCCTGTCTTTTA
>Ga0209700_103763_pt1:0-27500 | contig 28502 bp, 16 predicted proteins | sample SiratroredBW_FD_187528 | JGI IMG/M metagenome (GOLD analysis project Ga0209700, IMG submission 187528) | Root nodule microbial communities of legume samples collected from California, USA - Siratro red BW (SPAdes) (version 2) | ecosystem: Host-associated > Plants > Roots > Nodule | place... | reverse complement strand
TTCTCTATTCTCACCATGCCAACGTGGAAAACAATAGCAGGTAGGAAAAGAAGGGATTTCTATGATGAAAACAAGAACCTTGTGCGTGTAAAGGTGAAAGATTCCCTTGACATTCCATGGCTCAAGAATAAGCCTAAGACCAGAATATATAAAGCAAAGAAGGTGGCGTTGCCACAAGGCTTTTTTCTGATATTGGTGTACTTTTCAATTTTAATTCTTAAAATGAGTAGAAAAAAATTTATTTACTAAAATGGGCAAATTCTGCCAGTTAGATATGCATAATTTTAAACTGGTCAAAATAAAAGTGACACGCTGACAATTTCAATTAATGACATTAATTAAAATTATTTATCTCTTTTCAATTATTTTTTAATTATTTAATATTATGATCCTTAAGTTTAACAATTAACAAAATAAATAATAATAATAATAATAATTATATAATAATAATTAACAAAACTATAACATAAATATTAAGAGATACAAATTTATTTAAATTAAAATAAAATAACATAATGATAATAATAAGAAGAATAATTTTAATTAAATTCATATGAATTTAATTTAAATAATAATAATAATAATTTCATACAAATTTAATTTAAAAAATAATAATTATTATTAAATTCACTTATTATTAATTATATTATTATTATGTTATTTTATTTTAATTTAAAAAAAATAATTATTAAATTCATATGAATTATTTTTATTATTATTATCATTATGTTATTTTGTATGTCTTAGTTTTTTTACTACAGTTTTGTTAATTATTATTATTAATTTTTTTAATTGTTAAAGTAACAAATATAGTGCTAAATAATTAAAAAATTATTTGTTAATTATTATTATATAATAATTTTTTTATTAATTGTTAAACCTAACAATTATAATATCAAATAATTAAAAAATGATTGCAGATAGAAATGATTTTAATTAATGTCATTAATTGAAATCGCTAGCATGTCACTTTTATTTTGACCAGTTTGAAATTATGCCTAGCTGGCAAAATTGGCCTATTTTAGTAAATAAATTTTTTTCTACCCATTTTAAGAATTAAAATTGAAAAGTACACCAAAATAGAAAAAAAGCCCACAAAGCTTTGGAGTTAATGCAGCACTGGCCGCTGAGACTACTTCAAAGAGTGTGAGGTTTCCACTGACTTTGGATTCAAAGGTAAGCACAGTTGTGAAAAGGCGAAAGCTGTTGAGGAGAAGGAAGAAGAGGAAGAAGTGTTAGTGATTGATGGGATTGAGTTTGGTAGGGATAAAGCAGTGAAGTTTGATGTATTTATCAATGACGAAGATGAGAAGGTGATCAGACCAAGCAATACTGAGTTTGCAGGAAGCTTTGTGAGCTTGCCACATACTCATTTGCACAGAAACATGAATGTGAGAACCTGTTTTAAACTGGGATTAACGGATTTGTTAGAAGACTTGGAAGCTAAAAATGATGATAGTATTGTGGTGACTTTGGTACCAAAATATGGGAAATAACTTGTCACAATTCATGGCATAAAGATAGAGTTTGCAACGGAATGAAAATAGGTAACTGTGAACAAAACAATTATGGCATGCTTGAACAGATGTTTTGAATAATGATTTCAACGTTCAAATGACTGGAAATTTGTATTAACATGTTTAATTTAGAGCACAAATAATGATTTTACTATTCAATTAAAAAAACGTAGATTTGATTGTTTTATTCTAAAATATGGAGTAAATAACACTTCTTCAAATGCTGAAACAATTTGACCTTTGACCTTGAGTTTAAGATATTGATTAATTGTGTCTAATTCTTTGATTTATACATTAAACTTGCTATTTAAAAAAATTACAGTAAAACCTTTTATACAATACACTAATTTTTTACTGTTTAAAAGCATTACATCATTATTTTTTTTTATAAGGAATATATATTCTTTTATCCTATTCCTTATCTATAGAGTAACACTACTTATGCACTACAAGAAAAAAAGTTATTTAAAGACTAATTTTTGTCTACAAAATAAAATGATTGTTAATTGTGATTAAAATAGTCACCAAATTAGAATTTGGTTGCTAAATAACTACAAGACAGACATAATGATTGAATTTAGTGACCAATTAAGCCAAGATAATTGGTATCTAACATTAGCTACCGTTTTAGTGACTCATACCATTAGATTTTAAATTAGTCTATAACTTAATTAGATATCAAATTAGAATCTAAAGGTATAGGTCACTAAAACTTTGGTAGATAATGTTAGATACCAATTATCTTGACTTAATTGGTCACTAAATTTAATTATTATTTCTATCTTGTAGTTATTTAGCAACCAAAATTTAATTTGACGACTATTTTGGTCACAATTAGCAACCATTTCATTTGGTAGCCAAAATTTGGTCTCTAAATAATTTTTTTCTTGTAGTGATATAAATTGAGAGGAAACAATTGCAAGTGAAAGGTCGTAAAAAGTATATAATATTTGAAGCATTATTAGATCGGTCACATTATAACTGACTTAGTATGGCCAAAATAATACTGATTGTTTGAGTTAGCCGATGTAGGCCTTTTCCATTAACTTACATTTTATTTTTTTGGTGCAAATTTTACGTTGGATAAGCTACTTAACCAACTTGATAAGACATATATTGTGTAAATATAAAGTAGTAATAAGTTTAAGTGTTCCTTCTTATTTGCAATATAGGAATTTTTATCTTTCTAATGTTTCTTGGATAGGTTTAGGTATAAGAGATATGAGATGTTGCATATAAGAGGAATGAGTTTCAGAATTTAAGGATTTAGTTGTTGTTCGAGCTCTCAAAATTTTGGTAACAAAATTGTCATTTTTACCAATCTTGTCAAACTTGACAGAGATAACACTATATTATCAACATGGTCATCGCCTAATAGGTGATCCCTGTCCAATAAATGTATCGCCTAAAGGGCAACGTTTCATTAACTGATGCTTAAATCTTAGTTTTAGTTTCTCAACACTACCATAAGGTGTCCTTCACCACGTACTTGGCCAGCCGTGACTGATCCCCCAAGTCCAAGACAATACACACCCTTCAACATGTCGCTTTCAATTGTTTTTCAACACTCTCTCGCTTTCTTGATACTCTTCTATCTCTTTCCATCGACACACTCTCTATGCATCGTCGTTGTTTCTTCTTCCACAAGTCGTCGCTAATCTATACCACTGTTTTGCACAATTGTTTCACATTGGTTTATATAATTCACACTTTATCTCTCACTAAAATCCCTAATAATCAATATTGTTTTAAGTTTTCTAATCAATTTTTAGAATGTTCATTCTTTTGTTTGAAAACCTATTTATAAATAGGGACCATAAAATAATTTGTGTTTTTCGATATTTGTATATAAAATTCATAATACTAAATAGATATATTTTATGATACTCGTCTTGAACGTATAACATTACAAATATTTGTTTTTAGTTTAGTTGGTTTTGTAGCATTGTTAAAGGGGTTATGTACTCTTTTCCTTATAGGTTTTTTTACCTTTAAGATATTATAATTTGTGGTGTTTTCCTATAAATTTTTTAATAATGCATAGTAATACGATGATATTTAGATTAATCTTTGCAATGTACTAATTGTCATTATGCCAGTTTTGTTAGTCCTTGCACTTAGGTAGGTGTCGTCGCCAAGTACTTACGCTTGGTAAGTTAAGTTTTTGTGTTTGGTAGGTTCGTCGCCAAGTTTTCATGCCGAATAAGTTTCATTACCAAGTTTTCGTGCTTGGTAGGTTTCATCACCAAGTCCTTATACTTGTAGATTTATTGTCAAGTTCTCATTCTTGAATTCTGTGCTTGAATTTTTTCAGATCAGTTTAAGTATAAAATTGGAATTCCAAATTATATTTTCATTAGGTTTAAGGATGATATTTGTATGAAATTTTGTTTTATGATGCAAGTTGTGAAAAAGTGTTAAGGGAATCCACTAAGTTATTAGGCAAGACATCAAAAGTAAAGATTTCATAGGAAAAATGAAGGACAAAATATAATAGTAAAGATTCCACAGGAAAAATGAAGAACAAAATATGAAATGCAGAATACAAAAGTTTTTGAAAGATAGCGTTAAATGTTAAAATACATAATTAAATATTCTTTTTTCTATTCGTTCACAATTTACTTTAAAACATATTTCTCTTCCTCAAAGTTACATAAAATAGCTTAAAAAATTACAAATCAATTATTCACAATGAAAGCTTACATATTAGATAAACCATCCAATCAACTATTGCGTGGACAAAGTTCATATACATTGAAAATTATTATAACTAACTCTTTGAATCACACCACATATTACATATTCTATTAGAATGAGTTGGGACGTGATTTTTTTTTTATCGATACAATTAGTTAAGATGTAAATGGTCTATTAGACTATTCTAATTTGTATTTGACTATTTGAGTGAGACATCTACATATACATGATACACTTTCCACAAGATAATTCACATGAAACTAGATATCTTAAAAAAAACTTACGTATTGTATGATCTTTCTAACAATAGAAAGTTAAAAAGTAAAAAAAAAAGTGACTAAAATCCAAAAAACAAGATACAAAATTATGAAAAACAACAAATTCTTCCGTAAAACTTTATCTTCTCAGGTGCCAACAAAGTTAGACTATATAACCTATAATCAATTATTTTAATCGATTACAATTAAATAAAATATATAAAAAGTATTTATTATTCATTCTAAAATGATAAATAATTTAAAAATATATATAATAATTAAATTTATAATAAATTAAGAATATTAAAATAATTAATAAAGTAAAATAAATTTAATAAAATTATAAAATAATAAAAAATATTAATAATAAAATAATAATAATATTCATATTAAAAACTAAAAATAATAATAAAATCATAAATAATAATTATAATAATAAAATCATAAATAATAACTATAATAATAAAATTATAAAATAATACTAATAAAATTAAAATACATTTATAAAATAACAATAATAATATTAATAATACTTTTAACTTTAATTTTATTTTATAAATTATACCTAATTTTATTTCATCTCTTAAAAAAATATTCTTTTATTTTTCATTATATTCTTTTATTTTTCATCACGTCTCCCTTAATTCAAACACATATTTTACCCTTACTCTCACTTCAACTCTACTCTTTTTCACTATCACAAATCAAACAGACCATTACTGAGTGAATAGCAATTATAAAAAATATATAAAATGATTTGTTTAAACAGTTGATGTTAATAAGTAGAAAATTAGCTTCGTACTAATTATCTTTTGTTTGAAATATAAAAAGACAACTGATTGCATTTTAAAAGTGATGTCACCAAATTCCGGTAGAATCTGATGAAAACAAATGAAATTTCGGACTACTTCTTTAATGTGGTAGAACCATTACCATGAACTTTTCTCTTCAAATGTTTGATGATTGGTACAAAGAAGATGAACGCAAAAGGGATAAAAAGGAATTCATGGCTGTCATATAAAACTCCACTATATATTATACATTATGTATATAAATATATATAGAGCAAACTAAAGTAGTGAAAATACAGGCTTAACTTCATGCTTGAGTAGAGTTCCTGCAATTATTTTCAGAGCTCTGCAAGCATGACTAGCTCCTATCAAAATTTAAAGATTACAACTCCAAATCGCCAATAATCATAAATATACAAATGGCTTTGACACTAAAAAGGGGGTTCATGAGGGGTATGCAGAAAGAACCTCACCATGTCCATTTTTTACCCCAAATACAAACCATAAGTCCAACTATATATATAACCATTTGGTTCATGGTTGGTTGGGTTTGGGGTTAGGGTCACTCTCTATCTCCTGTGCCAATTCTCTTGTTAGGTTGTCAGCACGATCATCAAGCCCACCAGCGAATGTGTAGACCCGGAATGCAAATTGAAAAGCTTTCCAAAGCAATGATGCACCTTCCTTTTTGCCTCCATTTTTTGCAGCACTAGAGTTCCGCTTCTCCTGCATTCAGTTTCACCAAATAAATTAGGCCAATTTAGTTTCATGGTTTGCTCAAAAGTGTTGTCTTGTGTTATGTTGATCTCCTTTGTTCTAAGTTGAATATACCTTAAGTGATAACTCCATGCAATTGGAGGAAACGTCCACCAATGCTTCCTTGATCTTTACGAGAATGTGGAAGTCAAATTCGATGTTGTGACCCTTCAATTTCTTAGATTCTTCATCTTTGGTTCGTTCCAGGGCATCTAGTTCTGTTTTAATCTGTGTTTTGCGCTTTTGGGGTTAGGTTTAGAAATGAATTTGCAATGAGTCAAGAACACAGGGGTAGTCACATTAATTTGATGATTTTGGATTACCTTGCTGAAATATCGCTCAACCTTGTCCAGTTGGTCACCCATGGGAGGCACTATTTTCCAATTTTGAAGCTCGGTAAGTATTGAGTACAGTTTATTGTACAGTGCTGCTGCCATTCTTAAAGCTTCCAACTTCTTTGTGGGGAATCCTTCAAACCGTGATAGCACCTATGCAGCAAAGGAATTGGTTACCCTTGTAAATGAAAGAAGCAGCAGCATATGGACACGGATTTTCTTAACTCACCTGTGATTCATCAGTTAGCTTCTCAAGAACGGATTCAACATCTTTGTGGAACTTGGCCAATTCTGTCATATCTTTTGTCTTGAAATTAGAAATGGTAGATCTCAGCTCCAAGATTTGCTTTGTGTAATTCTGAACATCTTCTTCTATTTGTTGGAAGTAAGAGGATCTAAATAAGTAAAGTGAAAGATAAGCGAAACTGCTCAAGAAGTGGAACGTTTAATACTTGGAAGAAGTACTGTTATTTGGTGAACAAAAATGAAATTTATTCATTTATGAATGGTTTTAAGAAGGGGATAAGGTTTATGATATTATAGTTGTAAACAAAAATAGAAGTATATTATGGGTTAGGATCTATGAATATTATATTTCCATCGTAGCTTGGTTTAAAAGGCATACCTTTTTGTCATCTCTGCTAGAGCATCAGCCATTCCTTGTTTCCCTCCAGAGCTTGCTCCTCCTCCTCCAATACCACCCTTTTTTCCAGCAGAAGATTTTCCATTCAGGCTAGACCCTTCCAATTTTCCCTTTAGGGCCCGATACAGGTTGCCTAATTGTGTCGATCTTTTCAACTTAGTAGTTGCCTTAGCGCGCAAGGATCTCCCTCCTGCCAGAGGAGGTGGCGGCGGAGGGCCACCGGCTTTTGGACCACCTGGCACGGGTGGCGGAGGTGCTGGAACTGATCCACCTTTCAAGGGAATGGGTGGTGGAGGTGGTGGAGGAGTGGCAGTGGCAGTTGTTGCGGAACTTGAACTTGGAGGCAATGGTGGTGGTGGTGGAGGAGTGGCAGTTTTTGCTGAACCTGCACTTGGAGGCAATGGTGGTGGTGGTGGTGGAAGCATCCTAACTGCTGCTTCACTTTGCTCCACTTTAGGTGCTGATGGTGGAGGAGGAGGTGGAGGTGGCGGCACTGCTACATTTGGCTGCAGAACAGGTGGTACTGGTACTGGGGTTGGTAATGTTACATTTGTAATTATCTTAGACGGTGCAGGAGGTGGAGGAGGAGGTGGTGGAGGTGGTATAGTCTTATTCTTTATCATGGATGGTGGGGAAGGTGGTGGGGGAGGTTGTGGAATGGAAGGTGGGGGAGGGGTTGGGGGTGGAACTGAAGGTGAAGATACAGTTGCAGTTACTGGTTCTTGCTGTGCAAGAGGTGATTTTTCTGGTTTTGGAGATTTTGTTTGATGTTCTAAGTTATTGGGAGATAGTGATAGCCTTACCTCCTTTATAGCAAAAGGTTGAGTTGGGGTATCCAATTCCTCAGTTGTGTCCAAGTGAAACACCAGTTCTTCTGGTGAGTCTTTTCCATAATTTGAAGCCTTGTCATCCTCTTCCACTTCTCTGGTGGATTCCTGCTCTATCTTATGGATATGTGTTGGTGACATCTGGAAAGACAAGCGCTTTATATCAATGGGGTTCAACTTTCCCACTGCTTGAACTCTGAGAGACAGAAGAAGCGGTGAGGCACAAGAGCTTCTTGGACTGTCTCCAGATCTTGAAGAGTATTTCATCAACTCTGGGAGAACAGATCTAGGTGTGACAGGAGAAGAGCAGTAAGAGCTGCTATCTGAAAAGGAGGTTGATCGCATTATATATTTTCCAAATGAACTGGTTCGTGGACTGAATTCTTTCTTATGCTCATCTTCCTCTATGTCAAACCTCTCACTTGCTAACTTCATCAAAGAATCTAGAGTGGTCAACATGGTCTCTCCTGCAAAACAAATGAACCAACTTGAGCGATGCAAATGGTGTCAACTTTGACCATAATAAATCTCTATTAGGCCTTTTTTCCAACAAATCATTTCACAAGGACAATAAGACTACTAATAGCAAACATACCCAATTGACGCATGTTGCTGTTATCCTTGCACAATGGTAACACAACATTGAGCTTCTTCATCCAGTCATTTTTCATAATCCACCACTCTCCAAGAGACTTCAAAGCCTTGCAGAAATAGGCCATAGCCTGCAGTAAACAGTCCACATTTAGTATTCTGCAGGTAAAGGGCCTGTTTATTCCGACAAAACATGTTTTGTTTTCACTTTTTAATTACAAAGTTGTCACTATTTTCAATCTTCCAACTGTTTTTTCTGTAAGGAAAACAATCACTGTTTTTAGCACAAATCATTGAAAATAGGAAAAAGTTGTAAACAAAATAACAGTTCTGTATGAAGATTGAAAACAGAAATTTTTTTTTTTCATAATATTTCAGTATGATAAGGATGATTTGAGGAGCAACTAAATGTTGAAACCTGGTCCATAGGCTTGCCCTTAATCTTTGAGACTTCGTTTTTTGGTATGATACCTGGGTAAAGCCCTTGAAGATCTTGCAGGGTTTTCATGACCATCTGCAGTGTGACAGATGAAACACAAATTTGTGAAGCGGGCAAGAAAATAGTGAGGAAATGCTGGCATTGCTCTGAACAGAAAGAAATTACAAAGCACCTCACGTAAAGAAGCAGAGCTGTTACATTGAGCAAGGTCCATGACGTCTCTGAATGCCAAGATCTTCTTATGGATCTCCACCATTAGAATCAATTGGTCAGCTCCCACAAACGACAATTCCAAAGACTCTTCATTTGCTTTGCTCTTCTTAGCCTTTGAAGACTTCTTAGGAGCGCTTTTCATTCCCTGCAAGGTGGATATACGTTATGAACGGTGTCCATAGGAATTCTATTATTGTTTCATATAACTTATTGTTTGAAATTCCAGCATCTTCAACTTCCTTGAATTTTGAACCATGATATAAAAAAGTACGACAAAACAAAGATTTTGAGCTTGATAAAAATCTATATACACAGATTATTTTTATTTTTGCAAATTGCACCTAACTAGCCTCAGGTTCCTTAAAGACACCGAAACAAAAATAAATGTGTTATTAATGAGAGAAGATGATGGAAACAAGGTTAGAGTTTTACCTCAAGAATGCTATTTGTCTTTCGACGAAATAGTAATGGCTTCAAACCGCAGAACCCCGCGGTCGCCATGTCTTATAGCCAACACAGACTTGAAATTAATCCTGCCACCAAAAACAAAGAAAATAATTTTAGAAGAGAAAAGAAAAAAGATACGTAAAATAATTGCATAGAAGAAAGAAGGAGAGAAATATTGTTGAAACCTTAGAGAAATGAATATCCAGATTAACTGGGTCGGTGATGATAGAAATTTTGAGAGCATGCACGTATACATGCATGCAATTAGGGGTTATCCTAATAGTTTGTGATACGGAAACCGAGATTATAAATTACAATGGAACTTTCTCTAAAAGAGAGAGCCAAGGAAGAAAATGGAAAGAGGAAGGATTATAAAGGTTCCTTCCTCTTTCTCTGTTATGGATTAGTTCGTGTCGTTTAGGGTATGGCTTAGTGTTTGCGCTTTGCGTCTTCATCATCAACGGCTAACTGATATTGCCGGAACCTTGATGTGCAGGGTTGGCTTATGCCTAAAAATAAGACAATGTTAATATTAAACACCTTCCTTCCTTCCTTCAAGATTAAGGGAATTATTAATATATGACTTTTGAAATTTCTATATTTATCCAACCTTTCTTTTCTATTCTAACAAACTGCTACGCATTATTGTGTTATCTTATGTGTTTAATTAAATATTTCTCCCATGATATTTCTGAACTGAGCACGGTCATAGATCACAAACATTCCATTACTCGAAGAATTATCAAGGTTTCTGAATCTTTCTTCAAAATTGTCCAATCTTTTATAATCCCTTTCACAATCTTGATAAACATATATTTAAATTGTTTAAAATCTTGTTATAATTTCTGAATATCACCTTAAATTTAATTAAGTTCATTAACATTTTAGTGAAGTAGTGGCTATCATCTCTTAACTCCGCTTGCGATGATCATGATGTCACATTGTCAAACTATTGACTATCTTTCATTAAACTAAGTTGATCACCGATTATTTCTGTTCGTCTCTAAAAGCATGTCAAATTCATGATATTTCAAAATTTGGGTAATAAAGATACTAGAGAAACATCTCATTAGTCTTGCACTTTTTTTATGTATTTAATGTAGTCAATTAATATGAATTTTGTTTCATGACTCAAAGCATACAAATTTATGCGTGCAATAAATGAGCATAATTTCTAGTTTGTTATCAATAGTTCACTATCTATATTTTTACAACTAATTCCCAAACATGAGCTTGAAGCCTTAAATTAGTTTTTATAAACATTGTATTATTATTTGAATTAGTTTGATAGTCAATATGTATCTAAAACTTTCTATTTAGTTTTGCTTGCAGCAATTACATAGTTTATATTTTTTAAAATCTAACAATAATAAATTTTTGAAATTTACAAATTTTAATATAGAAAATGTTTTCAAAATCTTGATTGAATTGACTAACTCAATGTAACTCACTCATGGTAGATAGGATTGGATTGAGTCTAAAACAAAACATGCAGAAACCTAATTCAATCCAAAAAAATATTTTATTAGGTTGGTAATATGTTTGCCTAAATCGATCCCAACCTAACTCACATACACCCTTCTGAAATTTGGAATATTTGAAAATTATTTTTACCTTTGTGTTAGGTAACCCGTTAAGTTAGATTATTTGGTATTAATATTTGTCTTTTTTTTTATTTGAAACTTCTTATTTATAATCGGTAATTCCTCCTATAGTTATAATTAGGTTTCCCTAATCCCTGATTTTCTTTGTTATTTAATTTGTTGATTTTCATAATTATTATGTTGATTTCACTACACTTAAATCCAATAATTAGAATAAGACCTTGTTAAGTTTTCTCTGTGATACATCCCTCACATGAACTTTTACAAAACAACCTCATTAAATATAATTAGATCTTTTACCCGTAAATCTATATTCTTTTCATAAGATACTCTCCCATTTTTTCCAATGAATCTTCCTTAAGTGTTCTTCCCTTCCTCTCATCAATCTCACATTATTTTAAAAGAAAAATGTTTGGTTGATATATATATATATATATATATATATATATATATATATATAGTATATATATAAAAAAATGTGTTATATATATATATATATATATATATATATATATATATATATATAGCATATTAATAAAACAAGGTGTTTAATAACCAAATTTACATCAAATAAAGAAAGATATCAAACCTCCTTAGAGTTTTCTCATTTTATTTTATTTATATATATAATATGAGGTTTGGTTAGGTTTTACTTACAAAATTTAAATGAAAACATTTGAGTTGCATTGGATTGATTTGAATTTGGATATCCATGTTCATCAAAGTTTCTGCTTGTTTATATTAAAATTTTTTTATTAGCAAGTAAAAATACATAAATGAGTGAAACACTTCAGAAAATCCAATCCGTATAAAAAAGCCTAAAATATATAAAAATGTAAAATAAAATACAAAATGTTCCATAACCTTCTCACCTATCCAAAACATATAACTTAATTCCTAACTTTGCTAAAAAAATTTAACCCTTCTTTCAAAATTATAGTGCAATTCTATAAAGCCCTCTAACATCAATTAATATGATTAGTATTTGTATAGTTTCTATTATATATGAAGAATTTTTTTCTTCCAAAGAAGAAAAATTGTAATTGTATTATAATAGATATTATCCGCTCACAAGCAAAATTTGAATGATACCTTGTATCAACCAATCCCTGATTATTGTTCCTTACTTTCATTTGTCTTCATGTCACATTGTTTGTATCTCTTTCCTTCCGTTGTTCCTCATTTTTTAATGCGAGATTGAAACTTTGTCATGTCAATAGTTTTCAGTTCAACCTAAATAAATTAATGAAGAGTGACAATAGACATATAAACTTCTTCAGATTTCCTACTCTTCACTTATGGCAACTGTTGCTTCCAATTTGTTGGTTCATATTATCTTCACATCTCATCCTTTGAAAAACCAAAAACAGATTTATTTTGGGACAAAGTTGTTATCCTTGTCAATATGACAACATATATAGTATTCCTGATTTGAGCTAACGTTCTTGCAATGTAACAACCATAAAGTGCAGCTCAAATCTGACTCCGAGATCCCTTGTTAGCCAACTAAGACAACTTTAGCAAGATTTAAAATATTTGACTAATATATCTCTTGTTCTCTACCAGCAAGATAATTTCAACTTTATTATTATGTAGCTTATTTTTATTGGAGATCTTATATTGATTAGAGAAGGTCTTTCAATAGTTTATAAAATAGGTACAAACCTTATTTTATAAGCCAGTTTTGTAAGGTTAAGTTAGGATTAAAGTTCACTTCTTGATATGGTATCAGAGCCTATCCTAGTACGGTTGTTGGGTCACCTACTATCAGACTGCTATCGGACCACCCTTAAACCATATAGTCTCACGCACGAGTTGAGCAGTCTCGACATGAGGAGGTGTGTTGGAGTTCCTACACCAACTAGAGATGAAGTCTTTTAATAGTTTATAAATGAGTACAAAGCTCACTTTATAAGTTGGTTTTGTAAGGTTGAGTTAAGCTTAAATTTCACTTTTTATAATCTTGTAACCTATAATTATAACAAAATAAATAGAGGAAAACATTTATCATTTGTATTTTTCCTTAAACCCAAACTTTAGAAATGAGTATACCATACTTATATAATGTCAAACATATAATATCTCATATTTCATTGCTTTCCAACTTCACCTATAAGCCCAAATTATAATCTATTTAAAACTCATCTCTAAAATTTTTGTTTATCTTATTCAATCTTACTACAAGAAAAAAATTATTTAGACACCAATTTAGCTACCAAATAAAATGGTTGTTAATTGTAACCAAAATCATTTTTAAATTAGATTTTTGTTGCTAAATAATTATAAAATAAAAGTAATGATTGAATTTAATAACCAATTAAGTCAAGATAATTGGTATATAATATTAACTACTAAGACTTTAGTCACTTGTACCATTAGATTCTAAATTAGTCTCTAACTAATGTTAGATACAAATTATCTTCACTCAATTGGTCACTGAATTTAATCATTACTTTTATTTTGTAGCTATTTAGCAACCAAAATCCAATTTGATAGTTATTTTAGTCACAATTAACAACTATTTTATTTGATAGCTAAAATTAGTGTCTAAAATAACTTTTTTCTTGTAATGTGTTACTCCAAGATAAATTTTATCTATTTTGTTTAATTCTGAATTATAAATATCAAATTAGCCCATAAATGAGACTCTTGGAGACTTATTATCCAACGATGAACACATTGACGGGAACAAAACTCTCACGGTTTTTGTACATATTTCCTTCGATCGTAAAAACTTAATTTTGATTATCTTAAAAGAATTCAAGCTCCCGACCACTTAAGTAACTTGATGAAGTTTTATGGAACCATTATTTTTATCAATTCAGTTGCTTACTAGGTTGGAGCTAAAATATTAACAAAACATGTAGCATGTGGGAAAAGCTAATAACAATGACATGAATCAGAATTATCATGTGAAGAAAAGCAAGGTCGAAAGTGGAGCTTCTAGTTGATCTGGCTTTTGCAATGTAAATTGAATTTAATATACAAAGAGGTTAGCGCTGAACCCCAACCAATATTTCCATGCATATGATTAACCAAGTCAGTGAGCACATTGCTTCTGGAATACTGGCCATGATCCATGCTCTATGAACAGAAAGAAAGTATTTTTGAGTCTTTATTACATACTCTTTCCGTTTTTGTTTCTTGCATGAATTTCAAATTTTGGAATTTGCTTTTAACCGAAAGTGTGGTTGTTATGTGTTTAGGGTTTTGCAATATAAGTAGACAAAGTCAGAGGTTGCATCAATCAAGATCACCGCGTTTAGGAAGACTCGGAGTCACAAACTAATTCAGTCTCGTCCATGATGCATGCTTGAGGTGTCTTGTCACAACAGTACTATGATTAATTTGTTGTAATTTAATATTTAGAATCTTCTGTCATGACCAAAGAATATCTTCTGCTTTCAACTTTTATTCGCTTTAATCGAAAGATCCAAATGCCGGATTTTCCAACTTGTACACTTTCCATACATACTTTCAATTAAAAGAAAGAAAAAAATTTGAACAAAGTTTATGCATACGAAAAGTTTATCGAAGAATAAATTTTCATATTCATTTGGTTTGTGTGAAATCTATCCACTACAAGAACTTTAATTTCCCCCTAAAAAGATTTTGTTAGATGCATATGACTAAAATATATGTGATTAGCAAACTACGTCATAACACTATATGAAGTTTTAGGAACTTTTAGTATGTAAACTTGAAAGTTATTTTAAGTACTTACTGAAATTCAATTTAACACAAGATTACAACATTAAATAATATCATTTTAAAATGATGAATGGATTATTTTTTTACAATATGGTATATGAAATGAATTGTTAGATAAATTAAGAGAAAAAATATTAAAGATATCTTACAATAATGAAATGTGAGTCAAATTTATATAAGAGATTGACATCATTTTTAATCTAAAACTTTAATATAATAGATTTGTATGTCTTTTTACTTTTATGTTGTTCAACTTTTTCATATCTTTTAATCTAAAACTTTAATATAATAGATTTGTATGTCTTTTTACTTTTATGTTGTTCAACTTTTTCATATGTGAAATTTAAACTCATACTTAGATTCTTAATAAGAATCATTATAATTTTGTATTTCTGTATGTTAGTAACATTTACATTATAATGAATTACTTTTAAGCAACTAGTTGTTATGATTTGGACTAATTTACTAGAAATCTGCCTCAATTGACTGTGTGCTCACGAGAATAGTTATTGGATTTATAAAACCTACATACATGATAAACTTTACTTACAAATTATAATAACTTTCTCCTTTTGTTGATAAAAAAATATTATAATAACTTTCACTCACTACACGAAAAAAATCATATTATTGACGGTCAAAATTTATCAATAATTATATTTTTCGACTAAATATAACCACTGTAGGTAAATTTTATCAACAAAAAAAATTAGATTCGTCAATAGTTAACAATTACAAAATATTTGTACTAATGATCATCGATCATTTCATTACATTAGTAATTCTCGATAAACAAAGTACTAGAATATTCCATCAGTAAAATATATAGATGTAGAATGCCACTATTTGCAACAATCACACATGTAAAAAAATTCAAACCAACGCCACAAAGATGACGAACTTAAATCACAAAGAAAAAAAATAAAAAATAAAAACATTCAGAAGTTCATCAAACACATTCAGTACCAATTGAGAATCGAGTAAATGAAATAGAGGAAAAAAAATCAAATCAATTAATCTAGTGAGGAAGAGAATGTAGAAACAAAATAAAAGGCAATAGAGTACAAATATGAAAAAACAATCAAAGAAAGAGGGACTTGAAAAAGAGAATGAAACCACTTATCGAAACAAAAACAATAACGCTACTATTAGGGTTCTTCAATTTAAAAATTTGGGTATTTTTTATTTATTTTGGATATGTTGTGACAAAGAAAAAGAAGAAGAGTTATTTATTAATTACAAAATTTTGATTTACTGATAAAATCTTCAATGAACTTATCTATCAATTATTGTAAAAAAGTATTATTCAGTATTTTTAATAAATTTATAGACAATCTCTTTTTACTTAAACCTTACATCAATGGAGATATCCATCAATAACATAATAAAAAGATATATTTTTTTATGATGTATATATTACCGACAAAACTATTCGTTAATAATGTCAAAATTAACTGTTTATATCTCATTCATATCTCTAGCAAGTATTTCTGTAGTTGCTCTTGCACTAAAAAACAACAAAACTTGATATTATTAGAAACTCAATGTCGAAAAAATACACATTTTCTTTTCATGAACGTTAAATTTCAAGAAAAAAATTATAATTACATAAATCTTAATATAGAGTATCAAATAGTTATTTGCATAAATGAGAAGTAATTATAGAAAAATTGAATAATCACATTGAAATTTTATAACAACTATATCTTCTGTTATTTTTCAAAAGATAAAAAGAAAAAAAAAATCTTAGGTATTTGGGTGAATTTAATTAATATCGAAACCAAGAGAGAACGAAAATTGTGTAGTAAAATAAAAATTGTATAGTAAAATAAAAATTCTTCAAATAAAACAAAATTAAGAATTAAAAAGAAAAGACAAGATAGGATATTTATGTTATTTAATAAACTATTATTTTTATGATTAAACTCTCGAAATTAATAATCAAACATTTTTACATGACAAAAATAAACAACAAATAAAGATATTAATATGAACATAAATAATTAAATATGTGTCTAAAAATAATGTAATTCGATAAGCTTGAGATTTTCAATTTTTAAAATGTATTACATCTTTTGTAGGAAAATCACATAAAGGAAAAGTAAAATGTGTGATCAAGATTGTAATGAAAAAAAAATATTCAACATACTATATGAATTTGGTAAATATCATATAAATCAAATAAATTTTTTAGATTATTTAATAAACTAAGTTGTTTCACTAATTTAAAACACTAATGAATATAAAAGACAAATCAAATATGTACATACATATTATCATTCATATAGCTAATTTAAAAAATTGTATGTTATTAATACTCATTCACGTACCTAGCCAATATTAGAATATCTTTTTATCAAAATCTAGATAGATTTAGATAATATCCGCACACGCAAATTTATTTATTATCCCTAATTAAATGACAACTTATATATCTTGAACTTGATACATAATCCAACCCAATTTTTAAAAATTATTAAATAATAATAATAATAATAATAATTTGCTATTGTTTAATTTGCTTAATTATTCTATTAACTAAATACAGATTTTTTAAATATTAAATAATATAATTTACTTTTTTCAAACAATTACTTTTAAAAATATAACAAAACCATATTTTTAAATTAGATATCGTAACAAAAAAAAAATAACTTAATTAACCTAACTCACTTCAATTAAATTAAAAATAAATTAAATCTAATAAAAAATGTAAAACACTACCCTAATCAAATTTAAAATGCATTATTAAATTATATAATAAATAAATTTATTTAAATTCAATCCAACTCATCCCTATCCATCATTGTAAAAACCAACTAAAACCATGACCAAATCTAATCTCACTCTTAGTTTGAATCGTTAACTTGGGAATAGTAAGCAACAACATTCCATAAACACTGGTGCCATCAAGGCGCCCAAAATTTCTTGCCTAGACAGAGACATTTGAAACCGACACTGTTCTTGAAGTTAGAGCCCATTGGTGCATAACACGTAAGATCTGATGAGTTTTTTTATATGTGAGGGTCACACCAAATGTTGTTATCTATTTTAAGAGTTATTATCACCCTTCTTCATACACTTTTCTTATTTTAATATCATAATTTAATATCAAGTTTAATTTTAAGTTAACTACAAATAAAATAGTTCTTGACTATAGAAAACCACTACTTCTTTAGCAGTTAAATTTCAATATGTAAAAAATAATTAAGTAGTTAAAATGTCCTCATATCATAATATAAAATATTTATCAAATTAAAATTTGGTTTAATATGGATTTTAATTTAATTTATTAAAAGTACTTATTTACTACAAATTAATTATATAAAAATTATTTAGTGTAGATGTTTATTCAAACTAAAATAGTGGTTAATTTTCTCTTACGTTCTGGTCTGAGGAATTCTACCAACGAACGGGACTGTTTCAACCATCAGTTGTCAATTTCGAAATGAGAATAGAAATCAAATAAGGCACTCTGCTGCACCTGACTATCTTCAGATCGTTTTGCGACTTATTCCAATTCCATCACAAATCATAAACAACCAAGATGGAAAATTTTCGTAAAGTTTTCAACACTCCAGAAAAATAAGAGGAAAAGTAAGCAGAGCCTGAAAAATATTACATGGTGTCACCATGTTCTACAACAAGATTACGACAAATTAAAGCAACATGGGTTGAATGCAGTTTTCTTTTATGCCATGGAACTCTCCATCATGAAAGATGGTTTCTTTTTTGTCTTGAATAATGCAATTTTCTTTAATCAAAATTATTAGTTATTTGTTATAATAATAACTTTTTTCCTTTCTGTTTACTTCATTTCACATTTTTCCAAACTATTGATTCGGCTAATCTCTTTCTTTCGTAATCGTGGGTTTTGGCATTGGTCCCCATGCTTAACTTTTTTTTCTTTTCTTCAATCGCCAATCAATGATGGGAGTTCTATGGCCATTGGTAGGGTCGGTGCAACATAATTAATTGGGATTTTCTTATTTGTTTGTGATGCTTTTGCACTCCTTTGCATAAAAAATTGAATGTCTTATAGTAGTTTTAGAGACTTAAAATTATTATTCTGATATATTCTGAAGGAGTCTACAAACTTTATTTTCGGACGTAAGTTAAACATGCATAACATAAATACAATTTAAACATGCATAACACAAATACAATTTATGCATAACACACCACAATACCAAAAAACCTAATTCAGATTATTGAACATAATTTTGTTTACTCTTTTTTGTTTTGTTTACTTCCACTCTTTTTTTTCTTTGATGACTATTTCTTGTTTTTTTTGGTAAGGTAGGAATTTATGCCATATGAAAATGAAACTTTGTTAGATGTGTAAAATCCAATTTACATTTGGTGGAAAACAAACTATCTTCCTAATATTTTCCACATTTGGATCTTATGCAGTACTAGAAGGAGAATGGGTGGTGACATTTTAAGCATTCAAATTATAAATAGATCCAGGTTTTGGTTCTAGAGTACTTAATAAATACTTAGTTCATCTTACCAAAAAAAATGTGGAAGTCTTGAGAAATTGGAGATTAGGATTTGATGTCCAAAGTAAACTTTATATTTGCCATTTATATATTTAACTAATAAATTTATTTTTTACTTATGTTGTGATGTAGGAAAAGAAGATGAAAACATACATGTTGAAAAAGATGACCAAGCTGTAAATAGGGATTCAAATGTTGTTAGCAATGCTAAATTTCAAGAAAAAAAATTGTGATATTTTAATATTTAAATAATTTAAATGTTATTATTAGTATTGACTATTGAGCATTGAGACCAAAAATTTAAATTTTGTGATGTAGTATTTAAAAAAAAATAATCTTTGTATATTTTACTTTTTGGTAGATTTAGCTTAATAATATAAAAGAAAAAATTATGTAATTTATATAAAAAAATATTTCTTTTAAGTTTAACGGATTTGTGAACTAGTCTCTTCATTTGGATACTTTGGGAATTAGATATATACTAGAAAAAATTCTATTTATTTTGCAAAAAAAAACATTTAATGATTATGTATTGATTATATTTAATTATAAAATTGTTATTAGCATGGCTTTTAAAATAGTTATATAGTAAAAATTAGTAGTTAAGGAAGTCTATATAAGTTTATGTGAGTTGATCTAAAGTTTCTTTTTTTACATATATTTAATTCTTACAAATAAAAAAAAATTAGTCAGCATTTTACAATATTAATTTTTTAATAAGATTCTAAATTCAAATTATATATATATACAAACACACACGCTAGAGTAAATAATAAAATTAGTTTTAAAATGAGTATCTTTACTCGATAAGTTTTTTTATTAAAATTTTTATAAATACGAGTCATCCAAAAACCCATCTACTTATACATAATATTTTTGAGTATTTATTTGACATCACCTTTTCTTGATATTTGATAAGAATAACTTCTAGTAAAGAGACTCTCACATTTGATAAAAAATTTAAGTATTTACTTATATATATATATATATATATATATATATATATATGTATTTATTTATTGATAGTTAAGTTGTATTTGTATAGAAGAGGATATGTGTTGAAACCCATGTAATAAACCTAGTTTAGAGGGGGAAACAGGAAGCAACACTGTAAATTTCTGACAAAAGGCAAGGCAAAATCACTAGACATGACCATGTCAGCGGATCTGCGTTAAGGATTCCCCACACATAAAATAAAGTGAGCAAACTACGTGTTTGAAGGACAAGTACAGTTCCAAACAAGCATTCTAGGTAGTCAAAATTTTCAACCACTTTTACTCTTTTTCGTCAAATACCTAGTATTTTCTCCAATTCAGACATTAACATGGACTACAACCATTGAAATTCAAACCCCAACCTTATAAAACTGGCCCTTTCGAACATATATATATATATATACGCACATAACCCTCGCCCCTTGCTCTATCAACCACCATTTAAAAACCAGAAACACTAAACACAGACAAAATCATACCTTCAACATAATTACATACGCTCATTCAGACATACAAAAACAAAATATTTTCTTTGCATATACCAAGGTAACCTGTTGAAGCCATGCAACGTTTGCCAGCCACGTTGTGCCGCAAAGTGGCTCGTTCGGCATGCGATGTGTTCATAAACCACCGTGGCATCGACACGAAGAGGAACATCGCGGGGTTGCTCTATGACAGTTTGACTAGGATGGAAGTGCGGTCCTTTTTGGATAGCGCGAACATGAAACCTGGGGACAGATTGTTCGATCACATCGACAGGGCCATTCTGGGGTCCAAAGTGGGTGTTGCGGTGTTTTCGCCACGTTACTGTGAGTCGTATTTTTGTCTCCATGAACTCGCTCTTCTCATGGAGTCAAAGAAGAGGGTTGTGCCCATCTTCTACGACGTGAAACCTTCGCAGCTTGTGGTCAAGGACAACGGAACTCGTCCTGCTAAAGACCTTCAGAGGTTCTCCTTGGCACTCGAGGAAGCTAAATACACTGTTGGATTGACCTTTGATTCTTTGAAAGGGTACGTATATTACGTACTACACTGCCAAAAATATTATAAATAAACATGAATATAAAACTATAAATAAGACTAAATTAAGAAATACTAGTTGTCAATGAAAATCTTTCAATTATTGTTAAATGGTTTTGGTTAAATAATGCAATTGATGGAGTGTTAAATTTGATGCGTTTTCAGGGACTGGTCGGAGATACTGAGAGATGCTTCAGATGCAGTGATCATGAACTTGCTGGAGGTAGAGGAAGAGCGAAAAACCATGAAGAGGAAACTGTGAATACTAATTCATCACTATTGAATACTAAACATTACAATTAATAAGTTCTTTTTTTTTCTTTGACCTGTATGTGCTCTCAAATGAGACCCATACACGTCCTCTAACATCAATCAATTCGTGCCCTAAATTAATCAGCCTAATTGATTGGTTTAGGCACCAACAATTTCCATAATCCATTTATTTTATTTTTTTTGACACATGCAGCAAGTAATTGGTTTAGTTCCAAAGCAATGAGTTTGCTTTTCAGAGATCTTCTGTTGTATCATCTGTATCCAATCCCTTAATTCGGGATTATTGGACATGTGTAACAATGTCAAGCTCCAATTCAATAAATTCTAGTTTGTTTACACTCTTCTACGTGAATATTGTATCTGTTTGATTGATTTTCTGACTAAGTACTCACTAATGATATAAAATGAGAGCTAACAATATACTCTTTAATATTTTTATTTTAATAAAAATTATTGAAAATTATAAGATTAAGAAAAAAATTATGGTATGAGAAATAATTACTAAAATGTATTATGTTCTATCACATTTCAACATCAATAATAAGAAGTAAAAAAAAGAGTATATTGAAGGTTGTCTAGTGTTAACATTTCTCACTGTAGAATAACATGAAGATTATTTAGTCATTGCACATAAGCCTAAAAATAATATTTTATTTAAGAAATATTCAAATGTTATAATACGTTTCATTAAAAAACATTTTATATAATTAATGTTCGCATTGATATTAAATATATGTAACCAAGATCAATTTACTCATTATACAAAATCATTTTCAATTCCTGAGAAATATATTAGGAATACATTCTCTTTTAAATACAATTTTTTTTATTAATGATTAATATTTAATAGAAATAGTCAATTTCGTGGGTATGATTTCATATATAACTATTTCACATTATTTCTTAGAGTCATATTTTAAAGTTTCAAAACCTGATAGCATTGATTAGATAGAATAAGTTTGTTACATAAATTGTATACGAAAATGATTTTAAGGTTATACACTTTTTTAACATTATATTTTTAATTCTGTAAAAAAAATATCTCTTTTAATACACATTTTTTGTTCATTGAAATATAAGTGTTTCACTAATTAATTTTGAAATGGATCCCTGATTAAATGAAAAATGTGACCACATATTTAGTCGGGCTTACATAAGTTTTATCTAATAAAAAAATATGTAGAAAATAATTTATTAAAAAAAATACGTTTTTAGTATTTTTTTTATCCAATTTTATGGCTCTTCAACTTTCCAAGATTTCTATACGAAATCATTTAAAACCACTCCATTACTTTTATATATTAAATTAATCAATCTACAGTATTTTAAAAGTGACTTGTTAACCTTCTTAAATTTTTTTAAATAATCAGTGGATACTTTAAATGAATTGAAATATTGTTTTATAATCTCTTTAGGGCATCAACATACAACGTTCTTCCCGGTCCGCACAGAACATACGAGTAATAAAAAGTATATTTATTATATAAAGTTGATTTAAAATATCAATATTGTTGATACCAAGTGATAGTGTTTTATTTTTATTTTTTTAATCAAGTGGGGTGATAACCGTTAATAATTAGTTAATTAAGTATAGAGTTGTTAGGATTTTTAGCTGTTTTAATTATAGAATTTTTAGGGATTTTGTTTAAGTTAGAGATTTTATTGTTATTTTTCTGTTTAATGCGTTTTTGGTTATGAAAAGAGAATGCAGTTGAGATTTAGGTGAAATTAGAAGAAAGAAAGGATAAGGAATGCTGGAATTAAGGAAAGGAGCAGAAAAACAGATTTTAAGTGACTTCTTGCTTGCGCTAAAGGAGAAGCTTGAGCTAAAACTCACTTAAATGAGAAAAGAAGTTCTGAACGAAGGCGTCAACGCCACTGAAGCGTGAAGTGCGAAATAACAACCACTTTGTAACAAACAGCGGGGATCTTTTATAAAAGGAAGGCTAGAATGAGATCTTTTATAAAAGGAAGGCTAGAATGAATGAAAGATCATTATCTTTTGGAAGATCTTTGGAAGCATTGTTACAATCAAGAATTTTCCTTTTTTCTTTTTCATTGTGTATTCATGGCTACCATGCGTAGCTAATCTCTTTTCTTTTTTGGGATTGAATGAAATTTCTCCACTTCAATTGTACTCTTGGTATTTATTTGATATTGTTTTATTCAGTTTATCTTTGTTTAACATTTTATATTAAATTGTCATACTTTAAATTTCATGAATGAATTATAGAGTAACGACTGCACATAACAACTGATCTTAATGCTAATTAAATTAATCTGGTAACTAGGAATAGAGCTAGATACTTTAATTTATGAAATTCAATATTAGAGAAATCAGGTTGAAAAGGCTTTTATTTGGATAAATTGATAATTGGAAAAGACAATATTAAATTCAGTTAAGAGTATATGAGAATGGAGAATATTATTATTCAATCCCAAGGTTGTTATTATTATTAATTTTTCTTCTTTATTAATTACGTTTTAAGTTACTTTTTATATTCAGTTACCAAACCAAATTATTGTTAAATCTTTATTCATAATACAATTGATATTGAGTCAATCTATAATTTCCGTTCCTTCCTTGAGAATACGATACTCTCTTACTCATTGATACTCTCTTAGTCATTATATTACTTGTGGACCCAGTATACTTGTTGAAAAATCGTAGAAATTATTCTTTGTTCAGGAGAAAGTACTTATTGTGTTGACTTAGATGTTAATCATCGTATCAACGACGAATAATTCATATTAATAAGAAATCAAGATTATTTTCGTCATTTTAAGTAAATTTTATTTACTTAAATATTTATTTTCATTGTATTGATAATTTTTTTATTTAAATTGGAAAAGAAAAAAATAAAAAGTAAGGGACATGTAGATATAGAACTCACGCACCCAATATAAAGATCTCTAAGATAGATAACCTCATGGTTAAACTTATATTAATTAATTATTCATATAATTTTTTAGTATTAAGTATTTTTTCTCTATATATATTTATATATTTTAAATATAACCTGAAATTAAAAAATATTTGTCTATGGGAAGTCCCTAAAAAAATGCAAATCATAGCATAAACAAAGTGCAACAAATTTATTAATTTAATAAACTTTGTGTCTTGTCAACAAACAGCACTTGTCAGACCTAACACCGTCCACGCAGAGCAAGGGATGATTAATTTGCTGCATATATACGTCAAATGGTATATCAATAACAGGAAGGTTACACTGCATATTCTGGGATATTTCTTAAACATCGTTAAAAATGCAAAGTGGGTTTTTATTGGATAATAAGTTCTAAACGAAGAAGACGCGCTAATTAATTGGAAAATTAGGCTCATTCGCATATCTTCACTAAATAAATCAACAACCATATGTATCTCATGAATTTTCAAGTGATAGTGATTAATTAATAATGTTAAATTAATTTGTCGTTGAACTATATAGTATACTAATAAAATATGTATGTACCGAATAAACTATGATGAATTTGTTGTGTTTAAGGAAATTCACATGGAGTCCGGCTGTAATAATTAAATTTTGTTGCATGATTAATGATTACATCCTGTCACTGTTTGATTATAATATATTGGTAATGCTTTTATTTAACTGTTATGTTTAAAGTTTAAATATTAAAATTCTTACATCACTAAAAAAAATCGACATTAAGATCCTTTGTAGATTCTTACTGGTGCTCAGCGAGATGTTTTTTAAGGACAAATCAAGGAGAAAGGCTTCAAAGATTTATTTTTTATTAAGTAGAAAATAACAACAGAAACGTATAAAAAAAAAGCGCAAGTAGCATTCAATATAGAGTGTTAAAATGTCGAAGATGAGCTATTTTTTACATAAAAAATATGTAAAATTTAAAAAATGTTAATTTATAAAATACGCATTTTAAATAAGATTTTATAATTTAAACTTAAATCAATTTTTAGATCTTACATTTTTAAATTTATATTATATAAATTTGTATATATGCATACTGATTGAACAAATATTCTCTATAATATATTTTCTTTGCAGAAAAAACAAATTATCATACAAATCTATAAGATTTGAAATGATTTAATATGGAGTTGTATGATTTTAAAAGATTTTCATAACTTAAAGTTAGTCAAAAGTTACGAATAACATCATAAAATAATATAATATTTGAATTAAAAACCCAGTGTATTTTTTAATTTTTAATCCTCTTAAAACAGAAAAAAAGATATGCAAAATGGTGATTCAAATTTATATTAAAAGAAAAACGAATAAGACATATATTTCTACAGTAGAAAAATTCGCAATATACTTCTTATAAAGCGGAAGTTCGTTTTTATATATGTTTTGATCGATAAAAAAAAAGACTAAATATGCAAAGGTGTTTGCATACTTTTGTCGATTTCGTGTCGTGAGGATAGCATCATGTAAACAAGTTGATGATAATGACACGAAATAATAAAGCTTCCACCTAATTAAGGAAAAGGTAAGTAAGATAAAAAGAAAAAGAAAAAGAGATATCGAGTGTTCTATTAACTTTATGTAATATTTTCTTTTGATCTATGTAATTTTCTACTTACCCTTGAGAGTTAATTAAGATCAATGCAAACAATAGAAAAATTAACAACTCACGAAATAAAAAAAAAAAAAAAAAGGGGGAAAAAAAAAAAAAAAAAAAAAAAAAAAAAAAAAAAAAAAAAAAAAAAAAAAAAAAAAAAGTGGCCAGTACAAAAGATGTCTAAATCCATGACAATGGACATGAAAGAGGGAGTGAGACAATAAACTCATTATGTTGTTTGATTTCTACTCTATTTTAAACTTCATTAATTTTAGATATAAAATTAAAAATTATCAGTACATTTTTAATGCAAATCACTTAAAACTTCTATTATCAATTGCGATAATATTTTTTACTTATCAGTTCAAAATGAATTTAAAAAGCGTACAATTTTTATCATTCTCTTTTAATAATCGAGTGCAAAAAAGAAGAAGCAAATACTGTTTTAATCCTTTTGTTTTAAAAATTATTATTCATATTGAAACCTTTTTTCACGTCATGTACAATTTTAAGAGCAAAATTATGGTGGATTTTGATAACTGGTTTATGGTAATTTTAACAACGACGATGTGCACTACAAATACTGCACTAGTAATATAGCACAGAACCGTCCATACAACAATAAATTTGCACAACGTTTAACCCTAAAGTAGTCAACAATTTTGTTGTCTCACAGTGATTTGAGGTAGGTGTACACTAGGTGCTACATTGTTTATCATAGCCTTTTTAAGTAACCCTTAGAATATTTTGTTGTTAGCAATTTAGAGACATTGATAACTTAGATTCTGAACTGCCTTCACTGTGGCACGATTTGCTATGTTCCACCTCCTTAGACTGAAATGACTGAAGAACCCCTTTGGTGTATAGAAGAAGACTTCTCTTCTATAATCACTTTACATTAGATGCTTAGACGGGTTAGAAATTTTGTAGTGGAAGCAAATAATTGTAATATTTTATCTTTTAGAAAAATGGATTAATTTTATGATCATTTGATGATAGTTAAGTCCATTAATAATGTGATTAATTGTTTACTAATTTTAAATAACTCATTTTTCTTAGTGTAGAGACTATGTATATGTGGGTTTCATCACTGTTAAAATAAGTGTTTGGCCTAAGTTCAAGAGGGGGGGTGAATTGAACCCTTTTTGAATCTTTTCGAAATTTGCTTTTCAATGTGAGAATACAAAATCTTTAAAGAAACTTAGACTGTAATCTACAAAGGTTCAAACAATTTACAAATATGAAAACCAATCAAACAGAATCAGTGCACTGCAGACAAATATGAAATCTGAAAAACCAGTATACTGAAAACCAGATTAAATTTCAGAAACAGACAG
>Ga0209700_103762_pt1 | contig 28503 bp, 18 predicted proteins | sample SiratroredBW_FD_187528 | JGI IMG/M metagenome (GOLD analysis project Ga0209700, IMG submission 187528) | Root nodule microbial communities of legume samples collected from California, USA - Siratro red BW (SPAdes) (version 2) | ecosystem: Host-associated > Plants > Roots > Nodule | place: USA... | reverse complement strand
TATGAAAATAAATTTATTAAATATTTATTTATTTATTATACGTCTTATTCAAGTTGTGCTATGATAAAAAAGTTTTAATTATATAGAATCAATCACCCTAAACATTTATAGCTAATTACTATGTGGATGGTTACTTCTTTTTCAAATCTCCCTTAGGGATGATGTTATTGCCACTTTTTAGTTTTTTCTTTTCTTTTTTTTTTAATTCTACTATACATTATTCTTCCTTTTTAAAATTTTTAAATGGGCATCTTTCATTTTAATTTTTTTATTGTGACTTTAAAGTATTATTAGATACAAAATAAACTTTTTTACTAGATCAATAAGATAATTCTCATTATATATTATACCAATTTAATTATATTAATATTGTCCTATTGACTCTGAAAATAATAAATAAATATTCCTATGTATTTTTATATTATTTACTAATTTAATCTTTTAGTAATCTATCTTATTGACACCATGATAAACAGACAGCTTATCTGCGTATGATTATAGATCTTGCTATCTATTCAATCTTATTGGTTCTGGAAATAATAAATAGATAGTGTTATTTATTTTAACTTAGTTACCAATTTCATCTTCGCCAATACAATCTCATTGATTCTGAGTATGATAAATAAATCTTTTTCTGAATTTTTTCCCCTTTACCAAAGTAATATTTTGTTGATTCTAAATATGATAAATAAAGATATTATTTTGTCGTGTCTGAATGTAATTAATATATGTCGCTATCTTAATTATATTATTTACCAGTTCCATTTCATCAATATTCTCATTGAGTCCGACAAAATAAATAAAATATTCGCAGGTATTTTATTTTATCTTATTGGCCAATTTAGAATTTTACTAATTTTATTTTATTAAATCTGAACATTCTCTAACTCTCAACTAATCTTCATTTATACGATAATTTAAATATACTAATACATACTTCATTTTAAAGAATTACAAAACATGCATATCTTAGTCAATCTCAATATAATATTTTATTTACTAAAAATATTATATTAATAATATGTTCCCATAATTCATAACTTATTTCATACATCATATATATATATAAAAAATTAATATCCAATATATATATATATATATAAACATTCGTCTTAAACTAATAAAATCAATTACTCAATTATTAAACAAATAAATAACAACTCATCAATGAATAAGGAACATAGGTTTAAAAAACACAAAGAAAAATTTATGTAAAAATAAAAAAATAAGAAAACAATAGAGTAAAAAAACAAAAAAACAATCCATTACTCACAAATCTTCCCAAAAAAAAATAGACAAATCAAATACAAAAACAAAAATGTCATAAAACAATCCTCGTTGTCACCCAACCACCATCGACGTTCAACCCATGTCACCGCTCCACGCTCAGACGCTCAGCCGCAGTCTTCGAGGATCGTAATAACGAATCCCCTAAACCGCTTCTCTTTCTGTTCATATACATGAGGGTAATTTTGTCTTTTCGATGCCGTGATGGGTGCAGGAAGTTTTTGCCCTCCCTTGTCACTGGGCTAGAGGCCCACATATCAGCAACCGTAAAATGTTTGGAGAAATCGTAAGGCTGAGAAGGGTGCACGAATTTGAAGCCGTTAGATCACGTTGAGTGGAAAAAAATATCTCGTCTCCTATTCTTCCTCGTCTGTCTGAAAGAAGAAAGAGTCCACTGCGTCAAAATTCTTCTTCGTCTCTTTGCATATTTTCTCCTTCCAAAACCACTTTCTCTTCACATCTCAAATTTTCGTTCTCTACTTTTTTTTAATCTGCTAGTTGCTGTGGCTCTGTTCGAAGCCTGAGAAGACGCACGTGTTACATTTCAATTCCTGAAAATTCAAGGTACAAGTCATTAACGCCTCGTTAATTTTGATGAAGTTGTGCCGCTATTAACATGCTGGATTGTTCTATTTTCTTTCTAATAGTTTGAATTGTTTACTTGTTTGATTCTCTCCTCTCTGATTTTGTGAGTTTAGTTGCTTCCTTACTTTTTCTTGTTCATAGTTTGTGATATTCAAATTAATTTACAATTAGTGGACAAATTTGATCGCAAAGTTTATGACGAGGGAAATAAATACTACAACCGTGAGTCTTGAATTTGTTGGAGCAGTTTATTCTAAGTTGAATTGTGTGAAACATGTTGAATTAATGATACGTAAATTTCTGGTGTGATGCTGGAGAATAACGTAAGCAACATGATCGTTGTAGAAGCTGGAAATGGGGCTGCGGATTCGGAAGAGTATGGAATGCTCTGAAAAGAAAGTGTTGAGCTGTTTCAGTTTAGACCACTTGTGCTAAAAAAGAACGTACGTTCTCCATCACATGGGCCACGCGTACGAATTGTATTTTTTTTGGTTTTTGGTGAACATACTAATTACTTTGACCCCCCAAAATACATCTACCACAAAACTTAAAATATTAATATTTTCAATTTATTTTTAACTTAAAATACTATATATTATTATATTGTTGAAATAGTGGTCAAATGGGTATGTTTTTTTATGGGATATCAAAAGTAGAGTTTTTTCTATTTAATAAAAACTGTACTTGCACCAAGTAATTTAGGGAATCTTTATAATCTTGTCAAAAGGGACTTCACATATTTAAATCACTCTTCCTATAAAAGATTTAACATAATAATAATAATAATAGTGTATTTGGAGATATTCAGAAATATATTTATAACTGAATATATATAATAAAATATTTATTTATTATATATATAAGTTAGTTACAACTGACTAAATTGTAATTACTCACTAGTTAACTATATCTTTTTACTTATTTTAATTATTTAATTCAGGTTCAAAAAATTATAAATACATATTAATTACTCAATTATCTCACTTAAGTACTCATATTTCATATTTTTTATAATTTTTATTATCTTGAGTAAGAATATTGTGTAGGTGGATCTTTCCTAGCTATTTTACTAGAACCTTGATAATCAAATATCAGAAGAAGCAACTCGATTTCAGAAAAAACTATAATCTTTCCCTTTCAGAATGGCAATACTTTTTTTTTTCATAAGAAAAAATAATAATAATTGTAATAAATAATAATAATAATAATAATGAAGGATTGGATACTCATATTTAAGATGATTAATTAATTTCTTAAATTGTCTTGTAATCCATTTAATTAAGTCACAAGTATTGCTAATAATAGCAAATAATGCTATATATATATATATATATTATAACAGCTGTGATAAGAAGGACATTAGTAATAGATTGATAATAATGATGGTAGGATAGAAAGAAGTGTGGGTTAATAAAAACCTGACAAGGATTATTATCCTTAAAAAAAAGATGAGAGGGAGAGATATGGAAGAAAGAAGAAAAAAAAAAGAAAAAGATTTAGAAGTGTGATGGGTCGTTGACTAATTTCAAGAAAAGTAGAACCCAAGCGGTCTAAGCCCCTCGACGGACCCCGCCTAAGGAAAGGCGCTAGACGGACTAACGGCAGGTGAGATAAAGCACCTACGTGTAAAAAAATTACCGCGGGAGAGTCTTTTTCCAATGTGAATAAACAGGTTTTTGGGCAAGACAAGAAACTGAAGGACTCTTAATAAGTAAAGGTACTATTAACTGGGTTATTTTTTCTCTTGATTGGGGATATTAAAACCCTAATTTTTAATATTTTGGATGATAAAAACCCAGATTTGTTCGGATTAAATATAACTTTACTTGTCATTTTATTTTAATCGAACAGTTAATTTACCCTTACCCTTAACTGTTATATATTCAACGAGCGACTGCCCAGTCATAACTTTCATTAAAAATACTTTTTGAAAAGAAAACAAAAAGTTTGGACTATATCGTTGTTGGTATTGTGGCTGTTGTTAGCATCCGCAGCTACAGTTATTTTTTTTTTAATTTTATAACATCAGAAGGATTTTACAGGTAAGTTGATTAGTAATGAATATTACAAGTTATTTTATTTCTCTGAAATTTACTTCTTGTAAATTACATTCTATTAACATGATTTCATTGGCATAAAACAAATGCAGAAAGGTTGTGAAAAAAAAATGCAAAAAGAAAGTCCTTTAATTCTTATTTAAAAGTCTTCAAGAAAAAAGGATCCAAAAACTTGAATCTAAAAGGGTAACTGTAGAAATAACTTTTCTTTTAATGCATATGATAAACAAATTTAGTTGGCACTTGAATCCATAGTGTTATAAAAACACGTTAACAAAGTTTTCAAATTCCTTCACTTTTCAAGAGGTTTTATTTCGCTGTTCACTTTATCTACCGGTAGCTTTTTTTACAGGTGTTTGTCCTTAAATTTGTTCACCGTTGTGCTTCATAGTATTTATTTCAATTTTAAGGTCCTATATAATACTCTTTTTGGTTGAGTATTTGAAGTCAACTCCTGTAATGTTTCCAGGCTTTTTTAAATCCATGACAAAAATAAAAATTGTTCAATTTTTTATGATTTTTCAACCTTCTTAGAGACTAAAAGTTTGGGCCAGGAAAAAAGTTTAGGATCTTCTATCAGTATTCTTTTCTCATGCATTTTGTTTTTTTTTTTTTTTTTTTTTTTTTTTTTTTTTTTTTTATTTTTTTTTTTTTTTTTTTTTTTTTTTTTTTTTTTTTAGTTTTGAAATGTCAAATTCCATCTTGATTCCATGTGCAATTTATGCAGTTCTTCTGCGTTATTATTTGTCCCTGTTTAGTTTGTATTATTCCGTGCAACTTTCATGGCCATTTTCGTTTTTCTGCAGCATATGGCTTAAACATCTTTGGTTTCGGCAATGGCACAAGATACTGCTTTTGGTGCTGACTCACCTCGACGACGTCTATTGCGAGATCAGGTTCAAGTGGTTAAAAGAAAGGATTCTGATCGCTATGAAATTGTTCCTATCCAAGATTCCCTGTCATTTGAGAAAGGATTTTTCATATTCATTCGTGCGTGCCAATTGCTGGCTCAAAAGAATGATGGGATCATATTAGTAGGAGTTGCAGGTCCATCTGGAGCAGGGAAAACTGTTTTCACTGAGAAGATCCTCAATTTTATGCCAAGCATAGCTGTCATAACAATGGACAATTATAATGATTCTAGCAGAATTATCGATGGAAACTTTGATGGTAAGTTTTCTCTTAATTTGTTTACTTTTAAGTAATCTATATTACTGTGTCCATCTGTATTTCTTGTTTCACTTAGGATCTTGCGGAGTTTTCTTATTTTACCTGTGTGTTACTTCCTGTTACTCGTGAGTATGACTGAGAATCTTTATTAGCAAAGTTACTTCTGCTGCTGCACAATTGCTATGCAGTTAAGAAGAGCACATAAAATAACATAAGAAATAGAGGGAAATATTAAGGTTCTGAGTAGAAAACGAAGTGATATGTTTTTATTTCTCTTCATGTTCTCTGTATGACTATTATCTGCATAAACTTATACTTTCAGATTCATTAGATGTATTGTATTTTTTTAAAGCAACGTTGCATTATCTATGTTTTTTTTTCATCTTCTCCAAGTCCACAAATGGTTTTATGCACATTTTGTTAATTTTGCCAAGGCCAATCTCAAGCCATTTTGTTCGGTGAGAACTAATAATAATAGTAAATTTTAAATATACAGCTTAGTATTCAGGTTCTCTATGGACGGTGACAGAAATTGTGTCAAGGTTTTTTTTTTTTTTGCGGGTTAGGGGGCCTTGGGGTTTAATTGATGAAATTTTGCTGAGAAGATGTGGTGACAGTCCCTTGCTACTTACTTCGCACACGGTAGATTGCACAGCCTCCATTCTATTACATGTTCAATGTATATTCGAGTTAGAAATTAACTAGCTTTATGAACAAAGAAACAGCAGCACAATATGACATCGTTAGACAAACTAAATATCTAGCAAATTTTGAATTTGAACCAGATAATGAAGGGGATTATTGCTGAAAGCACCGACAAATATGGCTATCTCTATAATGTTGCCTGGCTAATAATCCTAAAATCATTTTACTTCATTTACAGTGTTCTTGGAAACACATTCAACACCTTAAAAAATCACATTCATGATGTCAAAACCGCAAAAGCTAGTGCTAGTAGCATTCACTTTGATGTAAAAATCATTCATGATCAATCTCCAAACTCATACTTAGACAAAACAACTTTTTAATCTTGAAATTTATTGACAGTTGTGGACTCCAAATACATTGTCATAATTTCCAAGTCTCCTTTGCTGCTGGCCTAATAGTAAATATTGGAGCAAATTACGCTATTAACCCTTGAGGTTTACTCAAATTACATTGACACTCCAGTTTTTTAAAATTCTACACAAACCTCCTCATTGTTTTAAAAGACATGTCAATTGCCCCCCTTTTCACATTAAACACTTACTCTTTTCCGTTTTAAAAACATTACACGTCTCTCCTTGTTATATTTTACGGTCTCCCCCTGTTACATTACACATGTACCCTTTTAAGGGAAGTCATTGTAATGATGAAAAAAACAGACAGTGTAAGTGTAATTTGAGAACACTTCATGGGATCTCAATGTAATTTTACTGTAAATATTACTTAATTACTCATTCTTTTGCATCCTTTACCCACACACAGACACATATAGACAGACTTATCATCTATTATTGGCAATATGAACAAGTTTCTCATAGCATCTAATGTAATTTATTGTTTTCATTTCTAAGCAATAGTTTTACTTGTTAATCATATTAGTCAATATTCAAATAGGAAGGGATGCTATGCAAAACTACATTCTAATGTCGTTGTTATTTGAAACAGACCCACGGTTGACGGATTATGATACCTTGCTTAAAAATATACAGGGTCTTAAAGCAGGGAAGCCTGTTCAAGTTCCAGTATATGATTTCAAGTCTAGTTCTCGCATAGGTTACAGGTCGTGTACCCTTTTTTTATCATTTTAATAATGTGCAATAGCCTATTTACTGGTTGTGCTATCCAGGTTTGATCTCACAAGTTAGGGAAACGTGGAAAAGAGAATACAAAAGCCAATGATATTCAACAATGTTTTATATGGATCAAGTTATTAGATTCAAAATGCTTTATGTGCAGAATTAGAAAATTTTTGTCATCTGGTTATTTTCAATTGAATTATTTTTAGATAATTTATCAATAATCAACTATTCAACCATTGAGTGTGATTAAATTAGTATCATGTTTGGATATTCAAATTGAAAATTGATTTTAAAATTATATATATATATATATATATATATATATATATATATATATATATATATATATATATATATATATAAGATTATATTTAGAAAATCACTTTATATTTTCGAACTATCAAAAGGGTATGTAAAACTATTTGTATTTTAGCATGTAACTTGTTCTTTAGTGGATATTATATAAAGGGTGATTTTTCAGTATAAACGAGATCTAAAACTAAACATGTTATATTTTATTAAAAACAACTTATATAAAAAAATGGTTCTTATTGGAAACATTGCTAGACACCATCATTCAAATAATATATTGTAGTTTGCTCACTCCTAAGCACCTCATTCTTCTCATCTCTCCATTGTCATTCACTTAGCATGTGTAAATGCACGCCTATGTGTGCATCCACCTTTGGAAATCCACAGGCACGCAAAGCACATGAATGTCTATTGTGTAGATGAAAGAGCAAGAGGTACAGACAAAATATGTAAATGTGGAGACACATGAGCAATAGAATTAACATCATAATATTCCAACCCAAGATGTTGTTACATTTATGTTTATTTTGTTGTTTTCTTTTCTACTATTTTCCTTACAGGACTGTTGAAGTCCCTAGCTCTCGTATTGTAATCATAGAAGGTATCTACGCCTTAAGTGAAAAATTAAGGCCTTTGCTTGATCTTCGTGTTTCTGTCACGGGTGGAGTTCATTTTGACCTTGTTAAGCGTGTATTACGGGACATTCACCGCGCTGGTCAAGAGCCTGAAGAAATAATTCATCAAATCTCTGAAACGGTTTTCACTGATCCCATGTTAGATTTTGTAGGAGTGTTGAAAATTTGCATAATGTAAGACCAAGTGGCACATGCTGTAATTCTTACCTATTATTTTGTTTCCCTTTGTAGGTATATCCTATGTATAAAGCTTATATTGAGCCAGATCTCCAAACAGCACATATAAAAATCATTAATAAGTTTAATCCATTCTCTGGATTTCAGAATCCCACATACATATTGAAGGTGACCCTGTCCTATGCTATCATAGTAAGGTTCTTTATATTTTTAAGTGTATTCTTGATGATACATTGTGTTGGTTGTTTTAGTCAGCCAGAACTGTGACAGTTGATCAAATCAAGGAAATTATTGCTGCCGAGCATACTGAAACCAAAGAGGAAACGTATGACATATTTCTTCTACCGCCTGGGGAAGACCCTGAAGCCTGTCAATCATATTTGAGAATGAGAAACCGGGATGGAAAGTACAATCTCATGTTTGAAGTTAAGTGATGGAAAACTGTTTAATTGTTATATTAACTTTTAACCGAATGTCTAGCAAACAAGGCATAGTTTTGAGGGGTTATACAAAACTTAACTGAACTTGTGAAAGATGCTTATGATACCTGTAAGTTTTTTTAAACTATTTCAATAAGTTTCAGGAAAAAGATGATCAAAATACGTTATTTGAGCTTAATTTAGTAAATTTCATATTGAAAGCTTATGAAAAGTTCTTGTTAAATATTTACCTAAGTTTTTTAAGCAAATGTGTACTTTGGACATTTATGTTATGTCAATGTTTCACTAACAATAGTATTTAAGTTTTTTAAAATCCTATTATAATGGAAAGAAGCCTATTTAGCCTCTTGTATAGTTACACCGTACAACCACCTCATGGTATTGTGACACTTAATAAAATGAGATCTGAAGAAGAAAAAGAAAACCTTAGATAAATTTTCAAAAGTTGAAACTTTCAAACTTTTTTTTGGTCTACATACCTACAATAGATTCCTTGCAAATTGAGTTCTTGAAATTAATGAAACATATATTCCCACTTATTTTTCTTCTTTTACTGCCTTCAGTTGTTGTTTGTCTCAAACCTGTTCTTTGATTGATGCCTTTTCCAGTGTTTTGAGGAGTTATTTTCTTTTCTTTGTCTCGTTTTTGTTTTAGCTGTGGTTTTGTTGTGACATGCTATGCGTAAGCATATGTGCATCTAAAAAACAATGGATAAAAGGAGTATGTTGTTTGCTTCAAGAAGTTTGACAAATATTTGAAAAACTTGTGGTTCACAATGGATGATAGTATTGACATTGAGGTTTCAAACTCGGCTTTGAAGATCTCAACACCCTCCTTCCTTTTGATCTTGTGATGTGCTGACAATTTTGCACTCATAAGCGGAAAACCTCTATAATGGTAATGCATTCTTGTTTCAGGAATGGGTGACTGATAGTCCATTCATAATATCTCCCAGAATTACTTTTGAGGTCAGTGTGCGCCTTCTTGGAGGGCTGATGGCCTTAGGATACACAATTGCATCTATCCTGAAAAGAAGCAGCCATATCTTTCATGATGATAAAGTGACCATAAAAACTGATTGGTTAGAACAACTTAATCGCACATATGTTCAGGTATAAGGACATACTGTTTGTATCATTGCATACATACTTTTTATGCTTGTTGATTATTATGTTATAAGTAGTTTTAACTTTTGATGTTTCCTTACTCTTGAAAAAGGTAAAGGAAGAGATTAAAAACAGAAAAAATTATTATTCAAATTCTTAAAGTAAACAGTACTAGAGGATTTATCATGTAAAACTCTACTACCCTACAAATAAATACTATAATTAATAATAACTCACTTTATCTCTAATAGTCACAATAACTAATAGTATCTCCTTGTAACTCAACACTCAAGTTGGTGAATGGATATATGTAATTCATAGGTTGCATATAAGACCTTGGAACTGCTTTGTGGAAAGTTCCTCTCTAAACAAATCTCTTAGCTAAAATTCCCATGGGATGTAGGAAATAATAATAAGACTATTATCCATCTTGTCTTTGATAAAGTGCTAGTCTACCCATATGTGTTTGGTTCCATCATGTTAGATTGGATTGTGAATAATACTAATATTTTAGTCGCGAGTTCTTTTCTTTTGTTGCCTTCGTTGGTAAACCTTGTCAAAAGGTACTACTTCAGCAATCCAGTTCAATCTATCAGAGACCATAATAATTCCATTTACCATTTGCCCTCACCTATTTACTATGTGAAAATGCATAAAATGTTTTAGAGCCAGTATCATTTCAGTACAAAATGTTATCTTTGCATTAAGATTAATCATAACAAATGTATCTATCAAAATGACCGTCTTGTTTGTTTACAGTTGGCAATGTTATTGTGTGTTTTATTATAAATATCCCTCATGTATCCTTATTAATTTATTTTCTAGTGTATGTTGCTCCCGTGTGTCCTTGGTAGATGGTATTAGAGTGGTCCTGGACTAGGTTTAAACATAACATTAACACAGTTACATATTCCAGTCCTCGGGCACTTATTTAAACCTAAGCACTTGAATGTTTTTGGCTAGGACTGGGTGGTGGATGGAGTTCGGGACACATGCCCATACCTATTACATGTTTGTGTTTGTTTCTTTTGTTGTCGGACAGTAAATACTTATTAATGTTGTTTTCAAGGTGCAAGGGAAAGACAGGAACTATTGCAAGTTTGTAGCAGCGAAACTGGGGTTGGATGGCTCCTATGTTCCTCGCACTTATATTGAACAAATTCAGCTAGAAAAGCTTGTGAACGATGTGATGGTATGAGCCAGACGATTTGTTCCTGTGGTTTAATGGTTTATACACTTAATCACTAATCTGATCAAACTGCAGGCATTGCCAGACGATCTTAAGTCAAAACTCAGCTTAGATGATGACTTAGTTTCAAGCCCCAAAGAAGCCCTTTCCAGAGCTTCTGCAGATAGGAGAATGAAGTATCTTAATCGGTAATTATTAACTTTCATTGCCTATTTGTCCTCTCTTAAAAAGAAGAATGGTTTTACTTCTACTTTTTTTTCATATTTGGAATAAGAATTTCTGAATCTGGTTAAAAGTTTGTTAATGTAGAGTTTTTCTCATGTTCTTCTCATTTTGTTTTCTGTAGTGGTATTTCACACTCATATTCGACTCAAAGGGACAAGATTCTACCTAAGCTGACTAAACTTGCCATAAATAACAGAAGATTTGATGGAAGAGCTCTTGAATCACCTGCATCGATTGCTAACCATGTAATATATACGTTTTCCTTGAGAAATCATTTAATTGCAATCATTTTGGATTCTTTATTTATCAATGTATCACCTGTTGTGTCCTATTTTGTGGAACATGAAAAAGTACTTGTTGAGTCCATAGACAGAAATGTTGAAAGATAATGATAGACAATTGTACTGCATATCGGCAAGTAACTTCAGAGAAGATGTATATTAAAATTTTATGGAAATTATATGCACATAGTATTTTGGCATAAAGGTGTTACAAGTAATAAATGTTTGCCTTTGTGCCTAAGAAGTTTAATTTTCTACCCATCTAAATGATCCATCTACTGATATTTGCTTTTGAGTTGTCCAGGGGGTCATCACTCAACTTTCTGATCAAATTTCCACATTAAATGAAAGAATGGACGAATTCACCTCCCGTATTGAAGAATTGAATTCAAAGTTTGCTAGCAAAATAGTTTCAGCCAGTCAACAAAACTTGGCTTCACAGGCTGAGGCCAGTAATGGCTCAGGCCCCACTTCCTTGTTTGTAACTGGATTAGGCAATGGTTCATTGACTGGATCATTGCTGCCTAATTCTTCATCATCTTCTCAATTGGCGAAAGAGTCTCCCCTGACGGACGAGGTTTGTCCCCTGATTTTTAATTCACTTGACAGTAATAGTATTATTGATTTAGGAAAGAAAAAGAAAGGAGAGGGAAAGAGTAGAAAATGAGATTATCTTGTAGATTTTTTGGTAGGAAATAAGATGGAAGGGAAGAAAAAAGTTAAATAATAAAATGAAACAAATGGCCCTGATAATAAAGGTTGAGAACCTAAAGATAAGAATAAATTAGTCTTTTAATTACAGAAGTTTCTTTTTCTCCAATTAGAAGGATAGACCATATGGATGGGTCAATTCTTTTCCTTCCTTTTTTAAGTGCTAATAAACAATGGAAGGAAAGAAAATTCTGGTTGTTTTCGTTTTCTCTCTTTTCATTCCTTCCAATTTCATACCTGTCAAACACACCATGATAGTGCTATAGGCGACACATGCATACTGTGCATGTGTCTACTGATGCTTATGATGTCTTACCTGATATAGAATATGAAGGAACTTCTTACGGACGGGAAAAGATAAAGATAAATTTGTATAAGGTTTTGTTGAGATGTAGTCTCGCCCATGTTTAGGAATAAATTTAGATAGTTTTAAATGAAAAATACCGCAATTTATAGTCTTAAAATCCAACCAAAAGTTATTAAATAATATTTAAAGTAATTAAGAATAATTCAATGAAGATTAATAATGCAATTGCCCATTTTGCATATTCTGTTAAAAACGAAGTATGGCTCCTTATAAAATTATGTAAAATGTGGTGTAACTGTTTCTGGACTATAGTTGGATAATATGTTTAGATTTGAAGTGACCCTGCCAAACATTTTCATTCAGTACTTCCCATATCCCTTCATTCCAGACAACATAGAGGACAATTTTCTACTGTAAAAATCTGCATGGCGCAATAAAACATTGGCTATTTTATTTTGATCATTATTTTTTAAAATAGGTATTAGTTATTGCACGGGGACAGCGTCAAATCATGCATCAACTAGACACTCTGAGCAATCTTTTGCATGAATACTTTGGAGAAAGGTCACGCCTTGGAAGACTGAATCAGACAAGTAGAATGCGTGAACCTGAATCTGTTGCCATCCCTATGGTTCTGACTCTGGTCATTGGTGTTGTCGGTGTGTTTTTGTTCAAGGGTGTGACATCCCAAAAGTAGGGTATAGTAATGTATATGTATTTTTTTTTCTTTTGTTGATTATCCTTACTATATTCATGAGAGAAACCTCTTAAATATAACTAAAGCTTAAAGGGTTTCTGAAAACAATTACATCTGCGAGGGACCGTTTTGGCATTCGCTTAAGACGTAGCAGAGTTGGGTTAACATTACTCAATGTGTAAGCTTCTCTATATAATTTTCTCTCAGTTAAATAATTCGTCCACCTAGGGAAATACTGAAATTGCATATTTGTTCTTTATTTTTTGTTAGTTTTTCCCGTTGACATTTCAGATCATGTCTTCCGTGAGACTAATACAGATCTCAACCAATTCACGGTTTTGGTGACTTCGGCGTTTTTCAGAAGGAAGAAAGTGTTCATTTATCCGAAATTCTAAGGGTAAGTTTGGATTCGATGATGCGACTGTGGATTTGAATTAAGAGAATGAAAATATTTTTGTTTGAATTAAAAGAAATAAGGTGAGAAATTAATTATAAAATTTATGAATGATGTGATTAATAAAATAATTTTTTAGTATATGAAATTATAGTTAAAATTAATTTAAAATTAAACTATAATTAATTTATTGGATATGATTAATAAATTATTATTTTTTAATTGATAGAATTATAAGAGTATTAATATTTTAAAATAAAAATTAAATTATTATTGTAATAATATTATTATTGTTTTTTAAATTTATTTTAATTATTGTTATAATTTTATTATTATAATTAATTTTTAATAATATTAATATAATTTTATTATTAGTTTTTAATATTAATTTTACTAGTATTTTATTTTTATAATTATCTTATTTTTTTTATTTTTATTAAATTTATTATTATTTGAACAATAATTATTATTACTATGATATATTATATAATTTATTATATTTATTTTATTATAATATAAATGTAAATATTAATAAATTAATTATAATGAATTAATTATATAAAAAGATATAACAAAAATTTATCTATGATCACAAATCATGTATCTCATTTGAATCTATGCATAGGCTTTTATTCAACTTTATCATGTTCAGAATCAATTGAAAGCAAACAGGTGTGTGGTAGATTTTATTTTTAATAGTTTATAAAGTGAGAGTGCAAACTTCAATAGTTTAGCATTCTGTTTCTTTTTGTATCTCCAATGCTTCTTCAGTCATTTCCAAATTTAAAAAAAAAAAATTCTAAACTGTCTTGTTTGTAAAAACAGTTTTATCCTTTGTGTAGCAGTGAAAGAGGGAGGTGCGTGAGGTGTAGTAAAGGTGTAGAGTGGTGATTGAGCAGCGGTGGTGCAATGATGGTAGTGTAGAACAGTTACGGAATCGTTAAATAAAAATATAAAGAATACTCTCAAATCGTAAAAACCACTCAAATGTAGACGGTGGTTGATGGAAGTAAACCGGCGACAGCAACAACAAACAAAATTAGTGAAGGTGCAACAACAAACTGAAATTAGTGAAGGTGTATTGAAGATGACGACAGTGCATAGTGAAAGTGAGTTCGAGGACTTTAAAGTTTAAAAGGATAATTTGGTGCACAATAATAATTCATGCACAATAATAATTCAGGAACATTTTGAATATTTTTTTAACAATTTAGAGGTGTTTCAAGAAATATTTGGAGATGTAGGAAGAAGCAGTCATCTTAGCAAGGTTGTTGGGCCTATTAGACACCTGTTATCGAACTATCTTTACATATAAAGTTGACTGCTTCTTCCTGCACCTCCAAACTTTTCCTGAGACACCTCCAAACTTTTAAAAGATATCCAAAGTGTCTCTTAATTATTATTGTGCAAACCTCTCAAAATCCTAAAGTCTCACTATAATATTCCAACTCACCTCACTGCTTTATTGTCACCTTCAACGCACCTTTACTAATTCCATTTGTTGTTGTCATCGTTAGTTTGCTTCCGTGGACCACCACTGCGTACATACTTACCAACCATTTGAGGTAAGGATGTTTTGCGGTTGATTTAAGTGGTTTTTACGATTCGGGAGTATTTTGTGGGATTTTTATTTTTGTTGATAATGAGATACGGAATGGACTGTTCTGAAACTATTATCCAAATCTGGATAACAATTTCAGAACAATTTATTCCGTAACTCAGTGTGGAATAGGTTATTTTAGAACTATCATCCAAATTCAGATAACAGTTTGAGAGCAGCCCATTTCAAAATTATTTTTTTTATTGAAAATGAGTTGTGAAATGAGCTGATCCTAATTATTTTCCAAATTAAGAAATAATCTCGAAAATTTTGTAAGGCTTGAGAGTATTGGAAAAAGACACCGGTTAAAGTCCACTTGTAAATAAAATACATGCTTAAAATTTTGTAGATTACTACAAATTTCAAATCTAAAACAAGCAACATGCATGTAATTAATTAATATGTAATTGAATTATAAAATTTCAATTGAAAATTATAATTAATGTTTACACTACCTTCCTTTGGTTATTTTTTTAATAAAAATCATAATATTTTTTAATTGTTAAAAAATAAAAGTACAAAGTGTTTTCAATTTCGTGGTGGTTTACTTTGGGTTGGTCATTAATGGATTTCTCTTAATTTCAATTATTTTCAAAATTGTAAAAAAAAAAAAACTGTAATGAAAGTGAAAGAAAACACGGATGTGTCTCCAATGAAAGTGAAAGCGAAAGAGAACAACGGATGTGTCATGTCACCAATTCAGACAAGGATAGAATGGGAAGGAAATCCACTCTAATGCTCTTATTTCACTATCACCACCCTTGCTTTTCTTTATTTAATTGCTCTCCACATGTCGGTGACCCCTTCTCCCTCTTCTCTTGATTGAAGATTCCAAACGCAAACGCACCACCGCACCGTCACCACCGATTCTTTCTCTCACTCATCGCGTGGAACGTACTCACACGCAGTTCCACACGCACAGGTACACTGTATTTCACTTGAAAACTATTCTTCTTCTACGCAGAAGAGTTATATATAACCCTATTTATAACAAATGCTCTCTTCATTCTCACATTAACACTTTGTACATGAAATGAGAAGTCTGGTTTGACGTGTTTGTTCCTGTTTATTTGAGGCAATTTGGGACCATAAATTTGATAGAGTATCCTTATTACAGTTAATTGGAGGGTACATGTTTACGTTTCTATCCTTGTTTTTATTTTTTTCATTTTTCTACTCCAACCTCCAGTGCAATATCACGGGATATTAATTCTTTTTTGTACAATGATTGTTGTACTGTATTGTTTGACTTTATGCTTATTGAATTCAAACCAAGAAAGAGAGCCATTGGAGACTATTATTAAAAACCTGTGAATCATTGTTTTTGCTTCACGCCTGCAATCATTATTTATGTAGTAATAAAATAATTGATTATGTATGTGTGTTTTTATTTTCTAAAGGCATGTCAATAATTAATTATGACTATGTTACTTTACAATGCATGGTTGAAATGTGCTTTTGCTTAATGCTTATATGGTTGAAAAATGTTGTAAGGTGCTTAGATCGAAGGCATAATAATCAATTGTTGAAAGATGTTGCTAAATACTTTTTTTTTTGTCATTTAGGATTATAATATAGACTTGAGAATCCTTGAAAACCGAGTGAAAATTTTCAGGGTACACTTTTAGAGAACTAGAATGAGATATGATAGGTATTCTCCTAGGTTAATTATGACAAATTAGACTGGTTCTCATGGAATTATTCACCTAATATCACTTTGGCTTGTTTTCAACATTGGGCTTCCAAAGGAAAAATGCCAAATGGCTCATGCCCTCTTTCGCTGACAGTGAGGGATTGAGCCTCTCGTCTATAGGTTCTATATATGCCGGAGTGTCCCCCCATAGGTGGATCCATGTAGATCAGATAAAATTAACCTTCCCAACCTTCCCTTGAAGTGCAACCTTTTATTTTTCAAGGTGTAGTCTAGTGCTCATTGAGTTGGAGTCATGTAGCAGAGCAGTTCTGCCTTTTGCTAACTCTAGATCTCTGTGGGCCTCTGCATCAATTTTGGTGATATCTTGCCAGAAAGGTTTTGAAATTTCATCCAATTCTTTGTCCTCATTAATTCTAGATAAAGCAACTGTGACCTTGTTCAAGGCTCCCACCTTGTAAACAATGTCAAATTCGTGCCCAAGAAGCTTGGCTAGCCAGTTTTGTTGCTTTTGGGTGGTGGTCCTTTGTTCCAATAAGTATAGTAGGCTCTTTTGGTCCTGTTTCATGATTGAGCAATGCATGATGACAATTGAGAACACAGTCGGTGATCAAACTAGCAGAACTGCAGAAATATGCTGCTTACATCGAAGAAAACATGCTGGATCTGCCTCAAATCCGTGGATTGATTATAGAGTACCTCACCAAGACTCCAATTCTTAGGATTTCTGTCATGAACGATATAGAAAAGGCTTTGTTAGTCCCTGGTTCTTATTGTATTTAGAAAACAAAAACAAGCACACAAAGGATATTCCTCCTTTCACAGTGGAATCTGTCCAGTTTCTAACTAACAGAAGGAAAAGCTCCCATCTTTAATAACAGAGGTCCTATTTAAAGAAGGTTGGGGAACCAACGTTTGTTATAAAGTAACATCCCCATAACTCCTGAAACAGTAACTAACAGGCTAAAAGATTCAATAGATTTAAATCCTTTTTTCCTCTTTTCCTATAATGCATTTTTCAAAGGTGTATTCAGTGGTTCCTGATATCTGGCACAAATTGTCATCTGTTTGATAATATTTAGGAATACCAAAGGTAACCATGGACCAAAATACCAACATTCTTATTTATGGGAACAATTTAAAAAAAAATAGAATAGTCATTAAAAGAAGGTAGCAACGTAGACCAAGCATTGAGAATCCGTTAACTATAATTATGAATAAATTTTCATACAAGGTCAATCACTAGCCATCACCCAACCAAACTTGAGTCCATCATGATCTAGTAAATAGGCTTGAACATTTATGCTTCACTGTCTGAGTTTCTTGTTGCTCTGAATTGCCACAGAGCAAATCGAATCTAGAATTTCGTGATGCAGCTCCACGGAACACCATCTGCTCTTGGATTCCACATGCCTGCCGAGTGGGAAACCCACACTCACTGTTGGATGGGTTGGCCTGTGAGCACACTGCATCCAAACTCTATTATTATTTTAATAGTATTATTATTATCATTTGTTTTTTTATTACAAGCTTGATGAGTGTAACAGGAACGCCCCGATAACTGGCGAGAGGGCGCTGCTCCCGCCCAACGTGTGTTTGCAAGGGTGGCATCTGCTATATCAAAATTTGAGTCTGTTACTGTTTGTGCCAGTTCTGCGCAGGTAAGTTAATGGTGTTAGATGTTAGTATTGATTAATAGACATTATTATTGTTGTTGTTGTATTGTTGTTGTTGTTTTCTTTGATGTTGCTTTAATTGTTTAATAGTGGGAGAATGCACGAAGTCAGTTACCTGAACATATCAGGGTGGTTGAGATGAGTATGAATGATTCTTGGTTTCGTGATTCTGGACCCACTGTGAGTTTCTCTTATTGGACAAATCAACCTTGTGTGCTTGGATGCATAAGCATGTTGTGTGGTTTGTTTTGTTTGTTAGTTTGTTGTGAGAAGAAGCACGGCGACACAATCTGGTGGTGCAGTTGACAGAATTGCAGGGATTGACTGGCAATTTAATAGTTGGGGGGGTAAGCACTAGGACTCTTAATATTCAAATCTTTTTATTCTAAAAGGGTTTGTTAGGATGGCTGCTTCGAAGAATGGTTAGAGGATATAAATATGATTTTATTATTATGTGTTGATTGTTGGTTCTTTCTTCGCTAATGGAGTTTTATGAACTGTTTAGGTTTAGAAGAAGGATGCTATAGTGATTGGAGTCTTGATTTGCTTGTCGCTAAGAAGGTTCGGAATGCTCCACATTTCACTTATTTATATATTTATTATTTGTTTGGCCATGTGAACTGCTTTCTAATCTTGTTTTCCCTGTATGTTTTCTAGATTTTGGGAATTGAGAAGATTCCTATATTTTCGCATTCAATGGTGCTTGAAGGTGGAAGCATCCATGTCGATGGAGAAGGTAAGAATTATATAGTGATTATTTGCCATGTTGAAGGTACATTTGAAAATTTCATAATGTAATATTTTCCTGATACAATGTATTGAAATTAGAAAAGAAATTTACAAATTATAAATAAATGATAGATATCTCCTTTACCTTACCCTGTTAATTGTAGCATTGCAGTTGACGCATTAAAATGCGATTAGGGATTATTTTTTCTCTCTCTCTCCTCTCTTTCTTTTTTATCTCTCATCTCTTTCTTTTTTCGGTCAGGTTTTAACAACCTCCGGCTCCTATTTATACTACTTAATTTTCTTTAACCTTATCTCCCACAGCATTAATTGCTGGAGAGATTTTTTCACCATGGTGCTTATCTCTTCGTTCGAAGATATAAGCTTTCATCCCTTTCTTTTTTTTAAATTTTAAATTTTAATCTTTAATTAAATTTTTATTTTAATTTATTATTATTATTATTTTCTTTTTAAGTATTCATAAATATATTGTATTCATAATATTCATAAATAATATAATTTCAATACATTGTATCAGGAAGATATTGTATTATAAATTTCTAGATGTTACACATTTTTAATATATAGATTCCAAGGAAGTGAATCTATTAGGTAGCGTTGTATGGTGAAGTAGAGGTGCTTGTTTTTCTATTAATTTCTTCAATGGCCAACCTGCTGTTGCTGTTACATTTTAGTCAATTATTAATGCTGCTCTACAGAAAATAACAATAATTAGCCAGAGAAAATGCTATATGATGTGGTAAATGGAGGTCTTATAAAATGATTAAACGAGGTGATACAATTTATTTGACATTATATGTTTTGATAAATTTATTTTGACAATGTACCTAACCACTGATTTATGTTTTGAGCCTTCCCTTGATTATCACTTATATTTGTTTTGTACTCCTATTATGTTTTTTATTTTAGTATCTCTTTGGTGTTTTTTTCCTGAATAGCTACTAAAACACTGGTTGGTTTTTGTTTTTATCTAAAATTACAAGTCGATGTAGCTTGTGAAATTCCTTGGATGTTGTTGGTGTTGGTTTCTAATCAGAACTGGAGTGACTCCTGTAATCTGCATAAAAAGACTTGCATTAAAGACCAGTGCAAATTACCAAGGTGGAAATCCAACTTTTATTGGAGAACAGAACCTCAGCAGCCCCCAAAGAACTGCATACAAGTTTTGTATACAAAGTAGAATTTGACTGGATACTATATTCCTGTTATCTGGCACATAATCATCTCTAAATAAATGCAGTTCATAATCATCTCTAAATAAATTCAGTTTTACTGCTGATTTATTCAAGAACGAGGATAACAAGAAGCTGTGCAAGACAACATTTTATTCTTGTTGTATTCATGAATGTGGTTTTGTTAATTTCATGTCTTTCATTTCAATTTGTCAATCAGATCTATATACTTAGATTTACTACTCTATACCTGGATGCCTCAATGAATTGGTTATAAATTGTACTAGTTTTTCAATTTACTTCAGCATTTTTTCCTTCCTTCAGGAACTTGTCTTACAACAGAAGAGTGCCTCTTGAACAAGAACAGGAACCCTCACTTGAGTAAGGACCAAATAGAGGATGAACTTAAGGCATATCTTGGAGTCCGGAAGATTATATGGTTGCCTCGTGGATTATATGGTATGTAAACTTGATATTCCTATTGTAGATTAAGAATCTTTCTATAATACAAGGAAGATTATACGGTTGCCTCGTGGATTATATGGTATGTAAACTTGATATTCCTATTGTAGATTAAGAATCTTTCTATAATACAAGGTAGTTAAAAAATTCCCCTACACTAGTAACTGTGTGTTGTTTCACAAGGTTTGATACAGAATTGCAGATTTGTTTGTCAGCAAGAATAATTTGGTCCAATATATGGCAAAACCTTGACTTTGTGTAAAACTAATAGAACACTGGATCAGTATATGATTCTAGTTAGAATCCACTATAGCTAGATAATTGGTTTTATAACCATATAATCATACTTGTATGATAAATGAAATTTAGCTGTTTGTTCTCTTGTGGTGAATGCACTTTGTGGCAGGAAATTAACTTCATTAACAGGAAATTAACTTCTGTGCATTTGACTGACTTTCGCCATTACATCAAAGGCTCCAGGAAATTAACTTCTGTGCATTTGACTGACTTTAGCCATTACATCAAAGGCTCCAGACTTTTGCTATTACTCAATTGGTGTACATTGGTTATATCACCTAAGTATTTTTCTTTATTATAAAATGAAACTTAAATTAAGGTAAAATTGACAAATTTCTTTCAGTCTTTTTTTCAGTGAAAGCTAATACAAAATATTGGAAGGACGCACCTGGGCGCTAATAATGAGAAATTTTGAATTTTTGCCTTAATAATGGCAGTTAATTTTCTATAGAAAGGAACAACAATCTGGTTTTCTATAGAAAGGAACAACAATCTGGTAGATATTTTATTTTGTTACGGTGTTCTTATAACTGTCTTTGGGGATCCAAGTGTTCTTGCTAACTTCATTAGTTACTTTTTTTTTTTTAACTGTCTTTGGGGATCCAAGTGTTCTTGCTAACTTTATTAGTTACTTTTTTTTTTTTGCACTTGGAACTTCTTTTGAGGTTCCAAATTTTAAGAGCACATGCTGTGCATCCGTAGAGATGACCTTGTAGTATTAGTAATGATAATATACCCCTTTTATGCAGGGAATGATGACACAAATGGTCATATTGATAATATGTGCTGTTTTGTGATGACCTTGTAGTATTAGTAATGATAATATACCCCTTTTATGCAGGGGATGATGACACAAATGGTCATATTGATAATATATGCTGTTTTGTGAGGCCCGGTGTGGTTATTCTGTCTTGTTAGTATTAGTAATGATAATATACCCCTTTTATGCAGGGGATGATGACACAAATGGTCATATTGATAATATGTGCTGTTTTGTGAGGCCCGGTGTGGTTATTCTGTCTTGGGTTGATGATGAAACTGATCCTCAGTATGAAAGATCTGTAGAAGCTTATTCTTTGCTTTCAAGTGAAACAGATGCTAATGGTAGAAAGTTTGAAATCATTAAAATCCATGTTCCTGGTCCACTCTATATGACAGAGAGTGAGTCTGCTGGGATTTCCCAGGTAAACATTTTTTTTTTCCTTTTCATTCAATTTTTCTGTTCTTGGTTGAAAATAATAATAAGAAAAAACAAAATACCTTTTTATCATTATTAATTCCTTTCATTAAAAATTAAGGAATAATCATCATATTCACTCCATGATCATCGAAGTATATATTTAAATATACAATGCATAGTTTGTTGCTGTATGTTATCAGTTATAGATTTTTATGATGTCATTTTGCAGCTCATTCCTTTTTCGTTTGTGTCTCTATCGTTTTCCTTTTAATCATGTTGTTGCCCCTATTTTTTTCATTAGTAATTGTTAAACTATGGGAAATTTTTTTTCATTAGTAATTGTTAAACTATGGGAAAAAAGAGACATTGAGCTTAAAAGATATGCTTTTGAGACTACAAAATGCTTTATTAATTAAGAAAAAATAATCAATACAATAAATTTAACTTAGTTGTCCAATACCCTTCTTATGGTTGCCTATGGTAACAATGTTCTCCATGCATACAATGAGACAGAAACATCTAGAAAGTGATGACAGAAACATCCTTGGGAAGAATGACAATAAAATAGAAAGTGATCAGCATCACTTGGTATCATTTCAAACTGATGGATGATGGTCTTAAAAAAGCCCAAACCATGCATGGGGTGTTTCTAACACAACAAAATGCTTTATTAATTAAGAAAAAATAATTAATACAATAAATTTGACTTAGTTGTCTAATACCCTTCTTATCTTGTCTATGGAAACAATGTTGTCCACATATACAGTGAGATAGACGCATCCTAGTGATAGAGCATCCTTGGGAAGAATGACAATAAAATAGGGAACGATTAGCTTCACTTCTTATCATTTCAAATTCATGGATGATAATCTTAAAAAGCCCAAATCATGCATGGGGTGATTGCTAAGGCCATATATATCTGAACCTCCATAGACAACATACCATGTGATTGCTGAGGCCATATATACTCTGAACCTCCATAGACAACATACCATGTGATTGCTAAGGCCATATATACTCTGAACCTCCATAGACAACATACCATATCAAATGACTCTCCCTAAGCGACAAAACCAGGGGGAAGTTGCTCCATATAGACTTCATCAAGATCACCAAGTTGCTCCATATAGACTTGCTCCATATAGACTTCATCAAGATCACCGTGTAGAAATGTATTTTTTTAGGTCAAGCTGCAATAGGCAATGGTGAATATTTGTAATGGAAAAGAGAAGTTGAATAAATTTCATTTCAGCAACAAGACAGAAACTGTTAGTATAATGCCATAGATTTTTGTGTATCGTTTGACAAAACCATCATATAGTCATCTATTTTGGTTGGCTTGTCTCTCTTGAATATTTGGTAGTGTTTCTTTAATGGAATTTGCCTTTGTAAGTTTATTGTCTTAGTAACAACCTTATCATCACCTTTCTATCATATATCCTTAATTCTGTGTATTAGGTCAACATGAATTCATTTGCACCTAATCTAAATTCTAACTCTGTAAAATAAAATCAGGTGATTTAGGATGCTTTGTACAACAATCTTAAGCAATTAGCAACCAGTCTTCTAACTAAGTCATAATTTTAGAAGAATATTTTCAGTTTCAATTTATTATAATAATTACTTTCAAATAAACAAATGAGGTGCCATAAACTAGACAAATATTTCAAGCAACTTTTGGTAACAGTGGTTTGTAATAGTCGGTTGTATGCTTAATTGTGATATTCTAATAAGTGGTTTGTAATAGTCGGTTGTATGCTTAATTGTGATATTCTAATAATTGTATGCTTAATTGTGATATTCTAATAATGGCTATGGCGCTATGCTGCAACTTATCATGTGAATAATTGTGATATTCTAATAATGGCTATGGGCTATGCTGCAACTTATCATGTGAAGATGAATATATTTAGTTCAAGGCAATATTGATACCTGCTGATATGGTTAAAGATTGTAGTGGTTCTGTTTGTGAGTGAGTGATGAATTGTGAACTAGATAGATTTAACTTCCATTTAATGCTTGTTATGTTATAATTTTATATTTTCTAGGAAGGTGAGGCTAAGCCAAGACCTCCTGGTACTAGACTTGCTGCTTCCTATGTAAACTTTTACATTGCAAATAAAGCTATCATTGCACCACAATTTGGAGATAAAAAGCGGGATGACGAAGCTATCCGAGTCCTGTCCAATGCCTTCGCTTATCATGAAGTAAGTAAAACTGCCATTAGTGTAAGCCAAGTAAAATTTATGAATAGGAATTTAGGGTATATTTTATCATTAAAGAAACAATGGTGGTTGGTAGCTTGTAGAAACTCCGGCATGTACGAAATAGGCAACAGTCAAAATTAGAATTCGGGATAGAAAATTTTTTCCAAATGATAGTATACAAGTTTTTTTAGCTCCAACTTCAACTGTTTGTTGCAGAAATAGTGCAATCTCTTAAAGTATAGGAAGGAGAGAGGGATGGAGCTGAGATTGTGTTTCTGAAACCACATGTATCCTTTTTTTATATTGGAAAAATGATGTTAGTGAAATGAATTGGAGATTTGATATCCTCTAATGATAAAAATGTACCTGTCAGTAATACATATATAATTTAGATATTTTTTATTATAAAGGATTTGATGTTTGTTTTTTATAATTATAACACTGGTTAAAAATATTACTTTTTTTAAACTGCACTATTGTATTTATAAATTATAAGCTGTACAATTTGGTGTTCAGTATTTGCATGGGATTACTGATCAAATTTTAAAATGTTTGTTGGTTATTAGGTTGTGGGAGTTGAAGGTTCTAGGGAGATTGTTTTGGGCGGTGGAAATATACACTGCATTACTCAGCAACAACCGGCTATTTAATCTGGTGACAAACATGTATCCTATAATCTCCACATCCAATAAACCGTACTTATTGAAGGGAATAACTATTTTGCTACCAGGTTGGAGAAAATGTATCCCGTGTTTGGGTGGTTTTTGTGTTCAGACACCAAGTATTTGATATAAAAGCTGTCAGATTATTGTGTAGTTTTAAAAATAAAATAATTTTGAAACTCTGTATGTTAAATTATTCATAATTTTTTTCATTTTTTTATCTTTCTTAATCTGAGCAACTTTATTTTTATTTTCATTTATCTTTTACTCTTTCCAATCCCCACCATCCAAACAATCTAGCTAATTTTATATCGGTGAGTTAACTTTAAATTGGTGAGTGCCATCAAAAATAGAATACGTCAAAATTTCAAAACTGTGTGTGGCGTCTTGACCTTGTCTTTCTTATGCAGGGAATTGAATGCATTTTTTCCACTTCATCCAACATTTATTTATGCATAATATAATACTAATATAATTATCATAATGAATTTTATCCCATAATTCATTTTCATTTTGAAGAATATGTCTTGACCTTGTCTTTCTTCTGCAGAGAATTGAATGCACTTTTTTCACTTCATCCAACATTTATTTATGCATAATATAATACTAATATAATTATCATAATGAATTTTATCTGACAATTCATTTTCATTTTGAAGAATATGAATTGAATAAGTACAAATTTACACCATACCTATACCTATCGCCTATTGTTCTATTGTTTCAAGTTAATTTACAATGTTTCAAGTTAATTTACAATTTGGAAGTTGTCTCCTTGTCTCCTGCATATTTCATTTTTAATTGATCTGAACGTATTTCATTCTTAATTGATCTGAACCTTGTAGCAAAGTTTTAAATCCCATACCTACTCTTAATGTATTGACTATATGATTTTCTTTTTTTTCTTCTGCAAGCTGACATTTTTTGTGTGTAAAGTTTGCCGTCATTATATTATAAATTGGTGATATAACCTATGTCTATAAATTGGTAATATAACATGTGTCAGGAAATCTCATACTAATTATTAGACATCTTATGGATGATAATTTCACTAGAATAAATTTTGATATTATATTCAAAAATAAATTTTATCTCAACTTTAAAAAGTTATTTATAAAATAATGGTTATTCCCAATTAAATATATAAAATGATCTCCGGTGTGGATGAAACTCCAATTTCTAAGTAGGTTTATTCAGGACCTTGCATGAGCAGGAACTACAAAAGAGGCCTACTTGCTGTGTTTTGGTACAGTCCAAGCATGCAAAGGGTGAAATAGATGAAGGGAAACAAGAGAAACTAAAGTGTGAAGTTACCGAGTATACAACTTCACTTTTTTTTAAGCAAGCACACATGCATCTTTATTGTTTATTCCATCCGAATTAAAGTAGGTTGCAATCATATTTGTAATTTTTATTCAAAGAAAGTGAGGATCTTTATATAATATGCTATTTTTAGTATTATTACAATTTTTTTATCAACTGTAATTTGGTATTTTATTAATATAAGTTTGAGCATTAAATGTGAACATTTTTGTAATATTAGATTACGATTTATTGAATAAAATCTCTATGATTATATTTATGTTCTCTATGATTATATTTATGTTTAATTTTGGTAAATTATTTACAAGTTTTTAGTGATTGTAGTATTTTTCTTTAATTATTAAAATTTATATATTAGAGACAATTTTAAATAAGAGTAAAAACCATGTTGGTATTTGGTTGAAATCCTTGAAATCTCTCCAATTCTAGGATATAATAAATTTGAATTATTATATTGTAAAATATTTAATATAATTAATAAATTTGAATTAATCCATTCTCACATTTTATATTTAGAGGTTATTTTATACATACTTTCCTATTATTTTTTATATTAATATTCATGTTTTAATACATCTACTTGGGACAAGGGACAAGTGATATTTACTTTCATTTGCATAAGTGGTAGGGTTTAGCATAAAATATTCTGCATCATTAATGAACTTTTTTTTCCTTATTCATTAATGTTCATTTTTTAACATTTAAGAAAAATCTTGTTTTTAAATGATAAATGAGAATGAAGTAAGATCAATTTAAGACTATAACTGTTTTAAGTTCGATTAAGTGTAACTTTATTTATTTATTTGAAAAATTGATTGGAGAATGATTTATGTACTAAAAAATTTATATTTAAAAACTAAATTTGTGTTTGAAAAGAAAATTGATTTTCATAAAATTTAAATACTCTAAATTTGATTTTTTTTCTTTTCTTTTAAATTAGTTAACTTTTAAATATTTTATTTAGATAACAATATTCAAATTTATAGAATTTAAGTTTTTTAGATAAATTATTTGGATTTCAATTACATGTAAAAGTACTAAATGTATAAATTATTAGCAAATAATGTAACAACCTAGAAAATCTGTCATTTGAGTGAAATGGTAGAAGTAGAATGAGCACTTAATTATTATATTATTAAACTAAAAACGCGTATTTATAGAAAAAGTAAGTAGTCAAGTCTCATTTCAACTCAAGCCATCATCTCTCTAAAATCCCTAACCTCTTTTCCTCTGACTTCTCTCTAAGTCTATGCTTCCATACCTCATCAGTTTCTCAAGCGGAGCCCACCATTGGACTCGTGGTGGAGAATAGAGCATCCGATCATAACCTCCGTTAGAGTAAGTTCATTTTCTGCCCCTTTTCCTTAAAGCAAATTTATGTTTTTGTTTTTCCTCTGCTTACTGAGCTCGCATGTGGCATCTGAGCCATCAGACGGTGCCTCTGTGAGCTCAGTTTCCTAGTGTGTTAGTCTGATCGTTGGTCAGAGGTCCTTTGGTGCAGATTCGAGTTCCTGAGGATCTTAAGCTTTTGAGAGTGTTAAAAGAGAACTTTCACAGCGATTAAGGTAAGGGAAGCTAACCTTAGTGCTTGTTTGATTTACAAATTTAAGTCTTGAATAGAGAAGTTAATGATTATAGTAATTGTACAATTTGTATCTGGTAAAGTTTCCTGTAGGTCTGAAATGTTGAATTGAATGTTGCATGTATGAGATAGTTGTGTGAAAATTGATGATATGTTGATCTGTTGAATAGATAATTTGTGTTAGAGTAGATCATTCATTGTGTATGTGGCTTGATTTTCACCCAATTTAGTCATCTGAGGCATGCATGGTAATTCTGATATAGTGAATTCTGTTGATTTTTCTGCATAATTCGCCCAGGCGAGAATAGTTTCGAGTAGCAAGTATGCTCTCCGGACTGTTTTCGCCCAGGCTGGAAATTACTCGCCCAGGCGAGAAAGTAGTTCGCTCAAGCGAGGGTACACTCGCCCAGGCGAGGAAGCCCCTAGAGCAAGTGTGCTCTCTGGAGTTCTTTCGCCCAGGCGAGAAATCTTTCGCCCAAGCGAGGAGGTATTCTCGCCCAGGCGAGAGTATTTTCGCTCAGGCGAAAATAGACCTTGCTCTCTAGACTACTTTCGCCCAAGCGATAAATTTTTCGCTCAGGCGA